>Ga0172379_10006260_pt1 | contig 16048 bp, 17 predicted proteins | sample GrowelOW334metaG_FD_119756 | JGI IMG/M metagenome (GOLD analysis project Ga0172379, IMG submission 119756) | Groundwater microbial communities from an aquifer near a municipal landfill in Southern Ontario, Canada - Groundwater well OW334 metaG | ecosystem: Environmental > Aquatic > Deep... | reverse complement strand
CTGAACATCTCGATTTTGTCGAATTGGTGGACGCGAATGATGCCTTGAGTGTCTTTTCCCGAGGCGCCGGCTTCGCGACGGAAACAAGTGGAAAATCCGACGTAGCGCAACGGGAGTTTTTCGGGATCGAGAATTTTGTCCGCATGAATCATGGTGAGCGGGACTTCGGCCGTGCCTACGAGATAAAGATCGTCGTTTTCTTTGTCGTTTTCGTCGATTTTTGGATTTACATGATAAATTTCATTGCGGTCTGCAGGGAAAAATCCGGTGGCGAACATGGCGTGCTCGCGGACCAGGATTGGTGGGATCACAGGAGTGAATCCTTTTTTGACGAGTTTGTGGATCACGAATTGCATGAGCGCGAACTCGAGCAGGGCCGCGTCTCCCATGAGGTAGGCGAATCGGGTTCCGGACATGCGCGCCGCGTCTTCGATGTTGAGAATTCCGAGGTTGGTCCCGAGGGCCACGTGATCCTTGACTTCAAAATCGAACTTTTTGGGTTTGCCGTGCGTTTTTTCAACTTTGTTGCCACTTTCATCCGGGCCTTCGGGCGTGGTGGAATGGGTGATATTGGGAAAATTGAGGAGCAGTGCGTTGAGTTCGGCTTGAATGGCTTCTTGTTTTTCATGGGCAATTTTTTCTTCTTCCCCGACTTTTTTCATTTCTGCGATGGCCGCTTGTTTTTCTTCTCCTTTGAGCTTCGCGATTTTGTCAGACGCTTCATTTTTTTGGGCACGAGCGGATTCTACTTTTTTTAAATTTTCTCGATTTTGGGCGTCGAGTGAAATGACTTGATCTACGGTTTTTAGGTCGCGGTGGCGTTTTTTGAGATCGGCGCGGATCAGATCCGGGTTGTCACGAAAGAGGGCGAGGTCGAGCATGGAAGAGATTTTAGATTGAGAATGTGCCGTTACTTTAGCTTTTTAATAAAAACCTTGCAATCTTGTAGAGATGAGATAGAGTAGGCCCTCGGTTATTTTTAACGAAAAAATATGGGGAGAGTTGAGGGTCAAAATAATGGAGAGGATCAAGGCGAAGAAGTTGTTTCTGGGCTTTGTGATTTTTCTTTGGAAGAATGGGGTTTATTAACTGTGGCAGAACAAGAAATGACCGGGATGATTTATCCGTTGGTGGTTGAATCGGGGCTTCGAATCAGTGGGGATAAGTTGGCTTTTTTAAAAGAAGTCCATTATGCGTTATTGGCGGCCTTACAATCTGAAAATGAAAGCCTTCGAGCTTATGCGAAGAGTGCGCAAGGTTTGTTGGCAGATGCGGTTGATCGTGTAAAACAAACAATTGACGCTCAGGGATTGGATCTTTTAACAAGAGAATTGGCTTTTTTAAAAAAGCGATATCCTTCGTGTGTTTCCGTGGTGTTTTCGACCGAGGAAGGGGAAGAGGTGATAGAAGAAACGGATGCAGCAGCAAAAGGCCGATTGAGTGAGCAGTTGCATCGGTATGTTGTTCTTATAAAAAATGCCACGGCATCGGGGGCAAAGGCTGCACCGGATTTGGTTTGTCAGCCTGCACTTCGAACTGCGTTTGTTCGTGCTTGGACAATGACGGAGCCTCTTCTTAATGAGGAGGAACAGTTGGCCCCTTGGGATTATTTAATAAAAATTGGATATATTGGGCTTTTACCCAACAAAACGTTGTTCATTACCCCCAAAGGGCAACAGGTTTATTTGCCCGAGATGGATGAGTGAAGGTTCATTTTGAATGTGTGGTTCGACAAGCTCACCACGACATAAGTATTATTTTTTTTCTTTCTTATCCTTTTCTTCCACGACCTCCGCATCCACTACGTTGTCATCCTTTTTTGTGTCTTTGCCTTCTTCTTTTTCATTCATGTCTTTGACGTTCACGTTGTTCTCGGGTTCGGATTTGTCGGTGTTTTGATACATGGCAGCGCCGACTTTTTGGATTTCGGTGTTGAGGGCGTCGCTCGCGGCTTGGATTTCTTCGGGAGTGGCGTCTTTTTTAGCCAAAAGATCTTTGACTACTTTGATTTTTTCTTCCACGGGTTTTTTGATCGCGTCCGGGACTTTTTCACCCGCGTCTTTGAGCGTGCGTTCGGCTTGGGTGGCGAGAATTTCCGCGTGATTGCGGGTTTCGATGCCTTCTTTCTTTTTCTTGTCTTCTTCGGCGTAAATTTCCGCTTCTTTTTTCATTTTTTGAATTTCTTCTTCCTTGAGACCGCTGGATCCGGTGATCACGATGTTTTGAGTTTTGTTCGTGGCTTTGTCCATGGCTTTGACATTGAGAATTCCGTTGGCGTCGATGTCAAAAGAGACTTCCACTTGCGGGATGCCACGGGGTGCGGGCGGGATTCCATCGAGGACGAATTTTCCGAGGGATTTGTTGTCATTGGCCATGGGGCGTTCGCCTTGAACCACGTGAATTTCCACTGAGGTTTGGCTGTCGGATGCGGTGGAGAAAACTTGAGATTTTGAGGTTGGGATCGTGGAATTGCGTTCGATCAATGGGGTGGCGACTCCGCCCAAAGTTTCAATCCCGAGCGTGAGGGGAGTGACGTCGAGAAGGAGCACGTCTTTGACTTCGCCTTTCAAAACTCCACCTTGAATCGCAGCGCCTAATGCCACGACTTCATCCGGGTTGATGCCGCGATGGGGTTCTCGTCCAAAAATGCGTTTTACTTTTTCTTGAACTGCGGGCATGCGGGTCATGCCTCCGACTAAAATGATTTCATTGAGGTCGCTGTTGAAAATTTTGGCGTCTTCCATGGCTTTTGAACACGGGCCTTCGCAACGGTCGATCATGTGGGCCACGAGATCTTCCAGTTTGGCGCGACTCATTTTGATGTTGAAGTGTTTGGGGCCGTTGGCATCTGCGGTGATAAACGGGAGATTGACGTCGGTTTCATGCGTTGAGGAAAGTTCGATTTTGGCTTTTTCCGCAGCTTCTTTGAGGCGTTGTAACGCCATTTTGTCTTTTTTGAGATCGATTCCGCTTTCTTTTTTGAATTCTTCTACGAGCCATTCCAGGATAACTTCGTCAAAGTCGTCTCCTCCGAGTTGGGTGTCTCCGTTGGTGGAAAGAACTTCAAAGACTCCATCGCCGAGGTCAAGAATGGAGACATCAAAGGTGCCTCCTCCAAGATCGAAAACCGCGACTTTTTTGTCTCCGCCTTTTTTGTCCAGACCGTAGGCCAAGGCTGCGGCCGTGGGTTCGTTGATGATGCGTTTGACATCGAGGCCTGCAACGCGTCCCGCGTCTTTTGTGGCTTGACGTTGCGAGTCGTTGAAGTAAGCCGGGACCGTGATCACGGCTTCGGTTACGGTTTCTCCGAGGTATTTTTCCGCGTCGGCCTTGAGTTTTTGCAATACCATGGCAGAAATTTCCGCAGGCCGGTGTTGTTTGCCGTTCACGACGATTTCCGCTTCGCCTTTGTCTCCTTTGACGACTTTAAAGGGCATGCGTTTCGCCGTTTCTTCGATTTCATCATATTGACGGCCAATGAATCGTTTGGCGGAAAAAATGGTATTTTCCGCGTTGGTGACGGCTTGGCGTTTGGCCGTGACTCCGACGAGACGTTCGTTGTCTTTGTATGCGACAATCGAAGGCGTGGTGCGTTGCCCTTCGATGTTGGAAATGACAGTGGGTTCACCGCCTTCCATAATGGCCACGCAAGAGTTGGTGGTTCCGAGATCTATTCCAATGATTTTTCCCATGGTTTTTTAATTTAAATGTATTAAAAATGTTAGCACTTACTATTATAGAGTGCTAACTTAGGGAGGTCAAGGGGGAAAATTGGAAATTATTTTTTTGGTTTTGTTAAAAGGGTGAGGCTTGCACTTGTGATGGGACCGTTGTCGGAGGAGCCTTGTTCCTTCTGCCTACGAATATTTATTAGAATTTTAGTTAATAATTGATTGTCGGGTTTTCGTTCAAAAAGAGGGCTTCCCCATAAAGTGGGAGCAGGGATTTTCTCGTTTTCTCCGGGAAGGGATACGGCCACCCATTTTTGTTTTCTTTGTGGTGTATCTTTCATCATATGGGCGATTTGCCTTAATATTAAACCTCTTTTTTCTCGTGGTGTTTCCCTCAATGTACTTTCCGTTAATTCGGGAGCGAGCCATGTGGGGGTGGTAGGTTGTTGTTGGTTGCGATAGTCAATGCCTAAGACTCCCATTGTTAGAAGCGGATTGGTTCTTATAACGGCTCTACTGGATGCGTTTAATTGTTGGTTCCAAATTGTAGCTTTCCATGCGGTTAATCTTGCGACATGAGGGGAATTAGAGAGAGTTAAATCCCAAGTACAGGGTTGTTCCCAGTTGCAATATTCTTGGACGCCCTGGATGGTGGGGTCGCTTAAAGAAAGGATTACGTTGAGGTCGCTTAATAAATTCGAGAGATCTGTAATAAGACGGATGTAAGCAGGCGAAATTCCATACTGATTGATTAGGCTTGTTATTGCTTCAGTCAGTTGGTTTATGAGTTTTTGCGCTTCGTTTTTTAGTCGAGATCCTTCATCTTTTCTTGGATTTAATTTTTGAATTAAGCCTGGAATGTTCCCCCTGTCCGAGAGGCAAATCCCACTTAATCTAAACCACTCTCTTGCTTCTGTTGTTAGCCTTTGAGCTTTTTCTTCAGGGTTTTTTTGAGTTGGTGCTGGTGCGGGTGCTTTTGGTGCCATTTTTTAATATTTAATAAGGTAGCTAAATTAGCATCCTTATGCGAAAAAGCAAGGTTTTTGTGGGAATATTTGGTGTGATTTAATTTTAGGTCGAGCGGGAAAAGTGGGAATTTGGATTGGAAATTCGGGGGAGACCCTCCAGTCGCTTAATAGCGCCTTGCGGGTCTGTTAAATTTGATATATAATTTATATGCAAATTTGTTAATAAATTTATTACTTATGCTCAGCCAACAAGTGGTCTCGGTTACGGATCTTCGCAAGAAAACCAAAGAGTGTTTTGAGAATTTGGAGCAAACTCCCAAGTTTATTTTTATCAATAATAAAATTGTGGCCGTGCTTTTGGCTGTGAATGAATACGAGTCGTTGATTCGGCCGGATTTGATGGAGTTGCCAATCGCTCAAGTGACCCCGGCGATGAAGAAAAGGGCTCAAAAGGCCAAAAAATTGTCTCGAAACGATTTGATTGACCTCTAATTCATGCCTAAGATTCATTCTATTTTCGAGAAAAAATCGGTGCATCTTTATCTTTTGAAGAGAGGGCTTTTAGAGCAATATAAAAAAGCGAAACGCTATCTTTTGGAGGGGCGTTTATTGAGTGTCCGATTTAAAGAAAGAAATCCTAAGGGGAGTGGGATTTACTATTTTCGAATCAATAAGCAGTTTCGGGCGTTGGCGGTTTTTAATCAGAATGGGGATTTGATTGTTTTCGAGGTGGATAACCATTCATGAAAATACGGGAGAGCGCACTTCGCTACGCTTCGTGCGTGGCTTCGTGCGTGCCATCTCCCACCTTCACGCGTGCCGGGCGGATGGTTTGGCCTTTGAAGGTGTAGCCTTTTTCGAAGCATTCCAAAATCGCGTCTTTTTGGCCCGGGCCTTGCGTCACGACTTCGTGGAAATTGGGATTGAACGGGGAGCCGATGAGGGTTGGGATTTCCTCGAGGCCGAGATTATTTAAGGTGGATATCAATTGTTTTTCGATGGCGTAAAGTCCTTTGACCCATTCGTTGGCTTGGACGTCTTCCGGGATGTGTTGGAAGGCGCGTTGAAGGTTGTCGATCACCGGGAAAATGCCTTGCAAAAAGTGGGTGTTGGCAAACAAAATCAGGCTTCCGCGCTCTTCTTCATTGCGGCGTTTGAAGTTTTGTAAATCCGCGGTCGCGCGTTTGGCGATTTCCGTCATTTCATTGAGCTTTTGCTGGGCGTTGGCCAGGGCGAGTTGAAGGGATTCTAAATCTTGTGGCGGAAGGGGCGTTTGTTGAGTGGACGCCGTGGAACCGGCGGAAGAGGTTGTTTGAGTGGATGCAGGGGGAGGGGGAGCGCACTCCGCTGACGCTGTAGAAATACGGGATGGGGAGCTCACTTCGCTATCGCTTCGTGAGTGGTGCGTGGCGTTTTGCGTAGCGCTTGCGGGATCGGATTTAGATTTAGTCATTTTTTATAGTATTTAAAACTTCAGTGAGAGCGGCGAGATTGTAGGCGTATGGCATGCGCATGGGGCCGAGGAGTCCGAGAAATCCTTCATAATCATCGAATCGATATTTGCCCACAATGAGACTGCAACTTTCGATTTGAGGGAGCAGGTTTTCTTCGCCGATGAAAATTTTGGGTTCCGGGGTGAGGTCCAGTGAATTGAGGGTTTTTAAGAAACACGTTCCTTCTTCCAGGGCTTCGACCACTTGGCTGGCCGCGAGCGGGTGTTCGAGAAATTCGGGTTGTTTCAGCATGTTGGAAACCCCGAGATAAAAAGTGCGTTGATTTTCCGGAATGCTGGCAAACGCGATGTTGGGAATGGCCTGAGCGAGGAGTGAAACCGCATCGTAAACGCGTTCTTTGGCTTTGAGCGCGTGGCGTTGTTGTTGGATTTTTTCGAGATTGGTACGTGCGAGACGTTCGGCTTTTTCGTAATCCGCAAGTTTGTCGATGTAGAGGCGATATCCCTTGGTGGTGGGAATGCGGCCCGCGGACGTGTGGGGTTGAAAAATAAATCCCTCGTCCTCGAGAAAAGCCATGTCATTGCGAATCGTGGCCGGGCTTACGGACAGTTGGTATTTCACCAAAATCGTCTTGGAGCCCACGGGTTCCGCGGTCTGAATGAAGTGTTGAATGATGGACGCGAGAATTTTTTCTTTGCGGGGGTCGATGGGAAGCATCAGAGATTGGAAATTTTAGATTTTAAATTCGGGGATGCGGGGGAGTATGTCAAACTTAGCACTGGGTATTATAGAGTGCTGGGGGGAGAAAGTGAAATGGGTTTTAATGGATCTTTCTTGCAATGGTGACAACGGCTTGGGCGATTTGATGGCCTGGATTTACTTTTGGTGGATTCTCTATAAGAAGACCGGAATACATAATGCCTCCTTCTTTTTGATATGGATTAATGCTTGTTGCGGTCACCCAATCATTAAAAATTACCTCCATCCCTGTTGAACGAGAGATGATGTCTCCTATTTCTCTTCTGAAAAGTTCTATCAACGGGACCATAATTCCTTCTTCTTCAAGAGTCCAAAGGTGTTGAAAAAGGTCTCCTTCACTGAATTCAGGGGTTTTGTATTTTTGTGCGTTAAGGATTTTTCTATTAATACTTTCTCCACACCAAGGGGGGCGTGAATCTCTTTGAAGTGCTGTGTTTATCCCCGGGCGCAGGTCTTGAACATGAATGAGGTAACCTCTTGCCTTGAGTACTTTTCGAATTTCTCGAATGGCTTGGCCAAGAAACCAAGTGTTATCCAAACAGGATAATCCTGTAACCATATTATATTGCTCTTGTTCTGCGTCCGGTAAATTAAGATAAGATCCTTCTCGAATAGGAGATGAAGGATGACGACGTTGGTTTTCTGCAACTGCGGCAGAATTGATCTCTGTTTGCAGACAGTTTGACGGGTCGATTATCCCTGATAATAAGCCTTCTATCATTTCTCCGCTTGGCCCGGATCCGATGTCTAAAATTCCATCTCGAGGAAGTGAATAATGAGTTATAGCAAATTTAACGATGGCACGAAGCGCTTCTCGAATATGGGCACGCATGGGGTCAAAAGGGAGAGTAAAGAGGTTAATATTTTGGGCTTTTCTGTCAGCTTCTTCTTCCTTTGGTGTTTGAGGAAAAAAAATCGATTTTAAATTTTCTACTGTGAAAATTTGTGTAGTCAATCCTCCCTGGGCTCTTAATGCATCAATAAGGTTATGGTTAGGGATAGGGCCTTGATAAATTCTGAAATTATCAATTGTTTCACGTTCAGTAGGCATGTTTAAAAAACAAAACTAAAAAATAAGGTTACATTTTAGTAATGTTTCCCTTCTTTGTCAAATCGATCCGACTTTATTTCATCATGTATCCCACCAAATCCACGACACGGTTGGAGTAGCCCCATTCGTTGTCGTACCAGGCCAGGACTTTGACGAGATTGCCGTCCATGACCATGGTTGAGAGTCCGTCTACAATGGAGGAATGCGGATCGCCTTTGTAATCAATGGAGACGAGTGGTTTTTCACTGAATTTGAGAATGTTTTTCATCGGACCTTCCGCGGCTTTTTTAAGAGTAGCGTTGATCTCTTCGACGGTCGCGGGTTTGCTCACTTCCACCACAAGATCCACGATGGAAACCGTGGGAGTGGGCACGCGAATCGCGAGTCCGTGGAGTTTTCCTTTGAGTTCCGGAATCACGAGGCTGATGGCTTTGGCCGCACCGGTGGTGGTGGGGATCATGGAGAGGTTGGCGGCTCGGGCGCGGCGCAGGTCCTCGTGCGGGAGGTCGAGAATGCGCTGATCGTTGGTGTACGCGTGAATCGTGGTCATGAGGCCTTTCACAATGCCCCAGTTGTCTTGAAGCACTTTGGCGACCGGAGCCAGACAGTTGGTGGTGCAGGAAGCGTTGGAGATGATGTGGTGTTTGGTGGAGTCGTAATCTTTTTCATTCACTCCCATAACCACAGTGAGGTCCATTTCTTTTCCCGGAGCGCTGACAATCACTTTTTTGGCGCCGGCATCGATGTGTTTTTGGGCGCCTGCGCGATCGGTGAAAAATCCCGTGCATTCGAGCACCACGTCGACTTTTTCTTTGGCCCAGGGGAGTTTGGCCGGATCTCTTTCCGAGAGCATGAGAATTTTTTGGCCATCCACGGTCATTTCGTTTTCGCCGGTGACGCTGATGTCAGCTTTGAATTCTCCATATAAGGAATCATATTGAAGTAAATGCGCGAGGGTGGCGTTGTCGCCGAGGTCATTGATGGCCACGATATCGAACATTTTTTTGAGGGCATTGGCGCGGAACACATTGCGCCCGATTCGACCGAATCCGTTGATGGCAACGCGAGGAAGCATGGGAAGAAATTTTAAATTATAAATTTTAGATTGAGAATGCGGGGAGATCATTCCTTGACAGTGAAATGGCTTAAATAAGCCATTATTTTATGTGAAAAGTGTGCCCGGGCACACTTTTAGTATGTCCAAGACGTAGGATATACGCGGAGAGGATGAAGGGTCAATGGCGTGTGGAGATTTTTTTTGTTAAATTAAAGCCATGGATCAAGCTTCTATTCAAAATGCGACTCAAGTCCTTCGCCAAGGCGGGGTGGTGGCGCACCCGACTGATACCTGTTATGGGTTGGCCGCGGATATTTTTAATGAAAAAGCGCTACGCCATTTGTATGAAATGAAAGGCATGGCGTCGGAGAAGCCCGTGAGTATTTTGGTTCGATCCTTGGAGGAGGCGAAACGGTTTGGAGAATTTTCTCCATTGGCAATGCGATTGGCAAAACGATTTTGGCCCGGGCCGCTGACGTTGGTGGTGCCGCGAACGCCCGAGCTTCCTGCGTTTTTAAATCCCGGAGTGAGTGAAGTGGGAATTCGATTCATCGATGAGCCGTTTTCCGTGGCGATGTTGGTGGCATTTGGAGGCCCGGTTACGACCACAAGTGCGAATGCGCATGGTTTGCCCAGCCCCTATTGTGTGGAGGAAATTTCAGTAAAACCGGATGCGATTTTGGATGGAGGCGTGTTGAATCGTGCCCAAAAACCGTCGACTTTGATTCGGGTGGTTGGGGATAAGGCGGAAATTTTACGGGAGGGGAGTCGGGCGGAGGAGTATCGAAAAGAGATTAAAAAATTTATTGCGTAATTTTCTAGATTAAAATTATGGTTCGAGACGCTCCTGCGGAGCTCCTCACCATGACAGATTCGTGAGTGGTTGCTACGAAGAGTCTCGATGTGAGTTTTTTTTATTGTATAATTTAACAGATTTGAGCCCCGTCCCAGGACGCTGGGTTCAGGTTAAAATTTGTTATTTTTTTAGTTTTACAAATAAAAACGTCAAGGTTTGTTTGATTTTATCGTGGAGCTAAGATTTGGAATATTTTTCTATGCTTTGATCCATTCAATTAATTCCGTTACGGAGTGTACCCCGAAAATCACCAGAGCTCCGGAACACAAAATTCCAATGGATAAGAGAATTAAGGCGTTCCAATAACGAACCCCAAATAAAAAGGCGATCAGGGAGCCCAGCCATGCGCCGGCCATAGGCAAGGGGAGTGCAACGATTCCGATCAAAAACAGGGAACCGAATTCTTTGAATTTCTTGGAATGTTCGTGTCGCGTTTTGTGAAAAAGACGGGTGAGGGTTGTGTTCCACCAGGGATATCGTTTCATTAAAAATCGACTCGCCGGGTCTAAAAATCGTAAAACCAGGGATACGGCCAGAATGTTTCCCAGCGCAGCCGAGAGAAAAGCTTCCCATACATTCATGTGAAATAATCCTAGGGCCATAGAGAGTGCTCCTCTTACTTCAAAAATGGGAAGAGCTCCCATTCCGATGGTCGTCAAAACTTGCAGAATTTTTTCCGTGAGCATTTGTGGAGTTTATTTTTTGAGAAATTTTGGATTTTTCCGAACTCCAATCAGAGCGAGCAGAGCGAAGAGGAGAGCAAAGTGACAATAAACGGATGGGAATATAACTCTTAGTGAGGGGAGAACGACAATAAAAATAAAGGCCGGGAGAATGGAAAGGAGTACCGCAAGAAGGGTATAGAGATAAATGTTATGCCATGCTTTTTCATGTTTTTGATTCAATGCCAAAAGAAGAAGAATGGAACTGAGGGCGATGTAGCCAAAGTAGTACCACCAATAAATGGTCATGAGTACGATCCCGCCTATTTCTCTATAGAAGAGGTGTTTGATAGTGACGAAAAAGGTGCCGCAACTGGCTTCGGCGATAAAATTGGGGGCCAGGAGTGCGAAAATCCCGAATACGATTGTTGGGAGATAAATTAAAAAGCTGAGCCAAAGCGGGGAGGGTTTGTTTCGCGTGATGTGAACGACAAAGTCCAAACCCAAGGCGGGAAGAAGGTGGTAAGAGAGGAATCCGATTTTGGCCCACAACATTTTTTGTTCGGTCGAGCACAGCATGAATTCCGAGAATTGGTACATGCCCAAGGCGTAAAGAAAAATCACTAAAATTTTTACCGCAGTGGTTCGTTTGGCGGTGAAGTAAATGTAGGCTCCGGTGAAGAATTCAATGGATGCGGTGATGAAGGATACCTTAGGAGTGAAGCACATGGGCTTTAATGGATTTTTAATAAATATTTAAAGAGATTATGTAGGAATTTTTAAAGAAAGAAAAGAAGAAATTCGGGGAAGGCACTTCGCTCACCTACGGCTCGCTTCGTGCCTGGCGTATAAAATTGTTATACAATATTTGTATCTGTCCGCAAGTCGATTCTTTGGGTTTTATGCAATTCATTGTTGACATTGTTTTTGTGGGTGAGTAATTTTATGCACATAACAAGCGATCAAAAAAATTATACACAAGTTGTACACAAGTTTTGAACATCAATCCGTACTGCTTCAAGAGACCCTTGAATATTTGAAAATCGAGCCCAAGGATCAAGTGGTGGATGGCACCCTGGGTTTAGGGGGGCATGCTCTCTCCATTTTGGGTCAACTCGGTTCTGGCGGACACTATTATGGCTTTGATCTTGATGAAACGAATCTCGCTCAAGCCAAACAACGACTCAAGGAGTTCTCGTCTCACGTTACTTTCTTTCACGATAATTTTGCTCATTGTCAGGATCGGCTTAACTCGATAGGAGTGACTTCGGTTTCAAAGATTTTATTGGATTTGGGGCTTTCTTCGCCTCATGTGGATGATTCGACTCGCGGGTTTTCCCTTCAAAAAGAGGGCCCGCTCGATATGCGATTTGATCGTTCTTCCGGAATGACTGCGGCCGAGGTTTTAAACACTTGGTCTGAAGAGGATTTGCGCCATATCTTTTATCGCTATGGCGAGGAACGGTACGCGCCCAAGGCGGCGTCTCTCATTGTAGAGAGGCGTCGAGAAAAGAAATTTGAAACCACGTCCGAGCTTCGCGCTGTGATTCATGAGATTATGACACATCCCGCGGATGAGCGGCGCATGTCCACCCGCATTTTTCAGGCCTTACGCATTGCAGTGAATGACGAACTTGAGGTCTTAGGGAAAGCCATCCCTCCTTTGCTTTCCCTCCTCAAGCCCGGTGGTCGTATGGTGGTTCTGAGTTATCACTCCTTGGAAGATCGGATCGTAAAACAGGCGTTCAAATACGCGATTCAAACCTGTCATTGTCCGCCTCAAGTGCTTCAATGCACGTGTCCTCGAGATCCCTCCTTCCGTCTCCTTACAAAAAAGCCGATTGTCCCTTCTGATTCTGAAATTCAATCCAATCCTCGCAGTCGCAGTGCCAAGCTTCGCGCCATAGAGCGCTTATGAAGGCACTTCTCAACCTTCCCCTCCCCATGTCTCATCTTATTCTCACTCACGAACAAACCCCGGATTTTACGCCCTCGTCGCATCGGTCGACGTCTGCGGCTTTTAAGATTCAGATGGGGCCAATGACTGCTGTGATTTTGATGTTTATTTTGATTGCGTTTATGGGGTTGATTTCATTGACGCATCTAAATTCGATGTCCACGAAAGGCTATGTTTATAGCAAACTTGAGGATGATTACAACCGGTTGGTGGAAGATGGAGAGATCAATGAAATGCTGATTTTGCAGGCACGTTCGATTCAAAATATTCAAAATAGTTCTTATGTTGCAGGGATGGTGAAGCCGGATCGTATCGCGTATGTGGAAAGTCTCACCGGGGTTGCGAATGTAGAGCAGTAGTTGAAGAATTCGAGATAAGGTTTTAAGTTAGTTATTCCTGGGTTAGGAATAAGCCAGTCAAGATTCCCCACATGGGTCCGTAGGGAGTCTTGATTTATCTTGGGAAGAGAAAATGCGGGGGAGCGCACTTCGCTGCGCTTCGTGCGTGGTGGAGAGATTTTTGAATGTGCGAAAAAAGTGAATAGGGAGGGGGGAGAAACAGAGAGAAGAGAAGAAGGGGAGACATTCGCTTCGCTTATGTCTGTTCGCTTTGCTACGGAAGTGGGGTCCGGGGGGGATTTTTGATTGAGTACGAAGGGGGACGATTTTATTTTTATTGTAACATTTTTTCAGCCTCTTCTTGTTCTTGAAGCATCACTGCGGTACGAAGCTCTTCTTGCAATCCTTTTACGAATTGATCGAATTTTGTACGATAAGCTTTTACGTCATCGATGAGGGGTGTTTCCGTGGTGTCGACATAGCCCGTCGAACGGTTTTTTAGTTTGTTAAATTCAACTTTTAATTCTCTCCAGGTTGTATCTATTTGGTCTTTTTTATTTTGTGAGATTTTGGGTTGAGCATTTATAGATTGAAATAAAGTCCCGAATTCGGGTGAATTTATATAGGTTTTAATCTCTGTTACTAATTCTTGAGCGGTGGGCTCCTTTTTTTCTTCTGGAGTTTTTTTTGCTGAAGGTGGTTCTGGAGGTTGATTTTCAAGTTTTCCCATATTTATTTTTGTTGAAATGTTAATGTTCTTATTATTATAACAAAAAATAAGGAAAATTTCTAGGTTAACTTGTTTGAATTTTTTCGTGATTTTCAGTTGGGATGGGCATGGGGGACTTAAAGGCCCATCCTTGCTTTCGAATTGGCAGTGAGGCGTTCGGTGAAGATTTCGCGGGCTTTGGGAAGGTTTTCGGGTTTGCCGGCCCAGGCTGCAAGAGGCGGGCCTTGGAGAGCGCGAGCGTAGGAGAAGGTGAGTTGCCAGGGAGCGTTGAGTTTTTTGCCGACTTGATTGATGGCTCGTAAGTTTTCTGTGGCTTGTTCCGCGGTTTGGCCTCCGGAAAGGAATACGATTCCCGGGACTTCTGCGGGTACGGTTTTTTTGAGGCAGCGAATGGTGGCTTCGGCGATTTGTTCCGGGGAAGATTGAGCCGGGCATTTGTTGCCCGGGATCACCATAGAAGATTTGAGAATAAGGCCCTTGAGATCGACGTGGTATTCGCGAAGCGCATCGAAACAGATTTCTAGGGTGCGGGTTGTGACTTCTTCGGCGCGTTGAATGTCGTGGTCGCCGTCGAGCATCACTTCGGGCTCGATCATGGGAACGATATTGGCGGCCTGGCAGAATCCGGCGTATAAGGCCATAACCATGGCATTGGCTTTTATGCAGGCTTCAGTGGGGAGGTTGGGGCCGATGGTGATCACGCTGCGCCATTTGGCAAACCGGGCGCCCATGGCGTAATACTCTTTCAATCGAGTGTCGAGGGCGTCGAGGCCCACGCTGATTTTTTCTCCGGGGAAGCCGGGCATGTCTTTGAGCCCCATATCGACTTTGATTCCGGGAAGGACACCGATGGACTCAAGGTGTTTTGTAAAAAGAGTGCCGTCGGACATCGTTTGGCGGATGGTTTCATCGTAAAGGATCACACCACTGAGCGCGTTTTCAATGCCTTGAGTGCCGAGAAAAAGTTCGCGGTATTGGCAACGATTTTCAGGAGTGGATTCCATCTGGATGGAGGCGAGGCGCTTGGCTGCCGTGGCATTGCTTTCGTCTGCGGCTAAGATGCCTTTGTTTGGGGCCACCATTTTTTGAGCAATCGAGTAAAGATCCGTCATACGTCGGAGGAGTTAGAAAATTAGCAGTTCGAGCATAGCAAAATGATGTAAATTGCAAAAGAGTTTCGGACGCGCTATTCTTCGCGTGTAAATTTTCCTTATTCTTTAATGCTTTTTATATGATTCGAGTTGGCATCAACGGGTACGGTCGTATTGGTCGTGATTTTCATCGACAAATTTTAAAACGAGACGACATTCAAGTCGTTGCGGTGAACAGCCGTGCGGATGCGGCGTCGCATGTACTTTTATTAAAATACGATTCGATTTATGGAATTTTGGATGCGGACATTAAAGTGGAGGGAAATGATTTTTCCGTGAACGGAAATGTGGTGAAAGTTTTCCAGGAAGCCAAGCAAGAAAATGTACCGTGGGGGTCTTTGGACGTAGATGTGGTGATTGAGGCCACGGGGCGATTTACGACTCGAGAAACCACAGAGCCGCACTTGAAGGCCGGAGCGAAAAAAGTATTGGTCACGGCACCGTGTAGCGATCCCACGATTCAAACCATTGTGATGGGAGTGAATAATCACGAACATGATCCGAAAAAATACGATATTTTATCCAATGCTTCTTGCACCACGAATGCGTTGGCTCCAACCATGAAGGTTTTAGAAGAAACGTTTGGCATCGAGTCTGCGATTGTGACCACGATTCACGCGTTCACGTACACGCAAAATTTGCTCGACAATTCCAATCCAGAAGACATGCGTCGCGCGCGTGCCACCACGCAATCCGTTATTCCAACCACAACCGGGGCTATGGCTGCGATTTGGAAAGTGATCCCGTCCCTCAAAGGCAAAGTGGATGGGATGGCGTTCCGCGTGCCGGTGGCCACGGTGTCGGTATTGGATTTGAAAGTGGATTTGAACCGCGATGTGTCGGTGGGGGAATTGAATAAAGCGTTTTTGAAGGCTGAGGAAGGAGCGTTGGCCGGGATTTTGGCCACGTCGAATGAGCCGTTGGTTTCCATTGATTATAGTGGAAATACGCATTCCGCGACCGTGGACATGCTTTCCACTAAGGTGGTGTTGGGGCGAAAAGCGCAAATTATTGTTTGGTATGACAATGAATGGGGGTATGTGGCTAGGATTATTGATCTTATCAAGTGGATGGCCTCATAATTTTCTCCTATGAAACCTAAAAACCATCCGGATCTCAGTCGTGTGTTGGAGGCGATCGGCAACTCGGTCAAGGAAATTGCCACGCATATTCATACCGTGGATCTCGGCAAAGTCGGGACCGTGAATGCGTTTGGTGAGGAGCAGCTCGCGCTCGACATGCTTTCCAATAAAATCGTTCAAGATCATTTGACCCGAACCGGGCTTGTGGCGCTCATGGCGTCCGAGGAAATGGAGCAGGAGGTTCGGTTGCCGGAGGGGCGATTTTCTGTGGTTTTTGATCCGTTGGACGGGTCGTCGTTGGTGGATGTGAAT
>Ga0172379_10006259_pt1 | contig 16050 bp, 32 predicted proteins | sample GrowelOW334metaG_FD_119756 | JGI IMG/M metagenome (GOLD analysis project Ga0172379, IMG submission 119756) | Groundwater microbial communities from an aquifer near a municipal landfill in Southern Ontario, Canada - Groundwater well OW334 metaG | ecosystem: Environmental > Aquatic > Deep... | reverse complement strand
GGAATTTTGAAGACGGCCATAATAGGTTGGAAACACCTGTTCCCTTTCCGAACACAGAAGTTAAGCTTCCTATGTTGGTGACGTTAGTGCCAGACAAGGCGTGAAATCATCAAGCTGTCTTCTCTGATTTTCTTTACATTTTTATACCTGTTTAACTTTAATTATCTTATGAAAAAGCCTTCTAAATCTGAAGCCGAAAAAAAGATAAAAGAATTTTTTGAAAAGATTAAAAACAAATCTCCAAAAGAAGTGAAAAAAATAAAAAAATTAGCAATGAGCGAAAGTATCCCATTAAAAGACTTAAGAAAAACTTTTTGTAAAAAATGTTTGACTCCTTTTGAAAATCCTAAAGTGAGAATCAAAGAGGGAATAAAAATTGTTACTTGCAAAAAATGTGGACATCTAAATAGATGGAAGATAAAATAAGTTTAACTCTTTTTGAACTTTCCAATTAATTCAATTAAATCGGTTTGTCCCAAAAACATTGCTCTGCAACAAGGACGTTCTAACCCCAATTCATCTAATATTTTTTTAGAGTTTTCACCATTAGCAAGTCTTTTCTTGTATTCATCCCAAAGGTGTCCGATTGGCTTTCCGCATGAAAAGCATCTAACTGGAATTATCATACTATTACCTCTTATTTTTGGTTTATAAACTTTGTGAGATTGTTTTGAATAGGGGAGTTTGCTTCCATAATGTTTAAATAAGAAGTGGATGGAAGAAGGATATGAAAAGCGACAGTATAATTGAATTAAGAAATGTATGCAAAATTTACAAACTTGGAGGAACGGAGATAAATGCCCTTTCAGATATAAACCTGAAAATTCAAAGAGGGGATTTTATTGCGATTGTTGGACCATCTGGAAGTGGAAAAAGCACAATGATGAATCTTGTTGGAGCCCTTGATTTATCCAGCAAAGGAGATATTTTCCTTGATGGACAGAATATAGAAGAATTATCCGAATCAAATCTTGCACAGATAAGGGGGAAAAAAATTGGATTTGTTTTTCAAACTTTTAATTTAATTCCTACATTAAATGCAATAGAAAATATTGCTTTACCTATGATTTTTCATGGCATTGGGAGAAAAGAAAGAATGAAACGGGCAGAAGAAATATTAAAAGAAGTTAGTTTATCCCACAGGAAGAATCATCTTCCAAAAGAACTTTCTGGAGGAGAAAGACAAAGAGTAGCAATTGGGAGAGCTTTGGCAAATGATCCAGAAGTAATTCTTGCTGATGAACCAACTGGAAATTTAGATACTAAAACTGGATTGGGAATAATGAAACTGTTTACAGAGTTGAATAAGAAAGGCAAAACAATAATTTTAGTTACTCACAATTTGGACTTAATAAAGTACGTTCAGAAAGTTTTAAAAATATCAGATGGGGAGATAGTCGAGAATAAAAAAGTTACACAGCATAAAATAAAATGACAGAAAATAAATTTTCAGCACAAATACAAAATCAAGGAGATTTTGCATGATGAAACAAAAGATTTTAACTTTAATCACAGCATTATTGCTTGTGCAAATTTGTTTTGCATCTGCATTAACAATAACTTCGGTAAATAGTGCTCCGAGTGAAGTTCAACCTGGAGAAAAATTAACATTAAATCTTAATATAGAAAATGATTTGAGCCAAGATATAGAAAATGCAATTGTTAGTTTAGTTTTAAGTGATGCAACAAGTTCAATTCCATTTGCTCCGTATCAATCTTCAAATGAGTATATGATAGAGGAAATTTCTAAAGATGATCGTGAAAAGGCGAGTTTTGATTTAATTGCACTTTCAGATGCCGTTTCTGGTACTTACACTATCCCTGTGCAGATTAGTTATCGATTAGCAAATGAAACAAATAGATCCTCGCAAAGTTTAGGAGTAGTGTCTTTAATAGTAAACGCAAAACCAAAAATAGATCTTTCTTCAGAAAATATCGGATTAATTAAAGGGACAAAGGAAAAACTAACAATAAAAATTGTAAATTCTGGTATGGGGGAAAGTAAATTTTTGAGTATCAAATTAAAACAAGTTAATGGGATAAAATTAGTTGGTTCAGATAGTGTTTACATTGGAAATATCGACAGCAATGATTTTGATAGTGCAGAGTTTAATGTTATGGTAAATGCAAATTCTCTTTCCTCAATAGATTTACCATTAGAGATTACTTACACAGATTCAATGAATAACCAAATAGTTGAGGCAAAGAGTGTTATAGTGAAAGTTTATTCTGCACAAGAGGCTGTTGCATTAGGATTAATTAATAAAAATAATCCCTTTCTAATAATTATTTCAATTGTTGGGCTTGGCTGTGCTTATGTTATTTATAGAAAGATTAAGAAGAGAAATAAGAATAAACGAGATAGCCCCCAATAAATCAAATGAAAGATCATTTTTTTCTCGCTTTCTCTAATTTAAGGAGAAGGAAACTAAGAAGCTGGCTTACTATGATTGGGATTTTTATCGGCATTGCTGCGGTTGTTGGATTGATAAGTTTAGGACAAGGATTGCAAGCATCAATAAACCAGCAATTTGAGCAATTAGGAAAAGATAAAATTATAATTCAAAGCAAGACTCTTGGTCCTCCAGGAAGTGCAAGTTCTGAAAAATTAATTCTTACTACAAAAGATTTAGAAGTTATAAAAAATGTACGTGGAGTCGAAGAGGCAGTAGGAATTTTGATGAAAACCTCTGTGCTAAATTTTAAAGATGAAATAAAAATAACATTTGCTATAGGGATTAATCCTGAAGATGTTTCCATATTTTCTGATATGCAAACTTTTAAGGTTATTGACGGAAGAGATTTAAAAAAAGGGGATGGTTTCAAAGCAGTAATTGGGCACAATAATGCTGTTGACGGAAAGATATGGAAAAGAGGGATTGAAATTGGTAATACAGTTAAGATTGATGGGAATGAATTCAAAGTCGTTGGAATTTTAGACAAAACTGGAGATCCTTATAATGATGCTGGAATTTATGTTCCAAAAGATACTTTAAAAAAAGCTTTAAATATTAAAGACGAAGAAAGTGAGATCGTTGCAAAGGCGCAAGAAGGATTTAATCCTAGCGATGTTGCAGATACAATAAAGAGAAAATTAAGGCAAGGCAGAAATGAAAAGGAAGATCAAGAAACTTTTTCTGTGCAGACTTCTGAACAATTATTAACCACATTTTCTAATATATTTGGAATTGTGCAAGCCGTATTGGTTGGAATTGCTGGCATTTCTCTTCTTGTTGGAGGAATTGGAATTATGAATACAATGTATACTTCGGTTTTAGAAAGAACAAAAGAAATTGGAACAATGAAAGCTATTGGCGCTAAGAATTCAGATATTCTCCAAATCTTTTTATTTGAATCAGGATTGCTTGGATTAGTCGGAGGAGCAATTGGGGTCGGATTAGGAATTGGATTAGGGAAAGGAGTAGAATATATTGCTACAATGGCATTAGACACAAATCTATTGCAGGCAAGCATTACTCTTCCATTGGTCTTCGGAGCATTGGGTTTTTCTTTTTTTATTGGCAGCCTTTCTGGAATTTTTCCTGCATTTCAAGCAGCAAAATTAAAACCTGCTGATGCATTGAGGTATGAGTAACATGAGTGAAGCAGAATAAAAATATTTAAAAACTAATTTTAGCTTCCAAGTTAACAAAGAGGAAAAAATGAAAAAGTGTTTATATTGCGGGAAAGAAGTTTCTGAAGATGCTGTAATGGATTTCTGTGATGCTTGTGGTGTAAGAATCTGGGGTCCTAAAATGTTAGCGACTATAAAGAAAAATTATGGTGAGGCAAAGGATAATGACGATTTGACCCACATGGATACAAGTGCAACCTTAAAGGCTTTAAGGGGAACCCCAGCTGCTGGAAGAAATGATTCTGTAAGGGGCAACAAGGATTTTGCTAGAGAGAGGAAATCAGCATAATAAGAGATAGTTTTTTAAATGAAATAATTTTGGGTAATCTATGGTAGATAGAAAACCCATACGGAAACGTGGAAAATTACAACTTAGTAGATACTTTCAAGAGTTAAAAGAAGAAGATTTTGTGGCAATTTCTAGAGAACAAACTGTTGCATCGGTTTTTCCAAAAAGATTGCAAGGCATTACCGGAATTGTTGAAGGCAAGAGAGGAAGATCATATATGGTAAAAATTAAAGATGGAAATAAAGAAAAGAGAATTTTGATTGAGCCAATACATTTAAAAAAAATAAAACAGATTAAAAAATAATATGATAAAGAATAATGAATCAGTCAGTATGGCAGAAGCGATGGAATACATAAAGAAAGATGAAGAAGCTGAAACAGGGATAGTTGGATTTATAAAAAAATTTAACAAATTAAAAGCTAAAGATGCTAAAGAATTAAGGCAGGAAATAGAATCACTTAATATTGTTAAGATGAAACCAGACTATGTGGTAAAAATAATTGATGTTTTACCAGAAACTTCTGAAGAATTAAATAAAATATTTATTGATGTTAGCTTAGATGAAGATGAAACAAAAAAGATACTTGATGCAATTAAAAAATTCAAATGATGAAAATGGAAAAAGAAGAAAACGCGATCATATTAGATTATCTGCCGAACGGATATCCTTTAGAAAGGAAAATGATGCCGATAGCTCAAGCTATTGGAAAAAAGACTCTTGTATTATTGGAATTAGTTCCTAGAAGAGGGGTTTCGCTGGAAATTGGAGAAGAAGTTTATATCGGAGAAGGAAAACGGGATAAGATATATTACATTCTTGGAAGACTTCATAGAGAAAAATTGACAGAGTCTGCAAAAAACCAACTGCAAGAATTTGTTGAGAAGATTGTGAAGGAAAGTGAAAAAGAATTTGTTGAGTTTTTCAACAAATCAGAAGCAATAAACAAAAGACTACATCAAATAGAATTGCTTCCTGGCTTTGGTAAAAGACATATGCAAGAAATATTAAAACAAAGAAAGGAGCAAGAATTCATTTCCTTTGAAGATATGAAAAAAAGGATACAAAACCTTCCAGACCCAGAAAAAGCAATACAGAAAAGAATATTAACTGAACTGGAGAACATTGAAAGATACAACTTATTCGTAAACTAAAAAATGGAAAAACAAAAATCAGAAGAAAAAGCAAAACCAGAACACGTTCATAAACCACGTCCTGAAGAAAAGAAATATGAAGAAAAATTAATTAGGATTTTATCAAAAGATATAGAGGGAGGATTGAATGTTTATGTAGGATTAACAAAAATTAAAGGGATTTCATGGGGATTATCAAATGCTATTTGTAAATTATTAAACTTGGATAAAAAGAGAAAGATTGGTTCGTTAAGTAAAGAAGAAATTGATAAAATAAATGATTTCTTAAAAGACCCAAAAATGCCTATATATCTATTGAATAGAAGAGCAGATTATGAAACTGGAGCAAATAAACATCTTATTGGTAGCACATTAGAATTACAAAAAGAAATGGATATTGGAAGATTAAAGAAAATCAAGAGTTATCGTGGATTGAGACATGCTGTTGGACTTCCATTAAGAGGACAAAGAACAAGAAGTCACTTTAGAAGAAATAAGAGAAAGAGTGTTGGAATTAAAAAGAAAGGAGCACCTACTGGAGGAGTGAAAAAATGAAACGAGAACATAAAACATATTCAAGACCAAAAAGACCTTTTGATAAAGTAAGAATAGATGAAGAAGCAAAAATAAAAGAAGAATTTGGCTTAAAAAATAAAAAAGAAATCTGGAAAGCAGATGCAAAAATAAAATTAATGAGAGAAAAGGCAAAGAAGTTAATTTCTGCTGATGAATCTGAAAAGAGTGCTTTTTTTGGAAGATTAAAAAGAATCGGACTTAAAGTTAGTTCTATTGGAGATGTTCTTTCATTAAATAAAAGAGACTACTTGAATAGAAGATTACAAACAGTTCTTGTTCAAAAAAGATTAGCAACTACTCCAAAAAGCGCAAGACAACTGATTACTCATAAAAAGGTTTTAATCAATGGAAATAGTGTAAACGCGCCATCTTATGTTGTTCCAGTAGAATTAGAAGATAAAATTACACTTAAGAAAAAAATTACGAAAAAGAAAGAAATTAAAATGGAGAATGTCCAAAATGAAGGGGGAGAATCAGAAGAATGAAAAAGCCAATTGAAGAAATTCCTCTTGATATAAAAGAAGAATCAGAAGAAAAGAAGCCAGAAAAGAAACTAGGAAAAGAAGTAGAAGTAATTTTGAATATATATACCTCTTTTAATAATACTCTTGCTCATGTAACAGATATGTCTGGTAAAACTATTGCAAAAGTTACTGGCGGAATGGTAACTAAACATGGAAGACTTAAAGCAAACCCAACTATCGCCATATTTATCGCTAAAAGAATCGCAGAAACTCTTAATGAATTGGGAACTAAATCTTTGTATGTTAGAATAAGATCTAAAACCAATAGCCCTGCATTAGGGCCAGGAGCACACGCAATTGTGAAAAGTTTAACAAGAGAGGGGTTTAAAATCCTAAATATCTTAGATACTACAAGATTCCCTCGTGGAGGCCCAAAGAAGAAAGGCGGAAGAAGGGGGAGAAGACCTTAAGATAAGTTTAAAAATTAAAATTTCACACTAATAAGATGAAAGTCATAAACAAAAAATATAACCAAATAACCTTCAGTGCAGAGATAGAAGAAAGTTTGGCAAATGCAATAAGAAGATATGTTGATCAAATCCCTATTCTAGCAATAGACGAAGTTGAAATATCAAAAAATGATTCTCCTTTATATGACGAAACAGTTGCTCATAGAATTGGATTAGTTCCATTAAAGATGGATAAGTCAATTAATGAAAAAAGCGTAGAGCAATTAGCATTTGTCGCTAAAAAAGACGGAGTAATTTATTCTGAAGAATTAAAGGGAAAAGTTTCTCCAGTGTATGATAAAATACCAATTACTGTTCTTAAAAAAGGACAAGAATTAGAAATTCTTGCAACAGCAAGAGTTGGAAAAGGGAGTAAACATACTAAATTCTCTCCTGGATTTATGTTTTATAGAGATGCTGTTAAAGTTAAGATTGATAAAGATTGTCCAAAAGAAGTTGTAAATGTTTGCCCTCAAAAAATCTTAGCATTAGATGGAGGAAAAGTGATAATTACTGATGAAGATAAATGTGACATGTGCGAAGCTTGTACTGACCTTTGCAGAAAAATGAAAAAAGATTCAATTGTTATAACTCCTTCAAAAGAATTGATAATTACAGTAGAATCATTCGGACAAATCGAAGAAGAGGAAATATTCAAGAGGGCAATAGATGTTTTGAAAGACGATTTGAAAGAGATTGCAAAAAAGATTGCTAAATAAATAACTAATCAAAAAGGGATGAAAATAAAATTTATGTTCGCTTGGTATGATTTCTGGATAGGTTTCTATTATGATAAAAACAAAAAAGTTCTATACTTTTTTCCAATACCGATGTTTGGCGTGAGAATTTCTAAGTAAAAAATTATAAACGATAAGTAAAGAAACTTTCTTTTTTCTTAATCCAATAAACAATTCCAAAAACAAATAAAATGAATAACCCTATTCCAACAATTAGGGCACTAATTTCTCCAGACACAAAAAACCAATAAATTGCATAAAGGCTAGTAACTAATAAAAATAATTCTCCAAAACCAACTAGGAATATAGCTATATCTTCTATCATTTTACGAGTGCAGGAGAGAGGATTCGAACCTCTGAACCCACTAAGAGACGAGATTTTGAGTCTCGCGCGTTTGACCACTTCGCTACTCCTGCTTAATATTAATTATCATTAATTATCGGTATAAAAACTTTTATAAACCCCTTTTATCTTCAACTTTTATCTGCGAGCTGGTGAACAACTGGCGAATAGTAGAGAACAAATAATTCTCTATTCATTACAGATATTTCAAAGAACATGAAGTCAAAAACAAAAATAGACGAGCAATTAGGAAAGAAAACAAATCCTGAATTAGTTGCAACGATACTTGAAGCAAAGAAAAAGAAAAACTGGCTTGAAATTGCTGGACTTATTTCTAGCCCCAGGGCAAATATGAGTATGATTAGTATTGATAGATTGGATAAAGAAGCAAAAGACGGAGAAACAATAATTGTTCCAGGAAAAGTATTATCCCAAGGGGAATTAAACAAAAAGATTAAAGTAGTTGCTTTAGGTTTTTCTGAAATGGCAAGAAAAAAAATAGCTACAGCAAAAGGGGAAACATCAAACATATTGGAAGAAATTAAAAGAAATCCTGATGCTAAGGGAATGAGGATATTAAAATGAAAGAAGTTTTGATTGTTGATACAAAAGATGCAAATAGGCTTGCACATATAGTCGGAGAATTATTCGGATGTTGGTCACAAATAGCAAATTCATTTGAGAGTGCAGAATCCTACTTTGACCAAAAGTTTGATGTTGCACTTATCGGAGAAATGGACGGAAGATATGGGGAGATATATTCAAGAGTAGACGCTGATAGAAAGATAGTTTATACTACTAATGAAGCACTCATTAAAAGATGTAGGCGTGAAGGGATAGCAGCAATTAAAAATACTGGGCATGAAGAGAGCGATTTAGCAGGAGTTTTAAAAGAATGAAAATACTAGAAGGAAAAGACGCTATCTTAGGAAGAATTGCTAGTTATGCTGCAAAAGAAGCACTTAAAGGAGAAGAAATTGCAATTGTAAACTGCGAACAGATTATAATTACTGGAAACAAGAAAAATATAGAAGAATACTTAGAATCAAAAAGAAAAAGAGTTGGAAGCACTCAAAAAGGTCCGAAAGTTTCAAGAACAAATGAGAAGATAGTCAAAAGAACAATAAGAGGAATGCTTCCAAATTACAGAACAGGAAGAGGAAATGTTGCATTAAAAAAAATAAAGTGCTATGTTGGAGTTCCAAAAGAATTTGAATCTGCAAAGAAAATGATTGTCGCTGAAAAATCTGCATTCCAAAGTAAAAATAAAATGGTAAGAATAAAGGAAGTTGCTAAAAAATGATGACTAAAATAATAAGTTCAGGAAAAAGAAAAAGGGCCGTAGCAAGAGCTGTTTTTGAAGAAGGGACAGGAAATGTTACTATTAACAAAAAAGATTACAAATTGTATCATTTCTTTGATAAATTGAAAATAGAAGAGCCATTGAGAATTGCAGAAAAAGTTTTAGGAAAATTGAATTTTAATGTTGCAATAAATGTAAGGGGCGGAGGAGAAAAGGGGCAAATTGAAGCATCAAGAGTTGCATTATCAAGGGGGATTGTTTTATTCTCAAAGTCAGATGAATTAGAAAAGGCATATCTTGAATACGACAGAAACTTGCTTGTTGCCGATGTTAGAAGAAAAGAAGCAAGAAAACCTGGAGCAGGAAAAGCTAGAAGTAGAAGACAAAAGAGTTATAGATGATTTTATCTTAATCTTATTCTCCAAATAAGGAAAACAATTAATCCAATAATAAAAAGGACTAATAGAATCATTCCAATAATTATCAGATTAAGAATTATTAAGAAAGAAACTAGAATAAAAATAGGAATTGCTATTAATGCAAATAAAATCTTACTCCAAAATGAAGGAAATATTCTTATTTTTAGTGATTTATGGGGGGATTTCATTTTTTATTTTCCTTAAAACGATTTAATTAAATCTTTTACAGAGTTTATTAATTTGATTGGTGGCAGAACAATCAAGATTATGGCTAGTAATATATTTAATAAAACCAATATTCCGATTAACTCATAATGTTGTGTAGAAAAAGCTAACCAAACAATAATCACACAGAATAATCCAGTTAATGCTACGGGCAATTTCCATAATAAATAATTTTTTAATGCTTCCTTATAGAATTTTTTCATTTTTTTAAATAAACTATTAATTTATAGATGGCTAAAAGAAAAATTAGTATCGGTGCAACTGCCATGTAGAAGAATTCTGCGAGAAAATTTAAATTACTAAACAGGCCCGTATCTTTTATTGAAAGGATACCATGTATTAATAAAAATAACCAAATGATTGTTATAAAACTTATCAAGATTATACCAAATAAGATTATCCCTCTTTTTAAAGATTGATTCTTAAATGGAATAGTTCTAATTTTTTTATTCATTTTATCCCCCTCCTCTCCAACTTATTTTTAATATATTTTGCTCTTAGTATTAATTTAAGAATCATTAATACAATCGGTGCTAAAATAGAAAATAGTATTAATGCTCCCAACAGCACAACATTATTTGTATGTAATGAGAAATAAAGCAAGAAGACAAGGAATAGCGAGATTAAAACAAAAATCCCTTTCATTTTTAACCATCTTATGTTATCTTTTCTATCAAAAGAGATAAATTTGCTTAATCCTTCCTTACTTATTATATTCATTTCCTTCCCTTCCTCTCCAACTTATTCTGAACATGATTAAATAAAGTGGATGAAACTATTGGCTGGTGCGTGCCTTCGTGAATTTGATTATTGAATTTTATTTTTCCTAAATATGTAAAGTTCTTCAGGATTTTCTTCAAGCCATTGACAGAAAGATGATGTTTCTCTGAAAGCTGTCTCAAACTAATTTTTTCATTTAAAAATTCTTCAAAAATTTCTTCAATTTCTCGATAATTTTCTGCTGGAATCAATTTTCCATTATCGATTTTGTATCCAAAAGGAACACGAGACATCAAATTTCCCTGCATTGCCTTTTTTGCCATTCCTGCTTTTTGATTTGCTTTAATAGATTTCAGTCTTTCAATCTCTTTTTTCAGTTCTTCATTCTCTTTTTTTAGGAGTTCAAGTTCGTTTGTCATTTTAATCTGTAAAGATATTTCTTCAAATCTATTTTATTATTCCTTATCTCAATTCCTTCTGATTTTAATAGTTTTATCTTATTCTTCAAACCAGAAGCGAATCCTCCAAGACTTCCATCTGCATTTATTACTCTATGACATGGAACAATAGGAGCATAAGGATTGTTATGCATTGCGCTCCCAACAGCTCGATAAGCTTTTGAGTTTAAGGCACGAGCAATCTCGTGATATGTTGTTACTTTTCCTTTTGGGACTTTCCTTAGAACAGCATAGCATTTTTCATAGAAAGGGGACATCATTGATTAATAAGAATAAGATAAAATTTAAATCTACTGCTCCTTTATATTAGATATGAGAAGTAATCAAGTGAATGGCATCATTTATGACTTGGGTGATTTACAGAGTTATAATAATCCTCTGGGTTATATTTGGTTAAAGAAAAAAAGGGAAATAAATTTGTTAACTGGAAAAATCGCCCCTTCGGATAAAGATAGCGTTTATGAATTTTATATTCAAAAAGCAAAATGGTTTAAAGAGAGAATTAAAAAATTAAATGGGAATCTTAAAGATTTTCAAAAAGCCAAGATAATTGTTTTTGGGGCAAAAGAAAAGATTGAGATTAGTTACAAGAATAAAGAATTTTCTGGGGAAACTGTTTACAAAAAGCAAGAATCTGGATTTATGAAGGAGATGAGAAGGCAAAGAAGAGAAAATGCTGGATTAGATTAACTTAATTTCTCCTGGACCTTGTCAAATAATTCTTTTTCTACGAGAGAGGCATGATGTCCTTGAGTTTCTTGATTTGAAAATTTAACTTTTCCTATGTAAGTAGTATTTTGTAACAATTTTTTTACTCCAGAAGTTGTAAGATTGTTCTTTTTAGCTAATTGGGTTAAGGAGATATCTGATTTAAGGAATTCTTCAAAAATGTCTTTAATCTCTGTTGAACCTTCATCTGCAATTAGTTGCTTATTTACTAACTTGTAGCCTCTTGGAGCTTTTGTTATAAAACCGCCTTCTTTGGCTTTTCTTTCCATTCCAAACTTTGTTCTGTCTCCAATTATGTTTCTTTCAAATTCTGCAAAGGCACCAATTATTTGAAACATGAGCTTTCCACTGGCAGATGCTGTTTCTATCTTATCTTGTAAAGAAATAAAATCTATACCCCATTCTTTCAGTTTGTCTATTGTTAAAATCAAATCTTTTAAACTTCTAGAAAATCTATCTAACTTGTAAATGAAGATTGCCTGAAACTTCCTTTCCTGTGCATCCCTAAGTAGATTAATCATTTCTGGGCGATTCAAGTCTTTTGCTGACTTTCCTTCGTCTCTATAAATTTTAAAAATTTCATAGCCCAAAGCTTTTGCATAATTCTGTAAAGAATCTTCTTGAGCATCCAAACTAAATCCGTGCTGGGCTTGGTCTTGGGTTGACACTCTAATGTAAATCGCTGCGAATGGTTTGTTTGAACTCATTTTAGTTTTGGGCTATATGTCCTTTTGAATCTGCCTTTAATTAATTTGAATGCATCTCTGCCGTCTTTGTGTTTGACAGGAGTTCCTATCATCCAACAGCATTTTAGGTTTTTATCTGCAGTAAATTTCTCCCCAGAAATGATGCGGTTTAAGTAGCACCTCTTTAACCATCCAGGCCCATCCTTTTGATATGAAAATAGAACCTTATTGCACTTTGCACATTTAACTTTGATTATCCTAGCATAGCCTCCACGTTTTCTAAAATACTTGTCTCTTTTTAAATTCTCAACCATCTTTTCCTCTTTGCTTGTGAACTTAGGGCTTGGAATAGCTCGTCCACAACAACTTAGGGTGCCCTAAGTATATAAATATTGCGAAAAGGACGAGGAAAACATTCACCTAATCAGTATTAGAAGAAATTCTTATGTGTAAATGTGATTATTTGAAAAAGATGAGAAAAATCAGTCGTTAGCTTCACTATATCCTGGTTCCATTGAATCAATTCTCCTTTGAGGAATGGGGGGTGTGCACTTAGGTGAGGTTTGTGCAAGAAGGTTTTTTTGGTAAGCAGCTAAAGTGTCATGTAAGGATTGAAGAGATTCTTGTTTCATTGCTGTTGGAAAATGACTATGAATGAGGATAGTAAGGTCTCTTTTTGAATAATTATTATCACTCAAAAGCTGATTGTTAAAAAAATAATCAATTAACTCTTGAGAGGTTTTAAATGTTGTAACCTCCCTAAATTCTCTCTCTTCTAAAAGGTATTGTTGATTTTCACAAGTTTGAAGAAATAACTTATTCTGGGAGGTTTTAACCACATAACCAATCATACAACAACCGGTAAGTCCTCCATAAACCGCCCAAGGCTTTTCTATTGAAACATTATTTTTATTTTCCATTTTATTAACAAGGTTTTTCTTTCCATCCCCTCCAAGAATTCCTGCCCATTGATTCTTCTGGTGTGCACTCGAGAGAGGTTAATGAAAGATGTCTGGCACGTGCTGAAGCCCACACAAAACACCGCCTCCCATGAGGAAAGGGACTTTCTTTGAGAACTTCCTCGCGAAGATAGTCTTCCATAGAAATCTCCTCCTTATCAGTTAAACACTCACTTCCTCCGACGTATTGACAACATACATTATTTTGATAAACGGATATCGCCGCGCCCCCTGTTCGTTTGGAAATTTTTGAACAGACGTAGATTCCTTCTGCGATTTGGGGAGTTCGAATTGGCACATTTAAAGATTGATCTAACATAGAGTGAAGATTAATTTATATTTTAAAAAGTTATATGAGATTAAGAGGATAGCTAAATTTTCTGTCAAATTTTTAGCATTAATTTTTAGTGCTTGGCACACTTTGTTCACTAAGGTAAGGTTAGTTATTTTTAATTATTAAGAGAAAAATTTGGGGGTTGTTTATCCCTGTTTGTCGCTGTTTAAGAGGTTTTACCGACGGAGGGATGAAAGTTTTAAACAGCTGTTTAAACGGTCGTTTAAAATTAGTCTATGCTGTTTAAGAAACAAACAGCTGTTTGATGGTGTTTTAAACAGCTGTTTTGCTATTTTTTTGAATTTAAACAGCCTGTTTTTTTCATGTGCTGGAGTGCTGGAAAGAATGAATAAATTAGAAAAAATTCGTCGATACAATCAAAAGATTTTTAAAGGTAGTTTTACAAGATATATGATGTTTTGGCTTTTCACTGGAAAAAAAGAAGTTGACAAGGTAAAGGAAGAAACACAAAAAGGATTTGAATCTGTAAAACAGGATATAAATGCGGTTAGTGGATGGATTAAACACCTTGATTCTGAAAAAAATTTGCAAAAAAGGGAACTAGATGAAATTAAGAACACTTTAGCGTCGATGAAAAATGAGATTGATGGGCTGAAAAATTTCGTTTCTGTTGCAAATGAATTAAAAACAAATAGGGCGTTTAAAACAGCCAAGCCTGTTTATAACAAACAAACAGCTGTTTATGCTGTTCAAACAGCTGTTCAAACAGCTGTTCAAACACCGAATTTAAACCAATTTTCAGTAACTGAAAGAGCAATACTTTGGATTCTATTAAATTCTGAACTAAAATTGAGTTATGATGATCTTGCGGCTATGTTAGGAAAAGAGAGATCAACAATAAGGGGGCAAATTAATACGATAAAACAGAAAAGTGAGGGATTAGTAGAAGAAGAAATAGAGAAAAATGGCAAAAAAAGAGTGTTTATACCTGAAGAAATCAGGGAAAAGATGCTAAAAAAGCCAAAAGTGAGAGTTAAAGGAAGTAGGAAATAGGGTAAAATTGTAAAAAAGATGAGACTTTGGGGAAAATGAGTAACCTTGAGGTTATTAAATAGCCAAAAGTGAGGGTTAAGTAATAAAAATGAAAAAAGATGAATTAAATTTTGATGGGGGGAGGAAAAAGAGAGATAAAACTACAGAAAAAGAAGAGACTAAACTCTTTGGAATTGTATAGAGTTAAAAGGAGGATTATAAAAATCGAGGCTAAGTCCAATAGGGAGATATAGTTATTCGGTTTATCGAGAAAGTGTAATTAGGAGGGTTTACAGAGCCCTAAGCTGAAAAATTGTTGGTAAGGGGGCTATTTTTTTGAGCTTTTCAGAGATAGAAAGTTGAATTATCTTATTATTTATTCTAGTTTTCTCGACGGGAATGCCCTTTTTTATGAGTCTTCCAATATAATCTCTAATTGAACTTTCGGTTAAATTTAACTTTTGAGAAAGAGTCCTATAATCAACATATCCTGCTTCCTCAGAAAGCTGATAGATTGTAGAAAAAACAAGAAATTCTTGATCAGTTATCCTCTTGAATTTGTTTCTTACTTCTTTTTTGAGGTTATCGAGGGAGCTTAGTATATCTAAGGCCTCTCCAAAAGAGGGAGTTTCTATGTGCTGGTCTGTCTGTTGGTTTGTCTGTCTGTCTGCTGGAACCCCCCCATTTCCAGTGGAAATACCTGAATTTTGGGGTTTTAAGGCTTCAAAAGGGATATTATGTGCTGGATTATCTGTTGGAATTGATGGATTTTGAGAAGGATGTGCTGGATTGGAAATAGGGGGGTTAGCTATCTCTTTTAAGTTAAGTTGAGTAATTTGGAAGGTTAAATCTTGAATAGCTTCTTCAAATTGAGTTAATTTCTGATTATTTTCATACAAAAACTGCTTTAGAACGTCAATTTCTTCTCTCATAGAATCCATATCTTCCTTTACTTTCTGAAAAGCAGCTTTGATTTGATCCATTAAATTATTGAGATAAAAAGAGTATAAAAAGTTAAGTATAATTTATTGAATGTCCCTAAATTGTTCTTGATTATGGGAGTTATTTTGATATTTTTTATAAGCCTGATAAGCAGAATCGCTTAATTTCCACCTCGATCTTTTAAGATAAGGCAGCCCATTAGGATTTTTTTTAATTTCTATTACTAAATCTTTCTTTTTTAAAATTAAAAGCAAAGACTTAACAAATTCTTCATCTCGTGCAAGCTCTTTAGCAATATTTAATGTAAATAAAGATTGAGGAGAGATAGAATAAAGTAGTGCTAAGATTTGTTCGTGTATCTTTTCTTTTTTTTGTTCAGAAATTCTCATAGAGAGAATAAGAAATCTATTTTTTTAAAGGTTGTCTAATCTTCTTTGCTTTCTGAAGAATCACTTTTTTTTAAAGAGGGGAAAGAAATATGGGGAGGTAATCCCAGTTCGTCTTCTAATTCTAGTGCCTTTAGGTTTGATTTTCTCAAAATTACATTAAAAAGGAAGATTTTAAAGTTCTCCTGTATCTTTTTGTCTTTCCATCCAGT
>Ga0172379_10006258_pt1 | contig 16055 bp, 13 predicted proteins | sample GrowelOW334metaG_FD_119756 | JGI IMG/M metagenome (GOLD analysis project Ga0172379, IMG submission 119756) | Groundwater microbial communities from an aquifer near a municipal landfill in Southern Ontario, Canada - Groundwater well OW334 metaG | ecosystem: Environmental > Aquatic > Deep... | reverse complement strand
AGGCCGGATTGTATACTTGTAAAACAGTCTGTAAAAGAAATACCACGGCGTTCGCTATCAACAGACTCTTGATGACGGGTGTGATCCCCCCCGGACCGAAATTCACTTGCCTGTAATATGATCTATCCATGTCAGATGTTGTTCTTTCCCTCGTTGTCTATCGCGAGTAGCGCTTCCCTCGTTAGCCGCGCCCGGTAGCTGAATCCACCCCAGCCGGATTCTTCCATCTCTTTGGCGATCGGACCGAGCATTTCCTCTCTCGTGATTATCCGCGCTCCGCTTATTTCGTAGTGGTCGCGCGGACTCAGTTCGCCGCCAGCCGCCGCGCCGCTGAATACGTATGACGTCCACGGCTGCCTTGTTTCGTCCGGCCCTAAAAATTCCACACTTATTATAAGAAGAAATCGCCGAATTGCGACATCCAGCCCGGTTTCTTCCAACATTTCACGCTTCAAACCCCGCTCCAGCGTCTCTCCTCGCTTGATCGCTCCGCTCGGCGCGCGGTATATTCCAGTGTGTTTGTACATCGGCTTTTGAATGCCAGCGTAACCGCCGCCGAACTCTATGAACCCCGTTACGTCATGCCGACGCCCGTCGGACATGCTTCCGACAAGCATCTCATACTCAAAACCCTGCATCGCTATCGGCTCGAACGTCACTCGCTTCGCTTTTCCATACAGCCGTTCGGCATCTTCAATAATTTCCTTCGTAACATACATCCTTCGCGCCTCTGCTATGCAAGTTCATTCACAATTCATAATTATTTTATTAAACATAAATCGATTTTATTCAGCCATCCGGAAAACTATTGACTGCTGTTCTTAAAAAACTATTCCAGCATATCCAACGAACATCGAAGGCCGCCCGCGCGGCATTACATCGTAACTCGTCGTGTAATCGAGAAGAATGCCTTTCTTTTTGCCCTTCGCGTGCGCAACTGCTGTCGCCGCGGCCACCGCCCCGGATCCGCAAGCGTTATGATGCGTCTGCGCAACCGGAACCGCCTCCTCCGCCTTCATTTCAATCGCAATGTCAATCATTCGTCTGTCGTTCACCTCGCGCGCCCATTTCAACGCCTCTTCGCCTGCCCCTTTCGGCGCGAATCCGTATTCAAAACCATAGTGCGTCAGGTCCGTGCTTCCTATCGCTATAACGTCGTCCCTGCCCGCAATCGCTCTGCCGACAGCATCCCCGAGCGCGGCCGCATCGCCTGTCGGCGGCGCGAGTATCGGCACGATCTTCGCTTCTGGAAAAAGAAATTTTATGAACGGAACCTGCACCTCGATTGAATGCTCGCCGTCGTGAGCGCGCGCGTTGGATGTGAGTCCTGCGCATGCGCCAAGAAGTTCTGACGCCATCGACGCGTCTATCTCGACATCGCCAAGCGGCGTTTCCCACGCTCCATCCGCCATGACTGCCGGCGAATCCGACATGTATCGATGCACAGCTCCGAAAAGTATGAACGTTTTCGGCGTCGCGAATTGCTTAAAGAATGAAAACACCTTTCCCGCGGTAGCGCCTGAAAACACCCAGCCGGCGTGCGGCACGATGCCGGCGACCGGCGTTCCTTCATATTCATCTATCCGCGCCTTAGTGTAAGCCTCAAGCTCTCTTCTGCATTCAGACTCTGTTTCGGGATAGAATTGTCCGGCGACATATGCTTTTCTTCTCGCGCTCATCTATACAACTCCTTCTTCATCGATTCTTCGCTTATTATAACCGCATTACCGCGACGCCGGAATCTTTATGAATTATTTACATGAATGAATACATCGGCATATTTCATGTCACTTAGAAATCTCATGTTATTGCCTTTTGATTCCGGCTACAAACAAGAAATTCCCATGTACCATCTACTGTTACTTCTGTTCCAACTACCAATCCCCAACTACCAGCTACCATCTGTTTGATTTCGCCACACCCCTGCTGTATCATTTCACTGTTAAAACGCTTTGTATTGGAGATTCAATCATGGTAAAAGCTTTCAATTTCACGAATACGCCCAATATCGTTTTCGGGCCCGGCTCATTCGATAAAGCTGCGAAACTGATCCGCAAAGCCGGCAGAAACGCTCTGATTGTCACCGGCGCCGACTCGCACAAGGAATCAGGCCGCTGGGACAAACTCGTCGAAGCTATGGAACGCGACGAAACACGTTGGCATCACTTCGCGGTCAAGGGCGAGCCGACTCCGGAACTTGTCGACAAAGCCGTGGCGGAATTCGGCAACAAAAACATAAACATCGTGCTCGCTTGGGGCGGCGGCAGCGCGATCGACGCCGGAAAAGCGATCTCGGCCATGATCCCGCAAAAGGGGCCGGTCGTCAACTATCTCGAAAATGTCGGCACAGGCGCGAAACACAATGGCATTAAAGTTCCTTTCATCGCGGCTCCGACAACCGCCGGAACAGGCAGCGAAGCCACGAAAAACGCCGTGCTGCGCCGCGTCGGCCCGGACGGTTTTAAGAACTCGCTTCGCCACGACGAACTCGTGCCGGACACCGCGCTCATCGACCCTGAACTTATGCTCTCCTGCCCGGCAGCCGTTACGGCCGCCTGCGGCATGGACGCTTTTTCGCAACTGCTCGAATCTTACGTCTCGACAAACTCAAATCCGATGACTGACGCGCTCGCGCTCAGCGGCATGGAGCTGATCCGTGATAACCTGACGCGCGCCTGCGGCGACGGCGCGGGCGACGTCAATGTTCGCGGCGGTATGGCTTACGCTGCTCTTATGTCGGGAATTACGCTTGCAAACGCCGGCCTCGGCCTCGTTCACGGGCTGGCCGGCCCCATCGGCGGCCTGCACGACATACCGCACGGAGTCGTCTGCGGAACTCTTATGGCCTCCGTTTTCTCAGCCACTATCGATAAGCTGCTTGAAAATCCCGGTTCGGACGCGCTCGCTCTGCGCAAATTCGCAAGAGCAGGCTCGCTCCTTATGTGTTCAGGCATGATTGATATCGGCTCCGGCTGCCGGATGCTCGTCGAGCGTATCGAGGAGTGGACCGAAACTCTGAAAATTCCGCGCCTCGGCGCCTACGGCATTAAGGAATCCGATCTCGACGCGATTGTCGCTGCCGCAAGCAACAAATACAACCCTGTGCAACTTTCGCCTTCCGAAATTAGAGATGTTTTGCTTAAAAGACTCTAACAACGACTTCATGACGAGGTGTACAATATGAAACGTTTGATTCCGATAATTCTTTTTGCCTGCATTTTCATTTCGTCCGCGCAACACGCGGCCTCACAGCAAACAAGAGATTCATCGCCATCCCCGAAATGGACAGCTGAGTGGAGCGTTCACCCGGAAGGCCCCGGACGCGACCCGGCGCTGTTCCTTTTCCGTAATCAGCTCAATCTGACCTCCCGTCCGGACCGTTTCGTCATTCATGTCAGCGCAGATCAGCGCTACAGGTTTTTCGTCAACGGCGTCAGCGTCGCCACCGGCCCGGCGCTCAGCGACCTGTCTCACTGGCGCTATGAAACAATAGACATCGCTCCGAATCTCAAACCCGGCGTGAATATCCTATCGGCGCTCGTCTGGTCCGAAGCTAATATGGCGCCGTGGCCGCAAATCAGCGCGCATACGGCGTTTCTCGTGCAGAGCGACAGCGATTTAGAAAAACCGGCGAACACGCCCGGCTCATGGAAGGTTATGCATGACCTTTCATGGACGCCAGTTTCGCGCGTAAAACGTGAAGCGCACAATTGCAGCGCCCCCAACGAAAGGATTAACGCGGCGCTCCACCCGTGGGACTGGATGTCGGCATCATTCGACGATTCGAAATGGGCAAATGCTATCGCTTTCAACGATGCAATGCCCGTCGCTCGCGGCTTGGGCGACTCGCTCTGGATGCTCACGCCGCGCAATATTCCGCTAATGTCCGAGAAAACAGACAGATTCGCAACAGTTGTGCGCTCGAAGCGCGTTAAACTTGAGCCGGAGTTTCTAAGCGGCTCGGCTCCGTTCGTCGTTCCGCCCAAAACAAAGGCCACGGTTCTTGTCGACCGCGAAAAGCTGCTGATCGGCTATCCGGAACTGACGGTTAGCGGAGGCGCAGGTTCGAAAATCCGAGTGACTTATGAGGAATCGCTTTTCAAATACCCGGAAGTCGCTTTGGGGACTCTCATCAAGGGCAACCGAAACGACGTTAAGAAAAAGGAAGTGCGCGACAATTATCGGTTCGACGAGTTTCTGCCTGACGGCGGCGCGAAACGCGTCTTCTCGCCGCTCTGGTGGCGCACCGTTCGTTACCTTCAGTTGGACATCGAAACAGGCGACTCGCCCGTCACGATCGACGACTTGCGCTTCGTAACCGCCGCCTATCCGTTTATAAATGTCGGCTCATTCGATTCCTCAGACCCTTCACTGCGCAAAATCTGGGAAACCGGCAAATACACTATCGATATTTCCTCCAATGAGCTTTTCGTAGACGGCCCGTTCTATGAAGAGTTCGCTTATATCGGCGATTCGCGAATCCGCGCCATCGTCCTGGATTACCTCTATAACGACGACCGGCTCACGCGGAACACGATAGAACAGTTTTTCTTCTCACGCATTCCGGACGGACTCACTCAGAGCCGCGCCACCTCCCGTTTCCTTCAGATTATTCCCACATTCTCGCTCCTATGGATCAGCATGGTTCACGACCACTGGATGTATCACGGCGACGCTGCGTTCACAGGCCGCTTTCTTAACGGAATGAAGGAAGTTCTCGACTGGTTCGACGCGCGCATTATGAAAAACGGGTTAATCGGCAAAGTTCCATGGTGGAATTTTGTCGACTGGTCGTGGCCGGCAAACGGCGTTCCGCCGGGAGCGGAAGACGCGCGCGGGTCCTCAATCGTCACTCTGCAATACGTTCTCGCTCTGCGCGATGCGGCGGATATCGAATCCGCGCTCGGAGCCGACTATCTGGCAAAGAAGCATCACGCCGCCGCTGACGCCGCTGTTCTCGCAGTTCGAAAGACTTGCTGGGACGCGAAACGCGGACTTCTCGCCGATACGCCGGATAAAAAAGAGTTCAGCCAGCACGCGACAGCGCTCGGTGTTCTCACAGGCGCGGTTCCGACGGCGAACGCGAAAGCTGCCATGCAGCGCTCAATGAAAGATGAATCGATCGCGCAGTGTTCTCTTTATTTCCGTCATTATCTACACGAGGCGGCGGATAAGGCGGGTTTGAGCGACGATTTCGTATCTTTTCTCAAGCCGTGGCAGAAAGCGCTCGACCTCGGACTCACGACATGGCCGGAAACGCCCGGCGAATGCCGCTCTGACTGTCACGCATGGAGCGCGACGCCGACTTCCGACCTGCAATCCATCGTCTGCGGCGTCCGGTCCGACGCGTCCGGATTCACGAGCGTGAAAATCGCGCCACACCCCGGCAGCCTCGAATGGGTCACGTGCGATGTCCCGCACCCGAAAGGCGTCATCAGCGTCTCTTTCAAAAAAGAAAAGTCAGGCTTTGCGGCCGATATCGAACTTCCCTCTGGAACGCCCGGCGTCTTCGAATGGAAAGGCAAGACATCGCCTCTAAAACCGGGAAAGCAGAAAGTTATTTTTTAGGCTGCGTATTAAAGTAAATTGCGTCTATTAAGCATTTTACTTTTTGCGCGAAGAGCTGAGGAGCGCAAAATAGTTACTCGGTATAAATTCTTTGCCCACCCCGGCGCAACCAGATGTTTACACTTTTCAACCATATCTTCATTGAATGATTAGCGATCTTACTTTAATATCTTATGAGTAGAAAGCCCGCGCGGAATTCATCTTTTGCTTAAACAGCCATGCGGGCCGGAGGCCGACCGGATGGACATGAAGGAGTTTGGAGCGAGGATCAGAGAACGCCGCGAGCTGCTGCGACTGAGGCAGTCAGACATCGCCGGCGCGCTCCAGATCAGCGTTCAGGCGGTTTCAAAGTGGGAACGCGGGGAGAACGCGCCCGATATAACTACCCTGCCCGAACTCGCGAGACTCCTCGGCGTCAGCATCGAATGGCTGCTCGGAGTCACCACCCCTGAGAGCGATACTTTCCCGGCGACGGTTTTCTGCACATCAATAAACGGATTCGCTAAACGCGCCGCTTCCATGCCGCCGCGCGATCTTGCGGCGTGGACAAACGTTGTCTTTTTCTCGCTGACGGAGACAGTCAAACGGTTCGACGGCGTGCCGGTTAAATACGTCGGCGACGGTTTTCTCGGCTTTTTCGCCGGAAACGACCACCGGCGTCGCGCTTGTTCGGCTGCGTTAGCCGCTCAGGCGCTCGGCGTCGTTCCCGGACTCGTCATTACGCTCAACTCGGGCGATATCTACCTCGGCGCGATCGGGCACCCGGATTACACAACGCGCGATATCCTCGGCGAGACGGTCAATACTGCGTTCATCGTCATGCCTTGGGTCGGCGGAAACTGCCCGAGCGGCATTGGCGTGACAGGCTCTGTCGCAGGCGATCCGGCGCTGAAGCCGTTGTTTGCCAAAAAAGGACAGGTCAAACTGCACGGCCCGGAGAAGGTGGACGTTTACGAACCGCGCGCGAAAGCTACGACTGCTCTGCTCGGCAAAGTATGAGCTGGCGGCGCTATGAATCGGATTAAAAGCAAAATATCAAAATAGACGGAGGAAACAATTGTGGCAAATGATTATTTCGTAAAAGACATCACTCTGGCGGATTTCGGGCGCAAGGAATTAACGATAGCCGAGCATGAGATGCCCGGCCTGATGGCGACACGCGAGAAATACGGACCAAAGAAACCCCTGAAAGGCGCGCGGATCATGGGCAGTCTGCACATGACGATCCAGACGGCGGCGCTGATCGAGACGCTTGTCGCTCTCGGCGCGGACGTACGCTGGGCGTCCTGCAACATTTACTCGACGCAGGACCATGCGGCGGCTGCGATCGCGGCGGCCGGCGTGCCGGTGTTCGCTTTCAAGGGCGAGACGCTCGAAGAGTACTGGGATTTCACAAAAAAAGCGCTCACGTGGCCGGATGGGAAAGGCCCGAATCTCATAGTAGACGACGGCGGCGACGCCACACTGCTCATTCACCGAGGCTACAACGCAGAGGAAAATGCCGCGATTCTCGACGAACCGACAGACAACAAGGAGCTTCAGATCGTAAACAGCGTCATTAAAAAGAATCTCGCATCGAATCCGAAGTTCTATCACGACATCGTCGCCGAAATGCGCGGCGTGTCAGAAGAAACCACTACAGGCGTACACCGCCTCTACCAGATGATGGAAAAAAAGGAACTGCTGTTCCCCGCCATCAACGTAAACGATTCCGTGACGAAATCAAAGTTCGACAATATCTACGGCTGCCGCGAGTCGCTTGTTGACGGCATCAAGCGCGCAACCGACGTTATGGTCGCCGGCAAGACCGCGCTCGTCTGTGGTTACGGCGACGTGGGCAAAGGCTCGTCCGACGCGCTGCGCGGCCTCAAGGCGCAGGTATGGGTCACCGAGATCGACCCCATCAACGCGCTTCAGGCGCTCATGGCCGGTTACAAGGTTGCGACTGTCGAGGATGCGTTGCCGTTCGCGGACATTTATGTCACCGCCACCGGCAACTGCGACGTGATCACGGCTGAGCATATTTCGAAAATGAAGGATCAGGCGATCATCTGCAACATCGGGCATTTCGACAACGAGATTCAGATCGAAAAGCTCAAGACATGGCCGGGAATCAAACACTTGAACATCAAGCCGCAGGTGGACGCATACACGTTCCCGGACGGCCACACGGTCTACGTCCTTGCGGACGGCAGGCTTGTCAACCTCGGCTGCGCGACCGGCCACCCCAGCTTCGTTATGTCGAACAGCTTCACTAACCAGACACTTGCGCAGATCGACCTGTGGACGAAGAAACGCGAGATCGGCGTGTACCAACTCGACAAGAAGCTCGACGAGGAAGTCGCCCGTCTGCATCTCGGCAAGCTCGGCGCGCACCTCACGACGCTTTCGCCCAATCAGGCCGAATACATCGGCGTGTCCGTCGATGGCCCGTACAAAGCCGACTATTACAGGTATTGATCCTGTTTTTTTTAAGATAACGGAACGGCGTTTACTTCATTATCCAGATAGGGCTCGACCATGCCATCTGGCCGTCGGCTTGCGTTACGCGAATATAGATATAATCCTCCGCGTGTTCGCGGTCGGAATCAGTGAATAGCTTCGAAAATGTTTTTCCGTTACATGCATAGGAGCGCGCAGTTTTCCCGTTTTTGATGACCTCGACTTTTTTCAACGGCGCGACGCCTCGCGCGTAAATCGAGATTGAAACAGGCCTGCCGCCTGATTTCATACGGCCGCCCATGAATGTTGTTTCGTTTGCTCGAACATCGAGAACGATTCGCGCGCCGGTCACCGCGTAAACGCGATGAGCTCTCAGCGCCTCGAAAATTGCCTCGCGGCTCAGCCGTTCGGCATAGACGGCGGCGATTCCCGGCCCGGGCGTCGGCTTTCCGTGATAGAACATCTGAAGGAATTTTTCGAGTCGCGGCGGATGCGTCAGGTTGCCGGCGTAACCATCGTGGTTGTCGGAAGAGCCGATGAAACCGAAATGATGCCCGGCTTCGAGCGGAACGCGCACAGAATGTTTTCCGTTGTTATAAGCGTTGTATATTTCATTCGGGCAGCCGTCGCACTCGCTGTTTCCGTGCCAGGAATATATTTCGACCACCGGCTCGTATTTTTCGTCGAAATGATCCCATTTGAATGGAAAAATCGGGCCGCCGAGCGGGTGATGCGGAATGGAGATCGCGCCATAGGCCTCCAGATGCTTCCAGAGTTTCTCCGGCGTGTCGCATTCGCTCGAATCGACCGAACAGACAGTTTTCGGCGCGAAATCGCCCGGATAATAGACATTACGGTGTCCGAAATGCTTCGGGTCTTTTTGATACGCCCAGCGGTCGAGCCGCTTTAGCGTGTGCACCATGCATACAAGTCCGCTGCCGCTCGTCCATTCATACGCAATAAACGTAACATAGCGGCCATCGTCCTGAAAGCGGCGCGTGGCGTCGACCGATATTTTCCAGCGTTTGGGAACCGAAGCGAGCCCCCACGGCGCGTCGTGATCGGTGAGCGCAGCAAAATCGAGCTTTGCGACGTCGCGTCCGTAGCGGTAATACTGATCGGGCGAACTGAAAAATGCGTCGGGAGACAAACCGCTGTGGCCGTGGAGATCGCCCCAGTATAGATTGTATTTTTTGCCGTCGAGTTTGATGCTGTTCCGGTTCTGAACGACCTTTAACGGGTGAAACGGCGCATAAAGCAGCGGCATGGCATAGCAGACAAGATAAAACAGGAGAATCGGAACAATGACAACCGCGGCTATGACTCTTATAAGAATCTTAAGCCATCTTCGGTTCTTTTTCTCTGGCATCGGCGCCTCCCGATGTTTGTTTTGAGATATTAAATCGCTTGTCAGTCCTGCCTGACAACGCGCAAGCGGCATTTATCAGCGCCGGCGGCTATTGTTTCCTCGATGATCAGTTTACCGCCCAGACGTTTCACTACTTCGCTGTCGATGCTCATGACGGCGAGACAGGTAGCTTCATCGCATATTTCATAGGGACACGCGAGCATGTTGATCACAGCATCGTCATCGCTTCCCTCGACTACTTCAAACCCGCAGCCGATAGCCTGAAGAAAATCGGCGAACGATGCGCCGATAGAGCGCGGCTCTGTCTCTTTCTCCAACCCGAACGCGCCGGTTTCCACAAGCAAAGCGGCGACGTGTTTCCCCGTCCCGCTAACAATCTTTCGGCCTATTTCCGTCGAGCAGACATTTCTCATTACGCCGCCCATTATTTTCCACATCGTATCAGTGTCTCTTGTCAACATTATCTCAATCGGATTCAACTCTCTTGCCATCTATGTGGCCTCCTTATTTCGAAATTATTTGCCCGGTAAATCACTTCAATTTGCCGCGACTTTATCCTTGCCGAATTCTAAATGCCATTTCAGCTTAACGCTCGTTTCGCTTTTGAACATGACTCTTATCTGCAACCCGTCCTGCTTGAATGACGTTTCGACTTTGGGATTATCCGTATATATCTTTTTCAGTTTCCACGCGACCTTGCCTTCCGGCGCTATCACCCTCAGTTCGTATGCTTCGCCGCCGACTATGTCGCTGAAGCCTGAAATTGCGTTTCCGTCCCATGATTCGTTTTCGATGTCGACAATTCCCTGAGTTATGTGCCGGTTCGAGCTAATCACCTGCGGCCTGTCGGCAACAGGTTTAACTGCGATTATCCGGCAGTCGCCTTTAGGAACCTCGAAATCAATTGTCGTGAAAGGCTCGATAAACTTATCGTTCCAGAAGTCGAAACCGATGTATGACTCAGCGGCGGGCAGCCCCGCTTTTTCAGGCTCGAATTTGAATGTCGCCGCGCTCTCGCTGTCCCAGTTGAAGAGCCCGAGAACATCGCGCCGAACCGAAGCGCGTTTATCGGTCAGCGTCCAGACACGCGGTATATAGCTCTCGAAATAGTCCATAGGCCGCGCCTTCAGGCCGTGGTTCGGCATGATGCGCTGAAGGATATAAGTCCTGTCAGCGGGCATTTCAGGCAGCCATTCGCTGTATGTCATCATCTGCCCGGTCAGGCCGACCCACGAACTGATCAGGCGCGCGTGCTCGATCGGAATCGACGGGCGAATATAAACCGGGTCCGGGTCGTTCCACCACACGCGTCCATTCAGGAAATACCTGTTCGATGCGGCGCGCGGGCCGGCCAGCAGGTCCTTTTTCTCTGAATCCCATGCCGGCCCGTTGTCTTCGCCGACACGCATCGCGTCCACAAGCCCGAATGTCGCTCCGAACGAACGCATGTTCTGCGCGACAGTGCATCCGAGGAAAAAGACATCTTTCCCGACCGCCTCGCGCACGAGCTTCAGTCCGTCGCGGAACGCCTCGATATTCGTCTTGTCAGGGTTGAAAAAAACCGCTTCGCCAATGTCGTCAGGCTGATATTCGTGATTCACATACTGTTGCCGGACGGCGATTCCGGTGTAGAGGCCGTCCATTTTAAAATATTCGTATCCCCATTTCGCGGACAACTGCGCCGCGACGCTCTTGACGTAATCGCGCGCTTCAGGATTCGTCATGTCGAGCGAGGTTCCGCCCCATTCGGTTTCGTATGGTTTGCCATCCTTGTTTTTCACGAACCATTTCTCATGCTTCATGAAAAACGGGTCGCGCTGGTCGCCGGCGAAAGGCATCCACCAGATGCCGGGAACAAAGCCGAGTTTTTTCAAATTGTCCGCCGCGGCCTTCATTCCGTGCGGGTAAGGCCCGATCCCCTTCTTGTGCGCGTAGAAATTCTTCGCAGGCCCGTTGCGGCGCTCGCCCGCCTGCCACATATCGTCAATCTGTATGAACTTTAATCCGTACGGCTTGAGAAGCGTTTCGCTGCTTTTCGCCAGAATCTTAAGATTCGATTCGTCGTTAGCGCCTCCGTTCGGACTTGAATACCACGAGCAGTATCCATCCATAGGCGGCCTGATCCGAATGTCGTATTCCCTGGCGACCAGATCGGCGTATTGTTCGAGACCAAGACGCGCGTCGTCGAAATAACCCATCACCAATGTTTCGCCTTCGGCATGTCGCTCAGACGCGACTCGCAGGGCGCCGTAATCTATCTGCGCGTTCAGAACGGCTTTGAGTCCGGATTTTTCGGCTTTAATAATGCCGCTGCCCCTGTTTTCAGTGAGCCACGCCGACACAAATCCGTGATTTGTTTCCTTATCCGCCACGGCCATGAAAACATAGCTCCCCGGATTTTTATCAGGCGTCGTCAGAAAACCGGTTCCCTGAATCCGTATCTGTTCGTACGGCGCTTTCAAGGCGACCGGAAACCGTACGGCTTTAATGCTCTTAAAAACAGCGGTTTCACTCCCCAAGGCTCCGATCCGCGTTTTGATGAAGAGAAACGGAATGTTATCATAGAGTATCAGGGTTACAGCGTTCCCGCCCTGCCCCTCCACAACGGCCTGAGTCCCGCCGCCGTACTTTTTGTCTGTTATGCGGCCGGTGGCGCCTTTCTTCAGAGCGCCGGCCAGAAACGGAAAAGTTCCGGCAGTGACAACCTCGCCGGCATAGCCCGTCGGGAAGATGCTGAAACTGTGAGCCGAAACATCGAGTTCGACTTTCATAAACTTATTGCTGATGACATTTTTATTCGAAGGCATATCTTTAGCCTCACACACATGAATTAATACAATCGATAGAGCCATCCCCGCCGCTATCGCAATCAACCATTTTTTTATTTCCATGCTTTTTGCGACTCCATTTTTCAATTCGCTAATAATAACATTTTTATGATGTAAAGCGCCATAAGACGGAAACAGATTGTGAATTAAACGGTTAATTATCTATTTGGAAATATTAAACGCGTTCGGCGGCAAGTCTTTGCTCGACAATGCATCTGAATCTTGAATATTGATCGAACTCGTTTATTTCGCTTGATGTTATGGATAAATTCGAATTCGAGAAAAAGCGCACTCCATCCCTCGAAACGTTCTTATCGCGGCCCGCTAAAGGAAGCGAAGAACTGTTAAAAAGTTCATCAACCGTGATCTGCATAGACATTTTATCTAACTCTCTTAACAAAAGATCGCAGTTTGCGCTGAAATTGGGCGCCGCGCTTTCTTTGAAGGCATCGTGGAAATTGAAACGTCCTTCTCGAAGTTGAACGGCGTTTTTGCCGTCCATATCGTAAATATTAACTATATGCATTATTTGTTTTTTTGAAGATTGAGATTTGTGAATAGTCATTGGCACGGTGGCGACTGCATATGGGGAAAAGTAAGGCGTTGCTTTTGTAGAGATCTTTTTAGTGTCGATTTCAACATGTCCTTTAACAACAAGTAACCGCGCCGAGCTTCCGAAAGACACTTCGGAGCTTTTCAGATTCGAAATAAAAGTAATAGCGCCTCCGTCAACGCGAAAGGATGAAGGCTTTTCGATATCAGGAACATCGAAAAACGATGACTCGTCGAAAATATAAGGCTTGAAACCGGCTTTAATCAGTTTTTTTGCCTGTTCGCCGAGCGAATGGGCGTCGGCGGATTTAGATACAATAAAAAATCCGTTTGCATGAAATCTCAGTTTGATATCCAGCAATGTGATTCCGGTAATCTCGCTTAGTTTGGTTCTCATATCAGCATCGAACGTTATTGGAGTCATGACGACAAGCGCATGCTTCGCGGCGCTTGAACCGCATTCAGCGATCTCCCTGCCAAGCCAGTTGCATTTCATCTCTCGCCGCCGTTCAAATAACATTTCGAATTATTGAATTATTTTATCACAGCATGCGCTGAAATTACACTTTAAATAACATTAGCCACTTCAATAACATATACGATATAATACGCGCCAGTTGTTTTGGGAGGCTCGCCGATAAATGAAAACATCTTTTATCATAATTTCGATCACTTTGCTGCTTGCCGTCTCAGCAGTCGCATTTGCTGAGACGCAGGCTCCTTACCGGGAGGCACTGCCGCCGGATCTCGCGGCTAAATACGAACATTATGTGGCTTCATATAAAGCGCGGCATATCGACCGGGGAGGAACTGTCGAGGCTATTCTCGACAAGGAGACCAAAACGCGGGTGGAGAAATATTACGGACACGGCGACAGCCAGGGTTGGACCGGTGTGACGATGGCCGTTTTCGCTCTGCAAGGCGACTGGGACATGGTGCGCGTGAACCTTTCATACTGGCCTCTCTGCGAGATCGAACCGGGCAGCTACAAACGATATCCCGACTATGACATAAATGAACCGTACGGCCAGACGAGCATCGACCAGTACGGAGAAATGATCGAAGGCATAGCGGTTGTTTATCTCCTCGGGCCGGAAGATTTGAAGCAAGAGATGAAACGCATCATCCGGAACATAATAGTTTATGGAAACAGGCATAACTGGATTTTCGGGCCCGGACCTTACGCGAACCTTGAGGACATCCGGTTCCTGTTCCAGCTTTTAGCGGACCGTATGGAACTGGACGTGAACGTATACAAGGATGGTGAAAATTTCGACTCCCTGAGAAGTCGTTTTCTGGACGTGATAAAGATGGCGCGGCTGATTCATCAGGCCAAAAGAAATTATTTCACGCTCAATCTCCATTACGAGCGCTTGCTGGTGGCAATGCTGCTGAAACCTGATCTCAAAGGCTTGAACCGTTCGATCAATGACTGGCACAAGGTTGTTGGCAATGACGACAACACGATGTTCGACTGGTTCCATGCGAGAGCCACCGGCGCGGACACTTCTTTCGTAATTGACAAACTGCGCGCCTTTCCCGCTAACCTTCCTAACAAGTGGGACGCGAACGGTTATAACGACAACAACCGTTGGGAGCGAAGCCCTGAAGAAATTGCAAAAGGACCGGACGGCTCGACTATCGAAGGCTCAGGCATGGACTTCCTCGCTCTCGCGTCCTTCTATTCATATTTTCAACTGCATGACTTCGGGAAATAACTTAATTAATAGCAACCAGTTCTAAGGAACTGTCACTTCTTCTCTGTTGAATTGTGCCTGTAAGCGATGACCTTTACCTTTTCGAGCGTAACAAGGCCTTCTTTTATCATTGAATCCAGCTCGATCAGAAAATCATCGATGCGCTCCAGTTTGTCGACTATCTCAACGACGACCGGCAGGTCTTCAGAAAGTCTGAGAATTTTTGATGTGTGAATCCGGCTGTTCGCGCCGAAACCGGCTATGCCTCGCAGCGCGGTTGCTCCTGCCATGCCGCGCTTCCTGGCGCTTTCTATAATCGCCTCATATAAAGGCTTTCCGCCGTGCTTGTCGCTTTCGCCTATGAAAATCCTGAGCAGATACGATTCATCCGGCAGTTTCATGCGCTCACCTCATTAAAAGATTCTTCCTGTAATCATTCCTACATAAAATGCCATCAACCCGATTCCGTTGTGGAGCGTCAGGTTTCCCATTGCTCGAAGCCACTCCGTGTCCTTCATCAGGCCTGTTGTTTCCAGAATCAGAGACGAGAACGTCGTAAACGCGCCCATGAAACCTATTAGGACGATCAACCTCATCTCTCCGCTTATGATATTTCGCTCCTCCGCAAGAGTCCAGACCAAGCCGGCAAGCAGACAGCCGATGATGTTCACCGCTAACGTTCCCCATGGAAATGACTGCCCGAATCCACGCTGCACAATACCGACAAGCCCGTACCTCGCGAGTGTTCCCGCCGCGCCCGCAAGGGCCAACCAAAACAGTTTCGGCATCACCTTAGTTGCCTCCGTAAAAAGAACTTCCCTGAAAAACAAAAACCCCGCCACGCGGCAGGGATTCATCAGGGCTAATGCGCCCACCGCAACGGGTCCAGCAGTAGGAGTCATCAGCCTGTCGGCGGTTATTGGGGAACTCCATCCCCTTCGGTTACGATATTTTATAAGTTTTCATTTTCATTTCAAGCTTAATTCGCAGATAGAAAGTATGCATTTATATGAAGATAACTATTATATTTTCGCATCGCTTCAGTTTCGCATTGCCCTCATTCGCCACAAGCTTTATAAGACTTCCAGTCAATGCATCATTGAGGCTTGGCGCCCAGCCTCACGATCACGCGGTGCTTGATCAGTTCTTCCTCAAGCGGTATTGAGGTATCTTTCAATCGTTGGCCGTCCATCTCCACCCAAGCGATGCCCCGGTTAATCCCATCGGGGTTCTCAATGGCAATCTCGTAAACAGTCTTTCCATGGCGGTAGCGGATACTTACCTTGTCCCATCCTGAAGGAAGGACCGGGTCTATCACTAATTTTCCGTTGCTGACTTTCATTCCGAGTATTTCCTCGATCCACGCGCGATACATCCATCCCGCCGCGCCTGTGTACCACGTCCAGCCGCCCATTCCGACTTTGCCGGGCAGCCGGTAAACATCCGCTGCAACGACATAAGGCTCTACAGCGTACCGGCCGACCGTTTCCGGTTCACGGGCATGTTCTATCGGATTCAACATTTTAAGGAGTTCGGCACTCCGATTGCCGTCGCCTATTCTTGCAAATGCCATGGCCAGCCACAACGCTCCGTGCGTGT
>Ga0172379_10006257_pt1 | contig 16056 bp, 8 predicted proteins | sample GrowelOW334metaG_FD_119756 | JGI IMG/M metagenome (GOLD analysis project Ga0172379, IMG submission 119756) | Groundwater microbial communities from an aquifer near a municipal landfill in Southern Ontario, Canada - Groundwater well OW334 metaG | ecosystem: Environmental > Aquatic > Deep... | reverse complement strand
GCGCGCACGCTCATCACGTCGCCGACCTCGGGGGCGTCGCCGACGCCGCTGCTCTCGACGTGCTCGACCTTGACCTCCGGCCAGACCGCCTTCACCCGACGCTTCCAGTCCGCGAGCGAGCGCGCCCCCTCGAAGTCGGAGTTGAGCCGGCGGGCGTTGGAGGTCGCGGGGGCGTAGAGCTTCAGGGTGTAGTCGCGCACCATCCGGGTGGCGAGCACCTTGGGCCCGAGCGACTTCAGGGTGTGGCGCAGCATCTCCACCCAGCGGGTCGGCACTCCCTCGTCGTCGACGTCGTAGAAGCGCGGCGCGACCTCGTTCTCGATCAGGTCGTAGAGGGCCGAGGCCTCCAGGTCGTCACGGCGGTCGGGGTCGTCGAGGCCGTCGGCCGAGGGGATCGCCCAGCCGTTCTCGCCGTCGTACCACTCGTCCCACCAGCCGTCGAGGATGGAGAGGTTGAGACCACCGTTGAGGGCGGCCTTCATGCCCGACGTGCCGCACGCCTCGTAGGGGCGCAGCGGGTTGTTGAGCCACACGTCGCAGCCGGGGTAGAGCGGCAGCGCCATCGCGATGTCGTAGTTGGGCAGGAACACGATCCGGTGGCGCACGTCCGGGTCGTCGGCGAACTTCACCATCTCCTGGATCAGCTTCTTGCCGCCGTCGTCGGCGGGATGCGACTTGCCGGCGATGACCAGCTGGATCGGCCGCTCCGGGTCGAGCAGCAGGCGCTTGAGCCGGGCCGGGTCGCGCAGCATCAGCGTCAGCCGCTTGTACGACGGCACCCGGCGCGCGAAGCCGATGGTCAGCACGTCGGGGTCGAGAGCGCTGTCGATCCAGGCCAGCTCGGCCCGGGCCGAGCCGCGTCGCTCCCAGGAGCGGCGCAGCCGCTTGCGGGCGTCGAGCACGAGCCGCTCGCGCAGCTGGCGCTTGACCGACCAGACCTGCGCGCCGGAGATCTTGTCGACGGCGTTGAAGAACGGGTCGGTGTCGTCGGCGTCCGCGTCGGCGCCCTCCGACTCGGCGATCTCGATGATCTCGCGGGCGACCCAGGTGGGTGCGTGGACGCCGTTGGTGATGGAGGTGATCGGCACCTCGGACTCGTCGAAGGCCGGCCACAGCCCCTGGAACATGCCACGGCTGACCTGGCCGTGCAGCTGCGAGACACCGTTGGCGCGCTGGGCCAGGCGGAAGCCCATGACCGCCATGTTGAAGACCGACGGGTCGCCGTCCGCGTAGTCCTCGGCGCCGAGGGCGAGCACGCGGTCGATCGGTACGCCGGGGGTCGCGCCGGACTCGCCGAAGTACTGCTCCACCAGGGTCTGCGGGAAGCGGTCGATGCCGGCGGGCACGGGCGTGTGGGTCGTGAAGACGGTCGAGGCGCGGCTCACCTCGAGTGCGGTGTCGAAGTCGAGCCCGGGGCCGCCCTCGGCCGCGGTCAGCTCGCGGATCCGCTCGATGCCGAGGAAGCCGGCGTGGCCCTCGTTGGTGTGGAAGACCTCGGGCGCGGGCGCACCGGTGATCCGGGAGTAGGCGCGCAGCGCCCGCACGCCACCGACGCCGAGCAGCATCTCCTGGCGCAGGCGGTGCTCGCTGTTGCCGCCGTAGAGGCGGTCGGTCACGTCGATGTAGTGGTCGGGGTTGCCCTCGACGTCGGTGTCGAGCATCAGCAGCGGCACCCGGCCGACGCTGGCCACCCAGATCCGGGCGAGCAGGTCGGGGCCGCCGGGCATCGCGATCGACACCTGCGCGCGCGAGCCGTCCGGCTCGCGCAGCAGCGAGATCGGCAGGCCGTCGGGGTCGAGCACCGGGTAGGTCTCCTGCTGCCAGCCGTCGCGGGAGAGCGCCTGCTTGAAGTAGCCGTGGCGGTAGAGCAGGCCGACCCCCACGATCGGTACGCCGAGGTCGCTCGCGGCCTTGAGGTGGTCACCGGCGAGGATGCCGAGGCCGCCGGAGTACTGCGGGAGCACGGCGGTGATGCCGAACTCGGGCGAGAAGTAGCCGATCGCGGCCGGGCCGGCCTCCTGCGTGGGCGAGCCCGCGGCCACGCGGTGCTGGTACCACCGGTCGCCGGTCAGATAGGCGTCGAGGTCGTCGGAGGCGACCTTCAGCCGGGCCAGGAACCCCTCGTCGCCGGCGAGCTCCTCGAGCCGCGCTCGGCCGACCGCGCCGAGCAGCCGCACCGGGTCGTGGCCCGTGGACTCCCAGAGCTGGGGGTCCACCTCCTCGAAGACGTCCTGCGTCTCGGGGTGCCAGGACCACCTCAGGTTGAGCGCCAGCACCCCGAGTGACTGAAGGGCGGGGGGCAGGACCGGGCGGACCGTGAATCGTCTGATTGCTCGCACCAGAGCGACGGTACCGCCGATTACTTGAACGATCCAATGGAACCCGGAAACTGGGATCGCGCGGGGTTACGTTCAGGTTTCGTCTGACAACACGAACAATCGGCACATAACGATCGGCTGGGCCCGGCGTTGTGCTGGACATGACCAACCTGCCCTCCCGTGGTCGCCGCTACTCCGCGGCCGCCTTCGCCCTGCTGACCGCCACCCTGGTCCCCGGGCTGCTGCAGATCCCGGCGCTCGCCGACACCCCGGCACCGGCGTCCGGTTCCGCGGCACCGGCCGTCGACGCCGACGACATCCGGACCATCGGCGACGCCGTGCTCGGCAGGCCCGACGTCGACCTGCGCGGCACCGCCCTCCCGAGCCTCGCGCAGCAGCGCGCGGTCGCCGGCCTCGGTGCCGTGGACGTGCGCTGGAACCGGTTCGGTACGCCGTCGTCCCTGCTGCCCGCCGACGGCGTGCTGGCGCGGGCCACCTCCGCCGACCCGGTCAAGTCCGCCCGCACCTGGCTCAGCCGCAACGCCGCGGTGTTCGGGCTGACCCCGGGACAGGTCGCCGACCTCGAGCTGGTCAGCTCGCAGCCGTTCGCGATGAGCAGCGCCCGCGCGGTCCTGTTCCGCCAGCGCTTCGGTGACCTCACCCCGGCCCTGGCCAGCATGGTCACCGTGGGGGTCGCCAACGGCGAGATCGCCTACGCGTCGTCCTCGATCAGCAAGACCACAGGGACGCCTCCCGCCGCCCAGCTGTCCCCGCTCCAGGGCTGGCTGAAGGCTGCCGCCGACGTCGGGCGCGCCGTCCCCGAGGGCGACCTCGCCGACATCACCCAGACCTTCTCCGACGGCTGGACCCGCCTCGACGTCCCCGGCTTCGAACAGGACCAGCTGGTGCGCCTGCGGGCCCTGGCCCTGGCTGACGGGTCGGTGCGGCCGGTCCTCGAGTCCAACGTGGTCGACGCCGCGGCCGCCCCCGCGCTCGGCTACACGCTGATGGTCGACGCGGTCACCGGCAAGGTCCTCCACCGCCAGAACCAGGTCGAGAACAGCAGCGACGTCTTCCCGTTCACGGGCTCGATCACCGCCACCCTCTGCGGCCCCAAGCACGAGTTCGCCCTCACCGACAACAACACCCGCCAGATCGTGGCGGTCGCCTCGACGGTCAACGCCGCCAACGACATCGTGGTGAAGATCTGGGGACCGGGCAACGAGCTGCTCGTCACCGGCGACCTCGGCACCAGCCCCGAGACCGCGACCTACGCCGCCGACCCGATCCCGGCCGGGACCTACTCGGTCCAGATCTGCCCCTTCGAGGCCCCGACCGTGCCGTTCCTGCCGCCGGGCGACTACGGCGTCGCCGTGACCACCAGCGACGAGGGCGCCCCCGGCGCCGGCGACCTGGCGTTCAACTCCAAGTGGCGCTTCTTCCCCGCCAACCCGGCGATGAACTTCTCCCCCACCCACACCCCCAGCAACTCCGTGGTCGGCTGCTGGGTGGCCGCCGCGGGCTGCACGCTCGGCTCCGGCCCGCTGCGCAACCTGCAGGCGGTCGGCCCCTGGGACTTCCTCACCGCCACCGGCACGTCGTCGCTGACGACCAACGGCAACAACGCGGTCACGCACGAGGCGTGGGTCAGCCCGCTGACCCCCGGCGGTCTGATGCAGGCCCCGGTGTCGCCGACCCAGGACTACACGACGCCCTTCAAGGACGCGTGGAACAACAGCCAGTGCGACCCGGGGCAGCTGGTGCCGGGTGGCAACGACATCAACGCCAGCGTCACCAACCTCTTCGTGGCCCACAACCGGATGCACGACTACTCCTACTACCTGGGCTTCAACGAGCGGAACTACAACCTCCAGCTCGACAACATCGGCCGCGGCGGCGTGGAGAACGACCCCGAGGTCGGCAACGCCCAGGCGGGCGCGCTCACCGGAGGCCAGCCGTCGTTCCTCGGGCGTGACAACGCCAACCAGATCACGCTCCAGGACGGCGTACCCGGCATCACCAACCAGTACCTCTTCCAGCCGATCGCCGGCGCGTTCTACGCCCCGTGCACCGACGGCGGGCTCGACATGGGCATCGTCGGCCACGAGTACACCCACGCCATCAGCGGCCGGATGGTCGGCGGCCCCGACGAGGGACTGACCTCCGAGCAGGGCGGCGCCATGGGTGAGTCGTGGAGCGACCTGGTCGCCGCGGAGTACCAGTTCAGCCACGGCTACCAGAACGGCGGCAACATCTGGGCGGTCGGCGTCTACGCCACCGGCAACAAGGCGACCGCCATCCGTGACTACGCCATCAACCGCAACCCGCTCAACTACTCCGACTACGGCTTCGACAGCACCGGTGTCGAGGTGCACGCCGACGGCGAGATCTGGAACGGCACGCAGTGGGAGGTGCGCCAGGCCCTGGTCAACAAGTGGAACAAGGTCAAGCGCTTCCACTACTCGCGCTCCAAGCTCCAGCTCAAGTGCGCGCAGGGCAACCGCGACAAGGGCGTCCAGCGCCCGCAGCTGTGCCCCGGCAACCGCCGCTGGGTCCAGCTGATGTTCGACTCGTTCCTGCTCCAGCAGGGCGCCACGTCGATGCTGGACGCACGCGACGCGATGCTCGCCGCCGACCGGATGCGCTTCAAGGGCGTCAACCAGAAGGTCATGTGGGACGCGTTCGCCCGGCGCGGGATGGGCAAGGGAGCCTCCACCCCCAACGCCGACTCCGGCCAGCCGAAGCCGAGCTTCAGCTCCCCCAAGAGCCGCAACGGCACGGTCAAGTTCGTCAGCTCCAGCGCCGGCAAGCTCTACGTCGGCGACTACGAGGCGCGGGTGACCCCGGTCGGAGACACCAAGAAGAAGACCAAGCTCGACAACGTCGTGTCCATGGCCCCCGGCCGCTACCGGATGCTGTTCGTGTCCCCGACCCGCGGCTTCACCCGGTTCACCCTCAAGGTCACGCCGGGCAAGTCGTCCTACCGGATCAAGGACCGGCTCAACCTCGCCGCCCGGGCGTCGGGCGCCAAGGTGATCGGCTCCACGGCGGGCTCGCGCAACCCGGGCTCCCTGATCGACGGCACCGAGCTGACCAACTGGGGAGGCGTGACCGAGGGCAACGTCGACGCCACGCGTCCCTTCGTCACCGTCGACCTGGCCGGCAAGGTGCACACGGTCCGCCGGGTCCAGGTCAGCGCCTACCTCAACCCGGCCCCGGCGTCGCCGACCGACGTGCCGCTGGCCGCCGACCCCGACTCCGGGTCGCGGTTCACCGCACTGCGCCGGTTCGCCCTCGAGGCCTGCGTGAAGAACTGCACGAAGGCCACCGCGAAGTGGAAGCGCTTCTACGTCTCGAGCGCCGACGCCTTCCCGTCCAAGCGTCCCCGGCCGGTGGCCCCGACCCTCAACCTGCGCTCGTTCAAGGTGAAGCCGACCAACGCGGCCGCCATCCGCCTGGTCGTCCTCGAGAACCAGTGCACGGGCTTCGCCGGCTACGCGGGCGAGCTCGACAACGACCCCATCAACGACACCGACTGCAAGTCGGCGTCCGACCGGGGCACGATCGTCCACGCCGCAGAGCTGCAGGTGTTCTGAGGCTGGACCTCTCCCCCACGGGGGGAGAAAGCTGGCGGGGCGGGCGTATGGGGCGCCTGCCCCGTCCGCCTTTTCGGCCCCTCAGCGGGGCCTTCCTCACCCCTTGGGGGGTTGCCAGTGCCCCAAGTTGCCAGGGCACTGGCAACCAGCAAGGGTGGACGACATGGCTGGACGCATCCCCGTAATGGACGTCATGCCTGTCGTCGATCTCGGCAGGCAGGCAGCAAAGGCGACCGTAGACGAACCCTTCCCGGTGACGGCGACGGTGTTCCGCGAGGGGCACGACCAGCTCGCCGCCGAGGTGGTCCTCACCGGCCCCGACGGCACCCGGCGCGAGCCCGTGCGGATGACGCCGTACGGCGAGGAGCCCGACCGCTACCGCGCGTGGGTCACCCCCGACGCACCGGGCGCGTGGACCTTCGAGGTGCACGCATGGTCCGACCCGCTGGCCACCTGGGAGCACGACGCCGGCCTCAAGATCCCGGCCGGGGTCGACGTCGAGCTGATGTTCCTCGAGGCCAAGCTGCTGCTCGGGCGGGTCAAGGCCACCGTCCCCAAGAAGTCCAAGGCCGAGCACCAGGTGCTCGCGGCCGCGGTCAAGGCCGCCACGGACACCAAGCGGCCCGTCGAGGCCCGGCTGGCGCAGCTCCAGTCCGACGACCTGGCGAGCGTGCTGCAGGCCCACCCGCTGCGCGAGCTCGTGACCGTCGAGGGCCCCTACCCGGCCTACGCCGACCGGACCCGCGCGCTCTACGGCAGCTGGTACGAGTTCTTCCCCCGCTCCGAGGGCGCCACCCACGACGAGGCGACCGGCAAGGTCACCACCGGCACGTTCCGCACCGCCGCGAAGCGGCTCGACGCCGTCGCCGCGATGGGCTTCGATGTGATCTACCTGCCCCCGGTCCACCCGATCGGCGAGGTCAACCGCAAGGGCCCCAACAACACCCTCACCCCCAGCCCCGACGACCCCGGTTCCCCCTGGGCGATCGGCTCCAAGGACGGCGGGCACGACGCGCTCCACCCCGACCTCGGCACCTTCGACGACTTCGACGCGTTCGTGGCCCGCGCCACCGAGCTCGGCCTCGAGGTCGCCCTCGACCTGGCGCTGCAGGCGGCCCCCGACCACCCGTGGGTGACCACCCACCCCGAGTTCTTCACGACCCGGGCCGACGGCACCATCGCCTTCGCCGAGAACCCGCCCAAGAAGTACCAGGACATCTACCCGGTCAACTTCGACAACGACCCGACCGGCATCTGCCGCGAGGTGCTCCGGATCGTGCGGCACTGGATGAAGCACGGCGTCCGCATCTTCCGCGTCGACAACCCGCACACCAAGCCCCTGCCGTTCTGGGAGTGGCTGCTCAAGGAGGTGCGCCGTACCGACCCCGACGTGATCTTCCTGTCCGAGGCGTTCACCCGCCCGGCGATGATGCACGCGCTGGGCTCGGTCGGCTTCCACCAGTCCTACACGTACTTCACGTGGCGCACCGCCCGCTGGGAGCTCGAGGCCTACCTCACCGAGCTCTCGAGCGAGTCCGACCACCTGATCCGGCCCAACTTCTTCGTCAACACCCCCGACATCCTCCACGCCTACCTCCAGTACGGCGGGCCTGCGGCGTTCAAGGTGCGCGCCGCCGTCGCGGCCATGGGCTCCCCGAGCTGGGGCGTCTACGCCGGCTACGAGCTCTACGAGCACGTCGCCGTCAAGCCCGGGAGCGAGGAGTACCTCGACTCCGAGAAGTACCAGGTCCGGGTCCGCGACTGGAACGGTGCCGCGGCCGCGGGCCGCACGCTCGCGCCGTACCTCACCCGGCTCAACGAGATCCGGCGCGCCCACCCCGCACTGCAGCTGCTGCGCAACCTCACGATCCACAGCAGCGACGACGAGAACATCCTGGTCTTCTCCAAGACGGCCGGCACCGGACCGAGCGCCGACCGGGTCATCGTGGTGGTCAACCTCGACCCCCACGCGACCCGCGAGACCATGGTCCACCTCGACCTGCCCAGCCTCGGCCTCGACTGGCACGACGGCTTCACCGTGCACGACGAGATCACCGGCGAGGACTGGCACTGGGGCCAGCACAACTTCGTCCGGCTCGACCCCGGACACGAACCCGCGCACGTGCTGACCATCAGGAGCAATGAGTGACCGAGCCCCCTGCCGTGAACAGTCCCCAGTCCGACTTGGCCGACTCGACCGGCCCGACCGACCCGTTCCCGGACACCGTGGGCAGCACCCCCGACTGGTTCAAGACGGCGGTGTTCTACGAGGTGATGGTGCGGTCCTTCCGCGACTCCAACGGTGACGGCACCGGTGACTTCAAGGGCCTCACGGAGAAGCTCGACTACCTCGAGTGGCTCGGCGTCGACTGCCTCTGGGTGCCGCCGTTCTTCACCTCGCCGCTGCGCGACGGCGGCTACGACGTCGCCGACTTCACCAACATCCTCCCCGAGGCCGGGACCGTCGAGGACTTCCACCACTTCCTCGACGAGTCCCACAAGCGCGGCATCCGCGTGATCATCGACTTCGTCATGAACCACACCAGCGACCAGCACCCGTGGTTCCAGGCCAGCCGCGAGGACCCCGACGGGCCCTACGGCGACTTCTACGTGTGGTCCGACACCGACGAGCTCTACCAGGACGCCCGGGTGATCTTCGTCGACACCGAGCCGTCCAACTGGACCTGGGACCCCGTGCGCCAGCAGTACTTCTGGCACCGGTTCTTCTCCCACCAGCCGGACCTCAACTACGACAACCCGGCCGTGCACGACGCGATCCTCGAGGCCATCTCGTTCTGGTTCGACATGGGTCTCGACGGGTTCCGCCTCGACGCCGTGCCCTACCTCTACGAGCGTCCCGACACCAACGGCGAGAACCTCCCCGAGACCCACGAGTTCCTGCGCAAGGTGCGCCGCTTCGTCGACGAGAAGTACCCCGGCCGGATCCTCCTGGCCGAGGCCAACCAGTGGCCGGCCGACGTCGTCGACTACTTCGGCAGCACCGAGGACGAGCACGGCGCCTGGGTCGGCGACGAGTGCCACATGTGCTTCCACTTCCCGGTGATGCCGCGCATCTTCATGGCCGTACGACGTGAGTCGCGCTTCCCGATCTCGGAGATCCTCGAGCAGACGCCTCCCATCCCGGGCAACTGCCAGTGGGGCATCTTCCTGCGCAACCACGACGAGCTGACCCTCGAGATGGTCAGCGACGACGACCGCGACTACATGTGGGACGAGTACGCCAAGGACCCGCGGATGAAGGCCAACATCGGCATCCGCCGGCGGCTGGCCCCGCTCCTGGACAACGACACCAACCAGATCGAGCTCTTCAACGCCCTGCTGCTGTCGCTGCCCGGCTCACCGGTCCTCTACTACGGCGACGAGATCGGGATGGGCGACAACATCTGGCTCGGCGACCGTGACGGCGTCCGCACCCCGATGCAGTGGACACCCGACCGCAACGCCGGGTTCTCCGCGGCGACGCCGGGCAAGCTGTTCCTCCCGGCGATTCAAGATCCCGTCTACGGGTACCAGTCGGTCAATGTCGAGGCCCAGCTGGAGAACCCGTCCTCGCTGCTGCACTGGACGCGGCGGATGATCCACGCACGCCGCCGCCACGACGCGTTCGGGCTCGGGTCGTTCCACGACCTCGGCGGGTCCAACCCGGCCGTGCTCTCCTACGCCCGCGAGCACGTCGCCGACGACGGCACCCAGGACATCATCGTGTGCATCAACAACCTGTCCCGCTTCGCGCAGCCGGTCGAGCTCGACCTGCGTCGCTTCGAGGGCATGGTCCCGGTGGAGCTGCTCGGCGGTGTGCCGTTCCCGCGCGTCGGCGAGCTGCCCTACCTGCTCACCCTGGGCGGATACGGCTTCTACTGGTTCCGTCTGACACCTGCCGCCGACCATGGAGAGGGGCAGCTGCTGTGAACGCGCCTCAGGCCTCCGGGCACCTCGAGCCCCAGGTCTTCGCCGACTACCTTGCCCGCACCCGCTGGTTCGCCGGGAAGGGCCGGCCTTTCACGGTCACCGGTGTCCGCACCGTCGGCGAGGTCCCCGGACGGGTGGAGGACAGCCCACGCGTCGTCATCCACCTGGTCCAGGTGGGCTACTCCGACGTCACCGCCGACGCGGTGGACGCCGTCGAGCTCTACCAGGTGCCGCTCGCCTACTACGAGCACCCCGAGGCGCGCCTCGACCATGCCTTCGTCGGCTGGTGGGAGGACCCCGAGCACGGCTGGGTCCACGCCTACGACGCCCTGCACGACCGGGAGGCCATGGCCTGCTGGCTGCGCTCGTTCGACGAGGCCGCCGCCCAGGAGCACGGGCACACGGTCGACCCCGAGACGATGCTGACGTTCCACCGGCTGCCGGGTCACGACCTCGACCCGGAGGCCTCCTCCACGCTGTTCACGGGCGAGCAGTCCAACTCCTCGGTCGCCTTCGGCGAGGACGCCCTGATGAAGGTGTTCCGCAAGGTCACCCCGGGCGTCAACCCCGACGTGGCCGTCCACGAGGTGCTCACGCGGGCCGGCTCCGACCACGTCGCCAGCCTCTACGGCTGGCTCGACGTGCTCGACCCCGACTCCGAGGCCGTCATCCAGCTCGCGATGCTGCAGCAGTTCCTGCGCACGGCGATCGACGGCTGGGACATGGCCCTCGGCAGCGTCCGCTCGCTGTTCGCCGACCCCGAGCTCCACGCCAACCAGTCGGGCGGAGACTTCGCCGGCGAGGCCACCCGGCTCGGCGAGGCGCTGCGCGAGCTGCACGAGACGCTGCGTGAGTCGTTCGGCACCGAGGCCGTCGACGCGTCCCGGCTGGCCGCCCTGATGGGTGAGCGCCTCGCCGCCGCAGAGACCGTCGTACCCGACCTGCGCGAGCACCACGACGCCCTGGCCCGCCTCCACGGGCGGGTCGCCGGGCTCGGCCGGATCGAGGTGCACCGGATCCACGGCGACCTCCACCTCGGCCAGACGCTGCGCACCAGCAAGGGCTGGAAGCTCGTCGACTTCGAGGGCGAGCCCGCCAAGCCGCTCGCGGAGCGGATGCTGCCCGACTCCCCCTGGCGCGACGTGGCCGGCATGCTGCGCTCGTTCGACTACGCGCCGCACGCCGTCGAGCGCGACCGGGACGAGGAGGACAAGGCCGGAGCGGCGCAGCGCAGCGTGCGCGCCGACGAGTGGGCGAACCGCGCAGCCAACCACTTCCTGACCGCCTACGCCGGTGGCTCCCTGACCGACGAGCAGCAGATCCTGCTCGATGCCTACATCGCCGACAAGGCCGTGTACGAGACCGTCTACGAAACGCGCAATCGCCCCGCCTGGGTGGACATCCCGCTCCAGGCCGTGGCGAGGATCGGAGCGGAATGACCCGCACCATCGCACCTGTCCCCACGTCCGAGCTCGACCAGATCGTCAACGGCGAGCACGGGCACCCCCACGCCGTCCTCGGCCCGCACGTCCACGAGGGCGCCGTCACCGTCCGCGTGCTGAAGCCACTGGCCTCCAGCGTCGTGATCCGGCACAACGGCACCGAGACCCCGCTCGAGCACGAGCACGAGGGTGTCTGGGCCGGCGTGCTGACCGGCGAGACCGCCGTGCCCGACTACCGCGTCGCCGTGTCGTACGGCGACGGGCCGATCGAGCTCGACGATCCCTACCGCTTCCTGCCGACGCTCGGCCAGGTCGACCTGCACCTCATCAACGAGGGCCGCCACGAGCTGCTCTGGACCGTGCTCGGCGCCCGCGTGCACCACTACGAGACCGCCACCGGCACGATCAGCGGCACGTCGTTCGCGGTGTGGGCGCCGTCCGCGCGGTCGGTGCGGCTCAAGGGCGACTTCAACTCCTGGGACGGCCGCGAGCACCCGATGCGCCAGCTCGGCTCCTCCGGGGTCTGGGAGCTGTTCGTGCCGGGCATCGGTGCCGGTACGACGTACAAGTTCGGCGTGCGCGGTGCCGACGGCGAGTGGCGGGAGAAGGCCGACCCGATGGCGTTCCACGCCGAGGTGGCGCCGGCGACGTCATCGCGGGTCACCGAGTCGACCCACACCTGGCGAGACGACGAGTGGATGGCGGCGCGCGCAGAGAAGCAGCCGGTCGCCGAGGCGATGGCGATCTACGAGCTGCACCTGGGCTCGTGGAAGCGTCATCCCGGCGGTGGCTTCTGGTCCTACGACGAGCTCGCCGACGACCTGGTCCCCTACCTGGCGAACCTCGGGTTCACCCACGTCGAGCTGATGCCGGTCATGCAGCACCCGTTCGGCGGCTCGTGGGGCTACCACGTGACGTCCTACTTCGCCCCGGACTCCCGCTACGGCGACCCCGACGGGTTCCGGCGCCTGGTCGACCGGCTGCACCAGGCCGGGATCGGCGTCATCCTCGACTGGGTGCCCGGGCACTTCGCCACCGATGCGTGGGCGCTGGCCAGCTTCGACGGCACCCCGCTCTACGAGGACCCCAACCCGCAGCGCGGGTGGCACAAGGAGTGGGGCTCCCACATCTTCAACTTCGGCCGGCCGGAGGTGCGCAACTTCCTCTACGCCAACGCCCTCTACTGGCTCGAGGAGTTCCACGCCGACGGGCTGCGCGTCGACGGCGTCGCCTCGATGCTCTACCTCGACTACGCCCGCGAGGAGGGCGAGTGGTCGCCCAACAAGCACGGCGGGCGCGAGAACCTCGAGGCCGTGCAGTTCCTGCAGGAGATGAACGCCACCGTCTACAAGCGGGTACCCGGCGTGGTCACGATCGCCGAGGAGTCCACGTCGTGGCCCGGCGTCACGGGCCGCACGTCCGACGGCGGGCTCGGCTTCGGCTTCAAGTGGAACATGGGCTGGATGCACGACTCGCTCGGCTACCTCGAGCGCAAGCCGGTGCACCGCGCCTGGCACCACAACGAGCTCACGTTCGCGCTCACCTACGCGTGGGCGGAGAACTACGTCCTGCCGATCTCGCACGACGAGGTCGTGCACGGCAAGGGCTCGCTGTTGCGCAAGATGCCCGGCGATCGCTGGCAGCAGCTGGCCAACCTGCGCGCCTACTTCGCCTACATGTGGGCCCACCCGGGCAAGCAGCTGCTCTTCATGGGCTGCGAGATCGGCCAGGAGTCGGAGTGGGCCGAGGCCCGCGAGCTCGACTGGTGGCTGCTCGACCACCCGGAGCACCGTGGCGTGCACGACCTGGTGCGCGACCTCAACCGCGTCTACACCGGCTCCCCCGCTCTCTGGTCCCGCGACGACGACCCGCATGGCTTCCAGTGGATCGACGCCAACGACGCGGGGCGCAGCGTCTACTCCTTCATCCGCCGCGGCGACGGCCCCGACCTGGTGTGCGTCAGCAACTTCCGCGACCACCCGCACGAGGGGTTCCGCCTCGGCCTGCCTGCGGCCGGCACCTGGCAGGAGGTGCTCAACACCGACTCCGCGACCTACACCGGCTCCGGGGTCGGCAACCTCGGCTCGGTGACCGCCGTCGGGGGCGAGCACGGCGGGCAGCCCGCCCACGCCGACCTGGTGCTTCCCCCGTTGGCCACGCTGTGGCTCCAGCACGTGCCCGCCTGAGACGCGCTGTCGCGCACTAGTGTTGGCGGGGTGAGCGACCGACCCCGAATCGTGACCGTCGCCGACGGCGTCGCCCGCCTCGTGTGGACGCCGCCTGACAGCAACGAGGCCGGCGACTGGGCCAGCGCCGTCGACGTCGTACGACGTGAGGTCGAGGCGGCGCTGGAGCGGCACGGCCGCGTGGAGATCCACGTCGACGCCGACGACGAGGTGGCCCAGCGGGTCGCCACCTGGTCCGGGATGCGCCGCGAGGGCATCCGGCGCGGGGTCGGGGGCGACGAGGTCGTCTACGCGCGGCTCACCTCGGACGTGCCGGTCTCCGAGCCGGGGGGCTTCCGGGCGCTGCTCAACTCGTTCCTCCCCCGCAAGCGGGCGATCAGCCAGATGCTGATCCGCGACCACGACGACCGGGTGCTGCTGTGCGAGCTCACCTACAAGCAGGACTGGGACCTGCCCGGCGGAGTCGTCGAGGTGGGCGAGTCGCCGCAGTTGGCCGTCGCCCGCGAGGTCGAGGAGGAGCTCGGTCTCGCGATCGAGGCCGGGCCGCTCGTCCTCACCGACTGGCTGCCGCCCTGGGGCGGCTGGGACGACGCCCTGTGCCTGGTCTTCGACGGCGGCGTCCATGACGCCGCGATCGCCGACAGGATCGTGCGGCAGACCCGCGAGATCCGCACTGCTGAGTTCCTCAGCCTCGAGCAGGCCGGGGAGCGCTGTGCCGACTTCACCACCCGGCGGCTCGCGTCCGCGCTGGCGAATCTCGGGGGCGGCCCGGCCTACACCGAGTCCGGCCTGGGAGGCTGAGCCCATGGCAGTAGTGGTGGGGTACGACGAGTCGCCGGGCGCCGAGGCAGCCCTGACGACGGCGATCAACGTGGCCGCGCGGTTCGACGAGCTGTTGATCCTGGTCTACGGCGCCGCTCCCCCGGGCAACGTCGGGGAGGAGCTGAAGGCGCACCGCGACGCGCTGCGCGAGATCGGCCGCACCGCGCTCTCCCACGCCGTCGAACGCGCCCACGCCGCGGGCGTGGACACGCAGATCGAGCTCGTCGACGCCAAGCCGGCCCAGGCCCTGATCCAGGTGGCCGACGCCCACGAAGCGACCGTGATCGTGGTCGGCACCGCCGGTGAGAGCCCGCTCAAGGGCGCGATGCTCGGCTCGACCCCCCACAAGCTGCTCCATCTCAGCACTCGGCCGGTGCTGTGCGTGCCGTTCGGAGACCCGGCTCCGTAGCCGGCCCCGCTGGCGCCCCGGCCCGCCGGGGCGGGCGCACGGCGACGAGCACTCCGAGCACCAGCAGCAGCCCACCGAGCGACTCGGCCCCGTTGGGCCACTGGTCGAGCAGCACCGCCGCCGAGGCCATGGCCACGACGGGCGCCAGCAGCACCCACGGGACCACGGACGCCGAGGGGTTGCGGCCGAGCAGGGTGTTGAAGATGCCGTAGCCGACCAGGGACGCCAGCCCGGCGGTGTAGAGGCTGGAGGCCAGCGCCTCCCACCCGAACGCCGCCAGTCCGTCGCCGACCGCGGCGGGACCGTCGAGGAGCAGGCTCAGCGCCAGCAGCGGCGCCGGGACGACCAGCGCCGACCAGACGGTGAGGGACAGCCCGCCGCTGACCCCCGAGGCGCGGGAGAGCACGTTGCCGACGCCCCAGGTCAGCGCCGCCAACAGGGTCAGTGCCAGCGCCAGCAGCGGCACCTCCCCGCCGCGGCCCAGGGCCACCACGAGCAGGCCCACCGAGCCGAGCAGGACCCCGGCGACCTGGCCCGGGGTGGGCCGCTCCCGAAGCACCCCCGCCGCGATCAGGATCGTGAAGATCACCTGCGCCTGGAGCACGAGGGCGGCCAGCCCCGGAGGCATGCCCGCCGCCATCCCGACGTACAGGAAGCCGAACTGCCCCAGGGACATGAAGAGCCCGATCGCCACGACCACCCGCCACGGCGCCTGCGGGCGCGGGATGAGGAAGACCGCCGGGAGCACCACCAGCACAAACCGGGCCGTGAGGAACAACAGCGGCGGGACGTCGCCCATCCCCCAGTCGATGACCACGAAGTTGAAACCCCACACGGCGGCGACCAGGGCGGCCAGGAGCGAGTCGCGTCTGTTCACGCCGCCCAGCCTGGGGTCTCAGACCCGGAAGCACCAGCGAACGTTCATGCATCGTTCTGTGTAGCATCGCTGCATGGTTTTCGTTCGGAGGAACGCATGAGGCTCCATCACGTCCAGGTCGCCTGCCCGTCCGGCGGCGAGGACGCCGCTCGCCGCTTCTACACCGACGCCCTCGGTCTGACCGAGGTGCCGAAGCCTGAGGAGCTCGCCAAGCGCGGCGGCTGCTGGTTCCGGTCGTACGACGACGCCGGTGCCGTCACCGCCGAGATCCACGTGGGGGTGGAGGAGCCTTTCGCCCCGGCCCGCAAGGCGCACCCCGCGCTGGTGCTGGGCTCCGTGGACCTGCTCGAGGAGACCGCCGCGCGGCTGCAGGCAGCCGAGTTCGAGGTCGACTGGCGCGAGCGGCACACGTTCGACGGCTACGAGAGGTGCCACACCTTCGACGGCGCCGGCAACCGGGTCGAGCTGCTCGCATG
>Ga0172379_10006256_pt1 | contig 16056 bp, 13 predicted proteins | sample GrowelOW334metaG_FD_119756 | JGI IMG/M metagenome (GOLD analysis project Ga0172379, IMG submission 119756) | Groundwater microbial communities from an aquifer near a municipal landfill in Southern Ontario, Canada - Groundwater well OW334 metaG | ecosystem: Environmental > Aquatic > Deep... | reverse complement strand
CGTCACCGTGACCGAGGCCGCGGCCCTGTCCTCGGTGACGGCGCTGTTGGTGTCGCTGCTGTTCTATCGCGGCTTTCACTGGACCAAGACCCTGGACGTGATCGCCGACGGCCTGAGGAGCGCCGGCACCATCATGCTGATCGTGGCCACCGCGCTCGCGTTCGGCCACTGGATGACCGAATCGGGGATTCCCGCGAAGCTCGTGGAATTCATCGTGAACCACCATTTCGCGAAGTGGCAGTTCCTGCTCATGATCAACGTCCTGCTGCTGGTGCTGGGCTGCTTCCTCGAGGTGATCGCGACCCTGCTGCTGGTGCTGCCGATCCTGGCGCCGGTGCTCCAATCGATGGGCGTCGACCCGGTGCATTTCTCCATCATCTTCACCCACAACATGGAAATCGGCCTGGTGCATCCGCCCGTGGGGCTGAACCTCTACGTGCTCTCCACCATATCCACCGCGCCGATCGGCGAGGTGATCCGCGGCATCCTGCCGTTCCTGATCCTGCTGCTCGCGGTGCTCATGATCATCACCTATGTGCCGCAGCTGACCCTGTGGCTGCCGAACGCAGTATTCGGTTCCTAGCGCGCTGCGGCGCCATACGATTGGGGCGGCAAGTGAGCCCTTCGTGACTGCGCGAAATCCGATGTACAATGCCGCCGGCAGCATATAAAACAACCTAATTCGAGGGGGAGTAACGTGAAAAAATATCTGGTTGGTATCGGCATCGCGGCCGTCCTGGCGGCGACTTCGGCATTCGCGCAGCAGCCTATCGTCATCAAGTTCAGCCACGTCGTGACCAACGACACGCCCAAGGGCAAGGGGGCGCTGAAATTCAAGGAACTCGCGGAGAAATACACCAACGGCAAGGTCAAGGTCGAGGTTTACCCGAACTCGACGCTGTACAAGGACAAGGAAGAAATGGACGCGCTGCAGCTGGGCTCGGTGCAGATGCTCGCCCCCTCTACCGCGAAGTTCCGCCCGATCGGCGTGCCCGAATTCGAGGCGATGGACCTGCCCTATATCTTCCCGGACGAAGCCACCTACTACAAAGTGGTGAACGGGCCCGTGGGCAAGTCGCTGCTGAAGAAGCTCGAAGCCAAGGGCATCACCGGGCTCGCGTTCTGGGACAATGGTTTTCACATGGTTTCGGCCAACCGGCCGCTGCTCACGCCCGCCGACTTCCAGGGCCTGAAGATCCGCATCTCCGGCTCCAAAGTCGCCGACCAATATTTCCGCGCGATGGGCGCGCTGCCGCAGATCATGGCCTTCTCCGAGGTCTACCAGGCGCTGCAGACCGGCGTCGTGGACGGCTGCGAGAACACCGCGTCGAACTACTACACGCAGAAGTTCTACGAAGTGCAGAAAGACATCACCGTGTCCTATCACGCGCACCTGCAATACGCGGTGATCGTGAACACCAAGTTCTGGAACGGCCTGCCGGCAGATATCCGCGGCCAGCTGGAAAAGGCGATGAAGGAAGCGACCGACTACACCAACTCGATCGCCAAGGAAGAGAACGAGGACGCCCTGGCCAAGATCAAGGCTTCCGGCAAGACCACGCTGCATTACCTGACCGCCGCGCAGAAGAAGGCGTGGATGGACAAGCTGCTGCCGATCCACAAAGCGGCTGAAGCCCGCGTCGGCAAGCAGATCATCGAAGAACTGCACGCGGCAGCCGGCTTCAAGAGCTAAACGCCAGTCTGGTTCGGGCCGCCGGCGGCGCAGCGCGCTCCCGGCGGCCTTTTCGTGTCGCACACCGTTCTTGTATCGCCCACCGATAGGGCAATCATGTTCAACAAATTCCTGAATCACATCGAGGAGTGGCTGATTGCCGCCCTCATTGCGACCGCCACCGGGGTGGTGTTCGTCGCGGTGCTGCATCGCTACGGCACCTCGCTCTCGATCGACACCGCCAAATGGGCCATTGCGCATGGCCTGCCCTGGGCTGCCGTGCCGCTGCGGGCAATTTACGACTGGCTGAGCTCGTTTGACCTGTCCTCGGCGCAGGAGCTTTGCATCTACATGTTCATCTGGATGGCCAAGTTCGGCGCCGCCTATGGCGTGCGCACCGGCATCCACGTCGGGGTGGACGTTTTCGTCGCGCGCATGGCTCCGGCGAAAGCAAAAAAAGTAATATTGTTCGGCCTCGGTCTGGGCGCACTGTTTACCGGAGTCATCGCCGGCTTTGGCGCGGATTTCGTCCACGGCGTGTACCAGGCTGGTACACGCTCCAGCGATCTTGAGGCTCCGATGTGGATCGTCTACCTGGCGATCCCCCTGGGGTCCTCGCTGATGTGCTTTCGTTTCCTGCAGGTCGCCTGGCACTTCCTGCGCAAGGGCGAGTTGCCGCATCACGACGTAGGGCACGTCGAGGGTGTCGACGGCGTCGCGGTGCCTGCACCGAGCACCCCCTCGTTCACCGGCGGCGCGCGCATGAGCGTATTCCTGATTCTGCTGCCGCTGGCGATTGCCGGTCTGGCCTTCGCCTCGAAACTGGGCCTGGTGCAGCTCAACGGCGGCTTGCGTACGAGCCTGGTGTTCGCGCTGCTGATCTCGCTCATGCTGACCAGCATGCCGATTTCGATCGCGCTCGGCCTTACCGTGCTCACCTTCATGTCCACGCTGACCGAAGTGCCGATCGCCTCGGTCGCGATGAAGCTGTTCACCGGCATCGAGAACTTCGAGATCATGGCGATTCCGTTCTTCATCCTCGCCGGCAACTTCCTCACCCACGGCGGCGTGGCGCGGCGCATGATCAAATTCGCCACTTCGCTGGTCGGGCACTGGCACGGCGGCCTCGGGCTTGCCGCGGTGCTCGCGTGCGCATTGTTTGCCGCAGTCTCGGGCTCATCGCCCGCTACTGTCGTCGCGATCGGCTCGGTGGTGATGCCGGCGATGGTGGCACAGGGCTTCCCGGCCCGCTTCGGCGCCGGGGTCGTGACCACTTCGGGCGCGCTGGGCATCCTGATCCCGCCTTCGATCGCGATGGTGCTGTACGCCGTGTCGACCAATTCCTCGGTGGGCAAGCTGTTCATCGCCGGCATCGTGCCGGGGATCATTCTCGCCACCATGCTCGGACTCACCACCTGGTACCGCGCCAGGAAATTCGGCTACCCGCGCATGCCGCGGTCAACCGGGACGGAGAGGCTGAAGGCGTTCCGCGAATCGGCCTGGGGCCTGCTGCTGATCGTGATCGTGATCGGCGGCATCTACACCGGCATCTTCACGCCCACCGAGGCCGCCGCGATGAGCGCCGTATATGCGTTTTTCATCGCCGTGTTCGTGTACAAGGACATGCGCCTGAAGGACGTGCCGCGGGTGCTGCTGTCCTCGGCGAACATGAGCGCGATGCTGCTTTACATCATCACCAACGCGGTGCTGTTCTCCTTCGTGATGGCCAACGAGAATATTCCGCAGGCAATGGCCGACTGGATGGTCGCGCGCGGTTTCGGCTGGGTCGCGTTCCTGCTCATCGTCAACGTGCTGCTGCTGGTGGCGGGCAACGTGATGGAGCCGTCCTCGATCATCCTCATCATGGCGCCGATCCTGTTTCCGGTGGCGATGAAGCTCGGCATCGACCCGATCCATTTCGGCATCCTGATCACGGTCAATATGGAAGTCGGCATGTGCCATCCGCCGGTGGGGCTCAACCTGTACGTCGCATCGGGCATCGCGCGAATGGGTATCACCGAGCTCACGGTCGCAGTCTGGCCATGGCTGCTGACGATGCTGGTGTTCCTGGCAATCGTGACCTACGTTCCGGCGCTGTCGCTGTTCCTGCCGCGTCTGCTGGGAATGTGAGTGCGGGCGGCGGGCCGGGCCCGCCACCCTTGCCAGCCCGCAAGAATCGCGCGACAGTAGCGCGTACGGCTGGTCGCCGGATATGCAATCGAGATCGTCACCCATGCCGCAGCGTGCCTTGCGCGAACTGATAGCACTGGCCGGATTGGCCGAGCCGGAATCCGGACAGATCCGGATCGCCGGGGACGATCCGGTTTTTCCGACGCCCTACCGGATCGCCGCGTCCGGCGCTGCCGCCGTGGCCGCGGTGGCCTATGCGGCGGCGGAACTGTGGCGTCTGCGCAGCGGGCGCAGGCAGAGCATCAGCGTCGACGCCCGCGCTGCCGCGGCCTCGCTGCGCAGCAACCGCTATTTGCAGATCGACGGCAAGAAGCCGGATGGGCCGTTCGATCCCATGAGCGGCTTTTACCCGGTGCGCGATGGCCGCTGGGTCAGCATTCACTGCAATTTCCCCCATCACCGCGACGCCGCGCTCAAGGTGTTGGGTGCGCCGCAGGAGCGCGCAGCGGCGATGCGTGCGAGCGCGGCCTGGGACGGGTTGGAGCTGGAAGATGCGATCCATGCCGCGGGCGGCTGCGCCGGGCTCGCGCGCAGCGCGCGCGAATGGGCGCTGCATCCGCATGCGGCCGCGGTGGCGACGCAGCCTCTGCTCGAAATTCTGCGCATCGGCGACGCGCCGCCCGAGGCCCTGCCGCCGGGTGCGCGGCCGCTGGCAGGCGTGCGCGTGCTCGATCTCACGCGCGTGCTTGCCGGTCCGACCTGTGCGCGCACCCTCGCCGAGCACGGGGCGCAGGTGCTCAAGATCAACGGGCCGCACCTGCCGGATTCCGGCGCTTACGAACTCGATACCGGCATCGGCAAACGCGCGGCCTACCTCGACCTGCGCGATGCGCGCGATGCTGCGACCTTGCGCGGGCTGGCGGCTTCGGCCGATGTATTTTCGCAGTCCTACCGGCCGGGCGCGCTGGCCGGACGCGGCTTCGCACCCGAAGACCTCGCGCGCCTGCGTCCGGGCATCGTCTGCGTGAGTCTGTCGGCCTGGGGCGGCAGCGGACCCTGGCGCGAGCGGCGCGGCTTCGACACCATTGTGCAGACGGTCAGCGGCATGGCGCTGGCGTCGGGCGACGGTGCGAAGCCGAAGTACCTGCCGGTGTCGGCGATCGACTATGTCAGCGGCTACCTGATGGCGCTGGGGACCATGGCTGCGCTCGCGCGCCGCGCCGCGGAAGGCGGAAGCTGGCTGGTGCGCGTCGCATTGGCGTGGACCGGGCGCTGGATCACCGACCGGGGCGAGGTCGAGTCGGCCGCGCTGCGCGGCCTGGCGGAAGAACTGGGGCCGGAGGAGATAGCGCGGCTGACCATGGAAACCGCCTCGCCGCTGGGACGCATCCGCCACCTGCGGCCGGTGGCCCTGTTGTCGGAAACGCCTGCGCACTGGACGCAGCCGCCGGTGCCGCTGGGCCACGACCGGCCGGTCTGGGAAGGCGCGAAAACCGAATCCGGGTGAATCGGCGGCAGGCGGACTGTGCCAGCTGTGCAGCGCACCCGATCCGGCATCACTGCAAGAAGCGCAAGCCGGCAGGCACGCGACAAGCGGATTGATTTCTGCATCGCTTGAAAGTACAGTACCGCGCGACGCCCATCATTCCCGGACAATGGCTGACTCGCCCTTGATGCAATTTGCCGTTACGGTGCTGGAGCCGCCGGGGTATCCGCATTCGCGCGCCTGCGCCGACATTTCCGAAAGCATACATTTCGGCCTGATCGAGCTGGGACACGGCTCGGTGCTGCAGCCCAATACGCTCCACAGCGATCGCACCAATATCGTCTTCGCGCCGCATCTGCTGCCCAATTTCGGCAATCCGCAGTTGCCGCCCGACACGGTTCTGTTCAACCTGGAACAAATACGGCCGCAGCTGTTCGAGGCGGCCCCGGGCTACCGCGAAATCCTGCTGTCGCATCGTGTGTGGGACCATAGCCAGCGCAATGTTCAGGCCTTGCACGCGCTGGGGGCGCGCAGCGCTGTCCACGTGCCGATGGGCTACGTGCCGCAGCTGACGCGCATACCCGCCGACGCCGACAAGGACATCGACGTTTTGTTCTACGGCACCCTGACGCCGCGCCGCCAGGCCTTGTGCGATCGCATTGCTCGGTCCGGGATCGTGGTGCGAATTGAATCGAGCATGTACGGCGCCGAACGCGATGCGCTGATCGCGCGTTCCAGGATCGTGCTCAACATCTGCGCCATCGACCACGGCGTGGTATTCGACGCGGTGCGCGTTTGCTATCTGCTCGCCAATCAGGCCTTCGTCATCTCCGAAGGCGACATGGATCCGGCGCAGGAGCTGATCTATGCCGGAGGCGTCGTCTTCGGCAGCTTCGAGGCACTGGCCGGGTTGTGTCTCGAATATCTGGGCAGGGAGTCCGAGCGCCGGCAAATCGCTGCCCGTGGACAGCTCATCATGCAGGGCCGAAGGCAAAGCGCGTTTCTCGAACAGGCCCTGCTGCAGCTTCGGGCGATCTAAATACGTCGCGGTCGAGGACGCACTCCCGGAAGGGAAGTTCCCTGTGGGGATGTCCCCTCGTGCTGTGACGGCTGCTTATTTGATGGTGAGCTTCTTCGACTCGGTGCCGGCTTTTTTCGGCAGCGTCAGCTTCAGCACGCCGTCGCTGTACTCGGCTTCGGCTTTGCCCTCGTCGATGTCGTGGGCGAGGGTGAAGCTGCGGAACTGCCTGCCGTAGTAGCGCTCGCTGCGGACCAGTTTCTTGCCTTCCTTCTCTTCCTTCTCATGCTTGACTTCGGCGCTGATGGAAATCTGGTTGCCGTCGATCGATACCTGGATGTCCTCTTTCTTCACGCCCGGCACATCGGCTTTGACCGTGTAAGCCTTCTCCGCTTCCGAAATCTCGAGTTTGATTTCCGGTTCCGCTTCCAGCCCATGGAACACCGGCCGCAGCATGAATCCCTTGAAATAATCGTTCATATCGCGGAACGGGTCGAAACGCGCCATTTCGCTGAACGGATCCCAACGAGTGAGGTTGCCCATGATGATGCTCCTTATCGGTTGATGAAAGCAGGCACTTGAGTCATTTGAGCCGGGATGCGGCACGTTCCATCGCTTCCCGCAGCTCCTTCCATGCTTTGTCTGCGCCGCCCTTCAGATCCTCCCAGGCCCACTCGCCGTGCCGGCGCAGTTCGTGCAGCCTTTCCTGCGCGAGCGCGCGCTTGCCGGCGAGCGCTTCGAGTTGCAGCTCGAACTCGGCGCGGATGTCGGCTTTCGCATCCTTCGCCCTGGTCTTGAGCTGTTCGAGTCTCGCGTCCCATTCGCCGAGCTGCGCTTCGAGTTTTTGCTGAAAGGCCTGCTTCGGACTGTGCTTGGTGCGGTCGGCCGGCTTTGCGGCCTGTTTCAATTGCTGCTCGATTTCGATTTCGGCCTCGAGCCAGTCGGCAGTCGGATCGCCGGGGGCGAAACCCCGGCGCTCCGCGCGGTAGTAGGCCGCCACGGCGACCATCTCGCGGTGCATTTGGGGCGAATATTCCTGCTTGTGCGGGGACGGAGAAGATGCGGCATGGCGGCCAGGCATGATGGTTCTCCTGTTCAATGCAATTACCCTACGCCGCGCACGCTATTGCATCGTGACAAAAATCAAACAGCGCTGCAGTCTGCGGCCGGACGATGACTTCGGACCGGTAACAAAAGTCATTTTGTCAGGGCCTGATCCAGGGGAGCGAGGGGAAGTATCCCCTCGCTTTGTCGCAGACTTCCGCCGCAGACTGACTCAGCTTTCGCCGGTCGGGGCCGCCGGGCCGGCGCCGGGCTCGATCGCCATGCGCACCGCGTCGCCGACCTCCTCGAGAAACACGAACTCCAGCCTCTGCTTGGCCTCGGCCGGCACTTCCTCCAGGTCTTTGCGGTTGCGCGCGGGCAGCATCACCCGCCCGATGCCGGCGCGCATCGCGGCGAGCACTTTCTCCTTGATCCCGCCCACCGGCAGCACCAGGCCGCGCAAACTGATTTCACCGGTCATCGCGGTGTCAGTGCGCACCTTCCTGTCGGTGAACAGCGAGGCGAGGGCGATGAACATCGCCACGCCGGCGCTGGGGCCGTCCTTCGGGATGGCCCCGGCCGGAACGTGCACATGCACATCGCTGCGCTCGAATACCGCCGCGTCTATGCCCAGGCTCGCGGCGCGCGACTTGACCAGGGTGAGCGCGGCCTGCGCGCTTTCCTTCATTACGTCGCCGAGCTGGCCGGTCAGGATCAGCTTGCCGCCGCCCGCGTTCCTGCTCGCTTCGATGAACAGGATATCCCCGCCCACCGGAGTCCAGGCGAGCCCGGTGGCCACGCCGGGCATGCTCGTGCGCAGCGCCACTTCATTCTCGAATTTTGGCGGGCCGAGGATGTCGGCAAGATCGCTCTCGCCGATGCGTGCCTGGCTCAATTCGCCTTCTGCGATTTTCACCGCGATACGGCGGCACACGGCGCCGATCTGGCGCTCCAGCGAGCGCACGCCGGCCTCGCGCGTGTAATCGCGCACGACGGCGGCAAGCGCCGTGTCGGAAATTTCGAGCTGCTCGGGCGTGAGGCCGTTGTCCTTGAGCTGCCGCTTCACCAGGTAGCGGCGCGCGATCTCGAGTTTTTCCTCCTGCGTGTAGCCCGGCAGCTGCACGATCTCCATGCGATCGCGCAGCGCACCCGGTATCGTGTCGAGCACATTGGCCGTGGTGATGAACAGCACGCGCGATAGGTCGTAGGGCACGGCGAGGTAGTTGTCGCGGAAGCTGTTGTTCTGCTCCGGATCGAGCACTTCGAGCAGCGCCGCCGACGGGTCGCCGTGTATGCCGGTGCCGGCCTTGTCGATTTCGTCGAGCATCATCACGCAATCGCGCGTGCCGGCCTTCTTGAGCGCCTGGACGATGTTGCCCGGGAGCGCGCCGATGTAGGTGCGGCGGTGGCCGCGTATTTCTGCTTCGTCGTGTACACCGCCGAGGGACACGCGCACGAACTTGCGTCCCAGTGCGCGGGCGATGCTCTGGCCGAGCGAAGTCTTGCCCACGCCGGGCGGGCCGACGAAGCACAGGATAGGCCCGTGGCCCTCCGGATTGAGCTTGCGCACCGCGAGGAACTCGAGGATGCGCTTCTTCACCATGTCCAGGCCGAAATGGTCCTCGCCCAGGATGCGCCTGGCTTCGGCGATATCGATCGCGGCCGGCTCGGGCGCTTTCCACGGCAGCTCGATCAGCCAGTCGAGATAGGTGCGCGTCTGCGAGTATTCGGCCGAACCGTCGGACATGCGCTCCAGGCGTTTCAATTCCTTGCTCGCCTGCTTTTCCACTTCGTCCGGCATCTGCGCGTCGGCGATGGCCTTCCTGAGTTCCCCGATCTCGGCGGCATTGCCCTCTTCGCCCTCGCCCAGCTCCTTCTGGATCGACTTGAGCTGCTCGCGCAGCAGGTATTCGCGCTGCCGCTCGTCCATGCTCGCCTTGGTGCGCTCGTCGATTTCGCGCGACAGCCGCAGCACTTCGATGCGCTGCGCCAGCAGCTCCAGCACGCCGTCGAGCCGGCGCTGCAGATCGACCGACTCCAGCAGCTTCTGCTTTTCCGGCGCCTTGATGTCCATGAGGCTGGCGACCATGTCGGCGAGCGTGCCGGCGGATGCGGCGTTTTGCACCACGCCCACCAGTTCCTGTGACGCCTGCGGCATGAGCTGCAGCACCTCGAGCGCGCGCTCCTTCAGTTGCATGAAGCGTGCTTCGATTTCCTTGCCGCTCGCCTCGGGTTCTTCGATGCGGCCGACGCGGGCCGCCATGAAGGGATAGCCTTCGAGCAGCTCGATCAGGCGAAAGCGCTGCTGGCCCTGGCAGATGATGTGATGGCTGCCGTCCGGCGTGGTGACATAGCGCAGCACATTGGCCAGCGTGCCCACGATATGCAGATCGTCGAGCCCGGGCCGGTCGATTTCGGGGTTGCGCTGCAGAATGATGCCGAGCGGACGCTCGGCCTTGACCGCATGCTGCGCGCCCGCGATCGAGTTTTCGCGGCCGATGGTGATCGGCAGGATCATGCCCGGGAACAGCACCATGTTGCGTACCGGCACGATGATCAGCGCGTCGTCGGGCAGGGCGGGCGCGCCGCGCGCGCTATCGATCGTCGCCGGAACGGCGACGTTTTCGCCCGAAACCTCGGGCAGCGTTTTTTCGAGTTGCATGATGTTCTCTCTCAGCTCAGGCGGCGCAGTTCAAGCACTAGGCAGCCGTGTTCCAGCCGCTGGTCGATCAGCTCGAATGCGCCGGCGGGAAGCGCAATACGACGTTCGAAGCGCCCGTACGGTATCTCCAGCCGATGGATGGCGGCGCGCCGGGAATTCGCGGGCAGGGAGCGTTCGCCGCGGACGATGATCAGGTTCGACGCCAGCACGACTTCCAGTTGCTGCGGCGTGACGCCGGGCAGGGCGACCAGCAGCATCAGCCCGTCCCCGCTTTCGTACAGGTCGACGGGCGGCTCCCAGCACGGCGCGCCCTGAAGCACGCCGATGCGGAAGAACTGCCGCTGCAGGCGCTCCGCATCCTGCAGCAGTTCCAGTGCCTCGGCCCACATCCACGATCCCGGATCGCGCGATCGCATATTCGATTTCCCAGTGTGTTGGGGATAGTGTGGGCCGCGTCCAGTCCGCCCGCTTGATCCCGATCACAATGATATGCGGGCGCATCGTGCCTAAAACAAGCGCCGACGCCGCGCGAAGCGCAGGCGAAAAAAAACCCCGGGGATTAAGCCGGGGTTCAGGTTGCCCCGAGTTTGCGCTCGGGGCCGCTGACGGCCAAGGAGGAGGAGAAAGCGGTCAGCGTTTGCTTGAAGAAAGCTTAAGCAGCTTTCTTTTTTGCGGCTTGCTTCACCACGGTCGCAGTGGCGGCAGTAACATTGGCTTCGGCCATGTCGGTCGCTTGCTTGACCACTTTGGTGAAGCTGTCGTAGGCGGAGTTGGCGGCAGCCATGGCGGATTTGACCGCGGCTACGGCGACGTCCGAACCGGCGGGTGCGTTCTTGGTCAGCTTGTCCATCAGCGAGACGACGGTCTTGTTCATCTCGGCGGCCTGGGCTTCGGCCAGCTTGGTGACTTCGGCCTGGGTCTGGGTCGCGACTTCGTACACGTTGCGCGAGTAAGCGATCGCTTTTTCCAGGGCCGGTTGGGCCGAGGTGGCACTCAGGTTGACGAGTTCTTGCGCGTCCTTGACCGACAGCAGCGCTTTGGCTTGGCTGACGCTGTCTTCAAACGCGGTCTTGGTGGTGTTGAAGTTCAGCGCCGACAGACGTTCGAACGCGGCGAACTGGGCTTGGGCGATGCTAAACAGGGCGTCTACGCTGGCCTTGTTGGCGGCAGCAAATTGCTCGGGGGTGGCGTACATTTTCAATCTCCAAATAAGTTACGAAAGTGTTCAGCAATCTTCGGGTGCAATCGCCTCGTAACTCCGAAGATATTGCACTGCAACAATTTGAATTCTACACTCAACTTGTTGCCTGTCAAGTGTTTTTTGTAATTGCCCGGCTATGCTTTGATGTGTTGCACAAACTTAGCTTAAATCATAAGGTTAGGAGTTTTTGTTATGCCAACCGCCTTAGTCGGATCATATATGTTATTGATAAATCATATAGTTAGTTCTTGAGGCCGGAACCGGCTCGGGCGCGGTGACGTTTGCCTTGCACAGGATCGCGCTTGAGGCGCTCGAATCGGCCTGCCCCGGGGCAGGCTTGCTATACTGCGCGGCTTTGCGGCCGCGCCCATGATTGCCAATTCCCCACCCTCACTGCAAACCTGCGCCGGCCATGGCAAGCGCTGAAGATGCCGCCGCACGGGTCTGGCTGCAATCCATGCCCGGGCTGTTCGTGCTCTTGTGGAGCACGGGTTTCGTCAGTGCCAAGTTCGGCCTGCCCTACGCCGAGCCGCTGACTTTTCTGCTGCTGCGCTTCGCCCTGGTCGTGGCCTTGATGCTGCCGCTCGCGCTGGCCATGCGCGCGGTCTGGCCGCAAACCCTGGCACAGGTCGGGCATGTCGCCGTGGTCGGAGTACTGATGCAGGGTGGCTATCTCGGCGGCGTGTTCTGCTCGATTCATCTGGGCATGTCTGCCGGCGTGAGCGCGCTGATCGTCGGCGTGCAGCCCATCCTGACCGCCTTCGCCAGTGCGCCCCTGTTCGGCGAGAGGCTGCGCGCGCGGCAATGGGCCGGCTTGGCGCTCGGCTTCGGCGGGGTGCTGCTGGTCGTGACCAGCCGCTCGGCGCTAACGGGGATCACGCCGGCGACGCTGGCCTTGTCGCTGCTGGCGCTGGTTTCCATCACCGCAGGCACCTTGTACCAGAAGCGCTATTGCGGCGCGGTGGATCTGCGCACCGGTTCGGTGATCCAGTTCTGCGCCGCCGGCGTGGTCGTGTTGCCTTTGGCGCTGGCGTTCGAAACCATGCGGGTACACTGGACTGGCGAGTTGATATTCGCCCTGGCCTGGCTGGTGCTGGTGCTGTCCATAGGCGCGATTTCCCTGCTGTATATCCTCATCCGCAAGGGTGCTGCGACCAGGGTAACAAGCCTGTTTTATCTCGTTCCGCCGACCACGGCGCTCATGGCCTATGCCATGTTCGGAGAAACGCTCAATGCGGCAGCGCTGGCGGGAATGGTACTCGCCGCGGCCGGCGTGGCCATGGTCGTCTACCGGCGCCAGTAGAAACTGCCATAGGGGTAGCCGTAGTTCCAGCCGTATCCGGGGTATCCCGGCCACCAGGGGTCGTAGTAAAAACTGTTGCGCCTCAGTTCCTGCTCGCGCTGCAGCTCTTCGGCATGGCGCTGCTCGCGCTGGTTGATCTCCTCCGCCATGCGATCGCGCAGTTCCTGCTCGCGCGCTGTCTGGATGTAGTCCAGCACTTCGGTGCTTACGCCCTGTTCGTGCAGTTCGATCAGCTGCGATGCGCTCAGGGCGTAGCGCGAGCCGGTCTGTTTGATCTTCGCGATGATGTCCTTTGCCGGCGCGCCTTGCTGCGACAGCTTGACGAGTTCCGCCGGCGGCAGCTTGGGCTCGGGCTTGGGCAGCATGCGCGAGAGTTCCTCCGGCGAGAGGCGCGCGATGACAGCATGCCCGGCCGGCGGGGCGGACGTAGTGGCACAGCCGGCCAGCGATACGGCCAAAGCGGATAGCAGAATAGTGCGCAGCATAGACGTCATTTTAGACCGTCCGGTTTGGCATAAGTGCATCGCGAGTCGGGTGATTTACGTCAGGCGCTCAAGGTTTGACGACGGTTTCGCCCCCAAGTGCCAAAAGCTAACGCGCGTCAAGCTTCGAAAAATCGAAAACCGCTCCCCACTTGTTTGGCGCTGTACATGGCGGCATCCGCCGCATTGATCAGCACATCGGCGTCGCTGCCGTCACTTGGGTAGAGTGCGATGCCGATGCTGGCTCCGACGTCGATCTTCTGCTTCTGCGTCGCCAGCTGGAGCGGTGCGGCAAGAGCGGCGATGATTTTCCTGGCCACGGTCTCCACCTCATTCCTTCCGGCAATATCGGGCAGGATCACGGTGAATTCATCCCCCCCGACGCGGGCGACCGTGTCCGATTCGCGCACCTGGCGCCGAATTCGCGCGGCGACAGCCTGCAACATTTCGTCGCCGGCATTGTGCCCCAGCGTGTCATTCACCGGTTTGAAGCGATCCAGGTCCAGGTACAGCAGGGCGAACTGGCGCGAGTCGCGCTTGGCCAGGCTGATCGCCTGCTGCAGCCGGTCGTTGAACAGCAATCGATTAGGCAGGCCGGTGAGGCTGTCGTGATGCGCGACGCGCTGTATGCGCTCCTCGGCGAGCTTGTGCTCGGTGATGTCGGTCGTCACCGCAAAGCAGCCAAGGATCTTTCCATGTTCTCCGATTTGGGGCAGTAGCTTGACCTCGATGTAGCGGGATTCGCCGTTTGCCACCTCGCGCTTTCCTTGGTAGGTGACCGGGTGTCCGCGCAACACTTGTACGAAATGGCCCTCGATCTGCCGGTACACGTCCTCGCCCAGCACTTCGCGCACGTGCTTGCCGATGATGTCCTCGGCATCCAGGCCGAAAAACTCGGCAAATACCTTGTTCGCGAACCGGCAGCGCAGATGCTCATCCCAAACCACTGTCATGGCCGGGACGTTGTCTGCGAACAGCCGCAGCTTCTCCGCGCTTTCGCGCAAGGCCTGCTCGGCGAGCTTGCGTGCGGTGATGTCGGTGCCGACGCCGCGGTAACCTTTGAAACCACCTGACTCGTCGAACACCGGATCGCCGCTGATCGAGACATAGCGTTCTGTGCCGTCCGTCCCGAGGCGCGATAGCTCGAAATTGCGGAATGGCTGGTGCGCATCGAGCGCCTCCCGGTGCGCCCGCCATCCGGCCTCGTCCGGCGACAGATACGGTATGTCCCAGCGGCGTTCGCCGGTGTCTACACTGCGCTTGAACATCGGCACGCCGGCTGCCGTTCTGCCCGAATAGAGACGAGTGATTCGATGTTCGGCGTCGCTTTCCCAGTAGAAGTCCGAGGACATCTCGGTCAGGCTGCGAAAGCGCGCCTCGCTTTCGCGCAACCTGCGCCTGAGTGTGTTGATTTGTCCGCCGATGATCGCGAATCCCGGTAGCAGTCCCGCAAGCATCAGCCAGCTCAACCATTCGAGCGGCACATCGCGGATCGCCTGCGGCCGCAGAAACATCAGCAGGTCGATGACGAGAGCGTACGCTGCCAGTGTGTAGAGCGTAATTCCCGTGAATTCGCGTACGTCGAGGCGAAAGACGCCGAACAGGAACACGACGAAGCAGCCGAACAAGACGATATTGCGAGCGTCGTCCATGTGGTAGACGACGTACATCAGCAGGGTAATTGCGGCCAGAATCTGGAAGCGGGTAAGGCTGGGATCCGCGAAGCGGAGGTTGAAGCCCGAGCGGATGATCGCATACAGACCCAGGTTCAGCGCCAGATATGCGGCGGAAACCTCCAGCGCGGCCGATGCCGGAAGCACGCCGAATGCCGAGGCAAGCGCCAGGAGCGCCGCCGCCAAGGCATAGCTGAGCGCGGCAAGACCGAGGCGACGCAGACGCAGCGCTTGCTTCGCATCGAGCGAGGGCGGAATCAGTAGCGCGGCGAGGTTCATTTTCCCGGAATGTAGCGCCCGTATGACTGAAATGGCTACCAGTGCGGACGGAGCACGGTAGGCCGCTGGTGACCCATCGCGCGCTAGGCAAGGTGCATGGATGAATACGCCGCGAGGCCTGGTCGCCCAATTGTGCGCCAGCCGGGAGACGGGCAGTTTCATTTTACAAAATTTTACCTTGCCCGCTCGCGGCGCGAGGTCGCAGCGGTTCAAGTATTGACCTGCGGGCTGCAAATGGTCTATAAAGCAAACAGTCGTTCGTTTTGTCTAATGTTTAGGACTCCATGGCCCAAACTCTGCGCATACCACGCAGCGACAACCGCCTGCCGCAAATCCTGGACGAGGCGGCGCGGCTGTTCCGCGAGAAAGGCTATGCCGCGACCTCGATGCGCGACATCGCGGCGGCGGTCGACATGCTGCCGGGGTCGCTGTATTACCACTTCGCCGCCAAGGAAGACCTGCTGGTCGCAGTGTACGAGGAGGGGGTGCGGCTGATCACCGAAAAGGTGCGCGCCGCCGTTGCCCGCCACGAGGAACCCTGGCTGAGGCTCGAGGCCGCGGCGGTAGCCCATCTGGAGGCCCTGCTCAAGACCGGCGATTACGCGCTGGTGGTGATCCGGGTGCTGCCGCAGGACGTTCCCAAGGCGGCCGCGCGCCTGGTGAAACTGCGCGACGGCTACGACGCCTTGTTTGCCGAACTGGTGGCGGCGCTGCCGCTGCCGCCGGAGACCGACCGCCAGAGTCTGCGCCTGCTGCTGCTGGGCGCGCTCAACTGGAGCCAGCACTGGTTCCGCGAGAGCGGCAGGCATTCCCCGCGCAGCATCGCGCGCAGCTTTCTGCGTCTGCTGCGTGACGCGCAGAAGATCTGAGACCTTAGCTAGGCAGGACATCATGACTACGCCACCCCCCAAGGTACTGGTCACCAAAATCGGCCTCGACGGCCACGACAGGGGCAGCCGCGTGGTCGCTTCCTTCCTGCGCGATGCCGGTATGGAGGTGGTGTACACGCCGCCGTGGCAGGACATCCCCGCGGTGGTCAAACTCGCGCTGGAGGAGGATGTCGACGTGATCGGCGTATCTTCGCTTGCGACCGACCACCTGATCGT
>Ga0172379_10006255_pt1 | contig 16059 bp, 15 predicted proteins | sample GrowelOW334metaG_FD_119756 | JGI IMG/M metagenome (GOLD analysis project Ga0172379, IMG submission 119756) | Groundwater microbial communities from an aquifer near a municipal landfill in Southern Ontario, Canada - Groundwater well OW334 metaG | ecosystem: Environmental > Aquatic > Deep... | reverse complement strand
TCCTGAGAAGCCGGCTGATCCATATAGAGAAACGGTATAATTTAGATTTCTAATTCCTAATTTCTAATAAAAACCCAATTATCTAAAAACGTAATTTGTTTTGTCGTTTTGAAATTAGAAATTGGATATTGGAAATTTTAAACCCATGCCCTACACCAAAGAACAGCTAGATAAAATGTTTTCAGATCTTCCCGATGACGTGAAAGAAGCTATGACCTCCGTGGACACAAGAGATGTTCTGAATGAAATAAAAGAGAAATACAAACTACACATTGATCAGGTGGGGCAGCTTTCAGCGGAAATCGCCCTTCTTATGGTCGGGGCAGCTTCTCCGCAACGTTTCATTTCAAATCTGGAAATATTAATGAAAATTCCAAAAGAAACAGCGGCAACCATTGCCTCCGAAGTAAACGAAAAAATATTCCGAACGGTTCGCACTTCTCTTAAAAATATTCAATTGGGAGAGGGAGATGCTCCGGAAGAAGATCAGAAAGAGACACGGGTTGAAATACAAAAAACACCAAACGTGGATCCGTATCGGGAACCGATATAAAAATCAATAATTATATAGGAATTAAGAATAATTCTTGTGTGTTATCGTTCCGGTGCCGGATACACTCTGCAAATAATTTGATATACTATATTTATGCAATATCACGTACCGCAATTTCTTGAGGTGGAAGATAAAATATTCGGACAGCTTACTTTTAAGCAGTTTTTATATATACTCGGCGGTCTTGGGTTGTCGTATTTGGCGTACACCTATGTGACAATTTTTATTGCCGTTCCGATTATTGTCGCCGCTCTTGCACTTAGTGCTGCTCTTGCTTTTTACAAACCAAACAATAAACCTTTTATTGTTGTTGTTGATGCATTTATTCGATATGTACTTGCCCCAAGACTTTATATTTGGAAAAAGATACCAAAAAAGAAAGTAACAAAAGATGATACAGACAGAAATAAAGGTGCGACCGGCGTATATATTCCTCCTCTTTCAGAAAATAGTTTGAAGGATCTTGCGTGGAGTTTGGATATTAAAGAACATAACACCAGAAGCGCACCATCACCTTCACAGCAACAAAGGGCGCCTTTATTAAAAGATATTTAAAAAATCGTACAGACCCTCGCACAAAAAAACCGCGCGAGCGATATCTCAATAGCATGCAAAAATCAAGACCAGCGCAAGACTTCATTCCGTTCAAAGAGGTTCGTGACGGGGTGATCATAATGAAAGATGATTCTATTCGCACCATTCTTATGGCGTCCTCTTTGAATATTGCACTAAAATCACAAGATGAGCAGGAAGCGATTATTGCTCAATTCCAAAATTTCCTCAATTCTCTTGAATTTTCTACGCAATTCTATGTCCAATCCCGACGCTTAGATATTCGACCATACTTGGCGCTCCTTGAAGAAAAAGAGAAAGAACAGGTAAATGAGCTCATGAAAATACAAACGAAGGAATATATTGATTTTATAAAGAATTTTACCGAAACGACCAATATAATGTCCAAGAGTTTCTTTATTGTTGTTCCTTATACCAGCAATATTGGCGCGGGGGTGGAAAGAAGGTGGTCCGCACTTTCTGTTTTTGGAGGAAACACTTCTCCTCAAACGAAAAATACCAAGGAGTGGCTTGAAAATTTCGAGGAAAGCAAAACGCAACTGGAACAACGCATCGCCATCGTCGAAGCGGGACTTTCCCGTTTTGGCATACGAGTAGCGTTATTAGGGACCGAAGAAATTATCGAGCTTTTTTATAAAATATTCAATCCGGGTGAAATTGACAAGCCGATCCCTTTTGATAACGCAAAATGAAACAATAAAAATATATGAATTTGTTTGGAAATCAAAGCAAAAAACAAGAGATCGTTCCGATCTTGCCTCAGGAAATATACGAATCAGGCGTTCTTGAACTTCGTGACGTCCTCGCTCCGGCTGCTCTCAAAATTACCCCGCAACAGCTTAATTTGGGAGAAAAAATAGCGAGAACTTTTTTCGTTATTTCGTACCCGAGATATCTTTCTGATAACTGGTTCTCTCCGATCATTAATCTTGACCGCGTCTTTGATATTTCCATTTTTGTCCATCCAATAGATACCGGTACTGTTTTAAAACAGTTTCAAAAAAAAGTTACCGAAGTTCAAAGCCAAATTCACGAAAGGGAAGAAAAAGGGTTCGTTCGTGATCCGGTCTTGGAAACCGCTTTTCAAGATCTTGAAGAACTCCGCGATAAACTTCAACAAGCAACCGAAAAACTCTTTGATGTTGGATTATATCTGACTATTTATGGAGCGGATGATACCGAGCTTGATAAGTTTGAGTCGCAAATAAAATCTCTCTTGGAATCAAAACTGGTGTATGTAAAACCAGCCCTCTTTCAGCAAGAGGAGGGATTTCATAGTGTGATACCGACGGGGACAGACGAGCTTCTTGTTCATTCAAAATTGAATTCCTCACCTCTTTCCAGTATGTTCCCGTTCGTTTCCTTCGACTTAACCTCCGATAAAGGAATTTTGTATGGTGTAAATCGCCACAACTCGAGCCTTGTTCTTTTTGATAGATTTTCTCTCGAGAACTACAATTCCATTATTTTTGCAAAATCCGGTTCCGGAAAATCATACACCACAAAACTTGAGATACTGCGTACTTTGATGTTTGATACCGAGGTGATCGTTATAGATCCGGAGAGAGAATATGAATACATGTCCGAAGCCACCGGGGGAAGATATTTTAATATTTCTCTCACTTCTGGACATCACATTAATCCCTTTGATCTCCCTATACCGAGAGAAGATGAATCCACCGCAGATGTTTTACGTTCGCACATCATTAATCTGGTTGGGTTATTCAGGATTATGTTTAACGGCCTTACTCCGGAGGAAGATGCCATTATCGACCGCGCCATAACAGAAACCTATGCGATGAAAGATATTACCGTCGAGTCGAATTTTGCAGAGGTGGAACCGCCTATTTTGGGAGATTTTGAACTGGTTCTTGGCGGCATGGAAGGTGCGGAAGGTCTTGTTCAACGGCTCACAAAATATACCAAAGGAACGTGGTCAAACTTCATCAATAAACCTTCAAATGTAGACATAAACAAAAAATTCGTAGTGTTTTCTGTTCGCGACATGGAGGATGAACTGAAGCCGGTGGCTATGTATATCATCACCCACTTTATTTGGAGCGCAATACGAAAAGAGCTGCGAAAAAGGCTTTTGGTTATTGATGAGGCATGGTGGATGATGAAATCCGAAGATACAGCATCTTTCCTTTTCAGCCTCGCAAAAAGAGGAAGAAAATACTTCCTTGGGATCGCCACTATTACGCAAGACGTTGAAGATTTTCTCCGAAGCCCGTATGGTTTACCCATTATCACAAACTCCTCGCTTCAATTTCTCATGAAACAATCTCCTTCCTCGGTTGATATGGTTCAAAAAACGTTCAACCTTACGGACGAAGAAAAATATCTTTTGCTTGAATCCGGCGTAGGGGAGGGAATATTCTTCGCCGGCTCCAAACATGTCGCTATAAAAGTGATCGCCTCATACACCGAGGACCAGATCATTACCTCCGATCCATCACAAATCCTCTCTATTAAAAGATCGAAAGATGAGTATGCGGAATTTAAAAATGAACAGCAGGGATAAAAGGTGTTTTGGTGTTTCGTGTACTTGCAACAAAAAAACCGACTGTTTCTTTTGAAACAGTCGGTTTTTTCGCCGCAATGACGTACCCATAATACTATTTTAGTGGATAACTTTCTTTTTGACGGTTACTTTTTACGATATAATGAGAGTATGAAGAAAATACATTTTTCCTTTATTTTAATTGCGGCTTTATCTTTTCTTTGCCTTCCCGCGGTTATGTTCGGACAAGGAAGTCTGAGTAATCCATTAGGGACACAAGGCGCAAGCACCTTTGTGACCATTTCTTTATCTCCTACGAATCCCGGACCAAATACAGATGTCACCGCAACGGTTTCTTCTTTTCAAACTAATGTCGACACCACAAACATTGCCTGGTACCTCAATGGTCAAAAAAAATTGACGGGTATTGGCAAAAAAAACTTCACTTTTAAAACCGGAAATATCGGCGAATTAGTTACTATTGAGGTTGCTTTGGACACGGAAGCGTATGGTACGATAACAAAAGAACTTACTATCTTACCGAACACACTGGAGATTCTTTGGGAATCAGACACCTATGTTCCACCGTTTTATAAAGGAAAAGCGCTCCCTTCGTCTCAAAGTTCTGTTCGCGTGATAGCCCTTCCTCGTTTTGTAAACCAAAATAAGCTCATAAATACCAATAATATTGTCTATACATGGAAAAAGGGATACTTTAAAGACCAAAACAGTTCCGGTTTTGGAAAAAATGTTTTTGTATATAAAACCGGATATACTTTTAATAATGATGAAATTACCATCTCCGCAACAACAGAAGATAAAAGCGTGTCTATCACAAAAAAAGTACCCATCCATGTGTACGAACCGAAGATTGTTCTTTTTGAGAATAAGCCGATCGAAGGAATACGCTATGAAAATGCGCTTATGGACACATTTAATTATATAGAAAATGAGGTTACCGTGCATGCCGTCCCTTTCTTTTTCTCCCTTTCCGGTTTAAATGACAATAGCGCTTCTTTTGTTTGGAAGCTGGATGGAAAAAATTTGGAAACAAATCCGGAAAACAAATCTGAATTTACACTAAAGAAACCGGAAAAAGGGAGCGGACAATATCAACTCCGGCTCGATATAAACAACCTAGGATATGATCTTCAAACCGGATCAAAAAAACTCACTCTTGTATACGATAATCAAAGCCAATAAAACATTATGACGAAAAAACAGCTCTATATAGTCGTTGGGATGATCGTTATTATCGCTCTTGGTTTTTTGCTCGCCTTGTTTTTTATTTCCCAGCAGGGGTCAAAAGAAGGAACGGAAACATCCAATCCTTTTGCCAATTTTTTTCCATTTGGAAAATCAGGAACCTCTGAAACAACAACAGGAACGGGCGGTACAGAACCAGGTGCCACAAACACCGAGACCGGTACCGGTTCACAAACCAATAATAATGGCGAGAATGTTTTTCCCGTCTTAAGGGAGGTTACCGAAAAACCAACCGCCGGACTTTTTTCATACAACAAAACAGGAAAAACATATGTGGAATACGCCGAAAAAGAAACGGGTAATATTTATGAAGTTGGGATGGAGGATATGCGCGCGAATCGCCTGTCAAACTCAATAATAACAAGAGTGTCTGAGGCGTTTTTTGGAAACGGCGGAAAATCAGTCGTATTGCGTTATGTAAAAACCAATAGCGATATAATCACCTCTTTTGTTCTTGATCTTACTAAATCAACCAGAGAGACATCGTCGACATATAATGCGACAACGACAGCAACCACAGCAACCGACAACGCCCTTCCAAGCGGAAAATTCCTCTCTCAAGGTATTCAGGATATGAAAGTATCGAAAGATTCAAATGGTTTATTTTACCTTATGAGAACGGGAGATTTTAATGATCGAATATCTGTTGGTTCAATTTTTGATTTTCAAAAAAACAAAACTTCCGAAGTCTTTCTTTCTCCGTTCTCTGAATGGCTTCCTGTGTATTTTGACGGGTCTACCGCCCTTCTTCAGACAAAAGCATCGCAAAATGTTCCCGGTTTTCTCTATTCATTCAACATAAAAACGGGTGATTTGCAGAAAATTATCGGCGATGTTTCCGGAATGACAACACTTCCAAGCCCGGATAAACAAAAAATATTATACTCAAAAAGCAATCGCGGCGGCATCACTCTCCAAATATACAACCAAAAAGAATCATCGACGATAGATGTATCCCTCCAAACACTACCAGAAAAATGTGTCTGGAAAAACGATAATCTTTCCATTTATTGCGCTGTGCCCAATCCTTTTCCTAATGGGGAATATCCAGACAGTTGGTATCAAGGAATTATTTCCTTTTCTGATGATATTTGGAAAGTAGATGCGGTCACAGGGAAAACGGTTTCTATTTTTTCACCACGCTCACTCACTTTGAAGCTCCTGGATATGACAAATTTAACGCTTTCTCCTTCTGAAGATTTTCTCTTTTTCATCAACAAAAGAAATTCTTCACTTTGGGCGTTTGACCTAATCAACGGTGTGGGAGCGTAATACTGTTATTAAAATTTATTTTCCGAAATGAAGTATTTATCAAAAAAATATTCGGCCATAATATTCGGGATATTTTTGTTTAGTGTATTATCCCAAGTAACCGTTCTTTTTTCTTCTGTTGCCTATGCTCAACAAAAAGGGTATGAGCTTCTCGCGGATATTCCCACTATCACAATAAAAGAAAACACCCCTCTTCCTGTGTACTTGCAGGGTATTTTTATTGCTCTCGTTGGTCTGTGTGTTGTGTTTGCTGTTGCGATGATTGTTGTGGGAGGTATCCAATATGTCCTTGCTGCTGTCCCCTCATCAAAAGAAAATGGAAAAAAACGAATAATGGGTGCGGTAGGTGGATTACTTCTTGCTCTTCTTTCTTATCTTCTTCTTCAGGCAATAAATCCCGAACTCTTAAATATTGGTTTGAATCTCGATAAAACGGTTTTTGATCCCTATACTCCGACCGCTCCGGGTCAATCATCAGTAACCAGACCAAAAAACACGGTGTGTGTTATAGAGAAAGATTGCAGTGAAAACTGTTCCTACCCAAGCTCCGCTTCAGCTGACCCGGCGGGAGACTGTGCTAAACTTCAGGCGTCATACCCCAGTTACCCGGCTTGTAATTCGGGTTCAGATGCAAAACCATGTATTTCACGAAGTTGCAGTTCCTCAAGCAGTGCTACGCCAAAGGGGTGCGGGGGTGGGAACGGTAAGTGTCAACCGTTAACATCCGGCCCTTGCTCCGTATCAAACCTTACACAATATTTCGGCGGAAACGCGGATAAAGCATCGATAATCTGCAACGCGGAAAGTGGTGGCGTAAAAACAAGTGAAAGTGGGAGCGATCGCTGTAGAACCGGAGAACCGTTCTCTCTCGGGTTATTTCAAATCAATTTAACAGTACACGACCTTGCCGGATTATCTTGCGCCTACACGCACAAAGAAAGCCCTTTTACCGCCAGAAACTTTTCCTGCACTATCAGAGATACAAACTTTGATATGTACGCCAAATGTGTAAATGCGGCAAAAACAGCTGCGATAAATATTGAATATGCCGTAAAATTATCCAAAGGCGGAAATAATTGGAGCCAGTGGAGCACGGCAAAAATATGCGGACTTTAGTTTGTTACTATATAACCGACTCAGACGTGGCGCGAGCTTTTATAAATATTGCAAAGATATAAAAATATGAATAAAAAAATATTTATCGGGATTGGTATTATTGCTTTTCTTCTTCTTGTTGTGAGTGGTTATTTTTTCTGGAAACTTCTTTCCGGGAGTACACCGGAAATACCGGTGACTGATACAGGAAATACTACTAGCACTTATCCGGAAACAACCGAAACACCAAATAAGAAACCGGAGGTTACCACAACACAACCGGAAAAAACCAGTGGAATGTCGATACAAACAAAAGACGGTGGAAATATTTTTGTGAATGATTTTTCCAAGAACCCAAAAATATCTTTTGATGGAGAAGGGGATGCAACCATAAAAACAGATCCAAATTATACAATCCTGTACTACAAAATGGATCAGAGCTTTTTTATTGGTTTGCTGGGTGGAAATTTACCGCAAGTACGAAAAGATGCCGAAAAAGAACTGTTGAGTATTCTCGGGATTTCAGAGGAGGAAGCGTGTAAAATCAAGGTATCAACCACTGTCCCTGTTTCAGTTAATGAAAAAGCTGCCGGCAAGGATTATGGTTTGAGTTTTTGTCCAAACAGCACGCCATTCCCAAAAAACCTATAAACGAGCGGGAAACAAATAACCGCGCCATCCTTTAAAACTTGATAAACTTTATGAATTTTATAATTTCGGCTTACATAAAAACAAAAAACTTTTTTATTTTGCCACTTTTCCTGTTTTTTCTATTTACCGAAAAAGTGTTGGCTGAAGAAGGATATGTCCCCTTGGCGCCGATCCCGACGCTTCAAAATGTAGTAAACCCCTCCATTGCTGTCTACATGAAAGGTATTTTCACCGCTTTTGTCGGTCTGGCTATCATTTTAGCGGTTATCATGATTGTTATCGGAGGTATCGAATACATTTTAGCGGCTCTTCCGAGTGCGAAATCTGACGGTAAAAAAAAGATCACCGGTGCGATTACAGGGCTTCTTCTTATCCTTATATCAGCGGTACTTCTCAATACTATCAATCCGGGACTTTTACGAATAGGTCTCAATCTTGATAAGTCGGTATTTAGTACCTATACGCCACCAAGTTCAAACTCAAATTCAACAACGGTGACACAATATTGCCGTACCGGTTTGCTTAATAGTGGGTGCTACGCCACATTAGCTGAGTGTGAGGGTCCAACAAAATCTTATTCATGTACCACCACAGCAGGAAACACCCCGACCGGAGACGAGCAAGCGAATAGAAATTTTCTTCAAAGCACCGGTCATATTACTGTAAATAACCCGAATCCATCCGTAACAAATATGGCGGGAGTGAATCAGGCGACACTTGCAGAGGTGGTCAATGTTCAAAGTCAATGTAATTGCGATATTATCGTTACGGGAGGCGCTGAAACAAATGCGGGTCATAATTGTACTTCCAGTCCTTATAATCATTGTACGGGCTACAAAGTGGATCTGGCGTCCGGTGGTGCCCAAGGAACCGCTCTTTCTAATTTTGTAATGGATAATTATACCAACATAGGGAGAAGAAGCGATGGTGCATTGCAATACCAAGCTCCTGATGGCGCCATTTACGCTCTTGAAAGTAACCACTGGGATGTCTTAGTAAAATAGATTTTAAAAAAAACGGCCATGGCCGTTTTTTTACATCACACTGAAAGTTCTTTTGTTTTTCTTCTCACGTAAAGTTCTTGGCAGATAGCAAAAATGTTACTGACTACCCAATATAATGCGATAGCGGAAGATATGGTGTAGGAAATAAAGAATACAAGAAAAGGGAATATATACTTCATTTGCGTATTCATGTTCCGTGTAAATTCTTCTTGAAAAGACATTGGTTCATTCGATGTTCTTTTTGGTAATGGGGGCATAGACAGATGAAGTTGAAAATATTGAGTTACTCCGGCAATAAATGCCATAAGGGCGCTTTTTCCAACAAGGTCTATTCCTAAAAAAACACTGTTTACCACAACAGGAAGAGAAACAAAAGAGTAAAGGAGAGTTTTATCAAATTTAAGCCCGGCCAAAAACACATAATATAATGCGAAGATTATTGGAAGCTGGAGAAGTATTAAAAAACATCCAGAAAAAGGATTGACTCCTTCTTTTTTATATAATTCCATTGTTTTTTTCGCTAATTCTTGTTGATTGTTCTTATGAAGCTCTTTGATTCTCTTCATTTCCGGCTCTAATTTTCGCATTCTTGCCTGGGTAACAACAGATTTTTGAGAGAGTGGGAAGAGAACGAATTTCACCAAAAGGGTAAGAATAATAACCGCAAGCCCGACATTTCCTCCGGGTAAAATATCCACCAAATAGACAAGAATGTTGTACATCGGTTGGTAGAAAAAAGTATGGAATATGGTTTTCATATATAGGGTATATTGTAGGGGAAAAGATAAGTAAAAACAAGGAAAAAAATTGTTTTTGTTTACAAAATAATTTCTAATTACTAATTTCCAATTTCTAATAAAATGTCTAATGTTTAAATGTTAAAATATAACAGCAGTGTTTAGAAATTAGAAATTTGATATTAGAAATTTTTTAACATTCTTTTCTTTCTTTAACGACAAAGCTCTGTTTTGTACACAAAAAATATTTTTATGGTACGAGGTCAATATGTTCTTTTTGCCACGGGTGGCATCGTGTAATGCGTTTAATTGCCAAATACGAACCCTTTATCGCTCCGTATTTTTTTATCACTTCTTCTGCATAATCCGAACAAGTAGGGTAGAAGACACATGTCGGCATGCGACGACGGAAGATACCCTTGTCGGGGGAGAGGAGGGATTTGTAAAATTTAATAAGGAAAAGAAGAGAGGTTTTCATAAAAATAATTTCTAATATCTAATTCCTAATTTCTAAACGAGCGAGAGAAATGGAAGTCGCAACTTACATTTCCGAGCGAGTGCAAGAAATATAAGAGTGAAACTGCTTTTATTTCTAATAAAAATCAAAATGCCTAGTATTTTTAACCTTTATTCATTAGACATTTTATTAGAAATTAAATATTAGGAATTAGAAATTTAAAAAATGCTTTCATCATTAACTGACCTTTCTCAATAATTCTTCTATCCCCTTTTCTGTCTCCTTAAACCCTAGATTTTTCGCTTCTTTTTTAAAGAAAAAAGCCACGGAAAAACCTATCCATTTGTTTTTTTCTTTTAAAATACCGATTTCTCTTAATGCTGAATAACCCCTTCGGCGCAAAACATTCCTATCTACTGCGTTTTTTGCGACTTTTTTTGAAACAACAAAAGCAAATTTTGGAACAGTATCATTTTTTTTAAGACAGCGTAAAGAAAAATATGGTGAATGAAAAACTTGTCCTTTTTTTAAAAGTTCATCAAATCCTGTTTTTGTAATACGATTTTTTTTAGGAAACATAAGGGGTTAATTCACAAAAAACCCTTTTATAAGGGTTTTATGCTTCAGTTATGAGTAGAACCCACACAAACTAAACTGCGAGTTTAGCGCGTCCTTTCGCTCTTCTTCGAGCTAAGACTTTTCTTCCGCCGACAGTTTGTGTTCTTACGAGAAAACCGTGTGTTTTTGCGCGTTTTCTCTTTTTTGGTTGATATGTTTGAGACATGAGGGGAGTATAGAACAAAAAGGAGAAGAAATCAAGAGGCAATCCGCTCTTACTTTAAATAACGGATGATTTATGAATGATACAGTAATATGAATTATTGTGGTTGTATTTCATATATTATTCGCATTAATCCGTTAACTCCTTTATCATTAAATGTTATCAACAGCATGTGAACAACTTATGAACATAAGAACAACCATTGAACAAGTTTTATATTTCCACAGACAAAGTATAATAGGGGTATCGTTAATCGTTCAAAATCAAAGATGGAAAATAAACAACTTTGGGATAATGTTCTTATTGAAGTAGAGCTCAATGTTTCAAGAGCTAACTTCAGTACGTGGTTTAAGAATACGAGAATCGTAAAACAAGAGAACGGCATCGTATATGTCGGGATACCAAATGAGTTTGTCCGGGAATGGCTTTTTTCAAAATACGATAAATTTCTATTAAAAACTCTGAGAAATATTTCGGAGAACATCCGCGGTATCGAATACATAATAACCACCGCCACATCAAAAGATTCTCCGCAAGAAGCTCCGGTAATACACGGTCGCACCTCATACACACAAGAACTTCCATTGACTGATCTCTATATCAACAAAGAAGATAATTTAAACCCGAGATATACTTTCGATAACCTCGTTATTGGTTCTTTCAATGAATTGGCCTACGCCGCTTCCCAAGCCGTAGTAAAACGTCCCGGGCAAGCTTATAATCCTCTTTTTATACACGGAGGTACCGGACTTGGAAAAACACACATTACTCAAGCTATCGGCAACTCTATAAAAGAGACAAAAAATGGCAAAAAAGTATATTATATTACCTCAGAGAAATTCTCCATGGATTACATCAACTCTGTTCAAAACAACAGGGTAAATGAATTTAAGGAAAAATACAGAAAATATGATGTTTTTATTATGGACGATATTCAGTTTCTCTCCGGAAAGGAAAAAACACAAGAAGAGCTTTTTCATCTCTTCAACACCCTTTACGAAAACAATAAACAGATCATATTTTCGTCAGATAAACACCCGAATTACATACATGGCCTTGAGAGCCGCTTGAAATCGCGCTTCGGTGCGGGAATGATTGTTGATATTACTGCTCCTGAATACGAATCACGAATGGCGATCATACACAGAAAAACACAATCAAGTAATTTTTCCATGAACGAAGATTGTGTTATATTCATCGCTGAATCACTGGAATGCAGTATTCGCGAACTTGAGGGGGTTATTAATTCCATCATTTGCCAATCAAGATTGAAGAATCGGGAGTTACTCTTAAATGAGTTGAAGCTCCTCATAAAGAATAACATCATTCCTAAAAAAACCGCTTCAATAAAGGATGTTATCCGTATCGTGTCAGAATTCTACAATATTGAGGAAGCCACTATTTACGAAAAAACTCGCAGAAAAGAAATTGTGAAGCCGAGGCAAATCGCCATGTATATTCTCCGCGAAGACTTTAATATTTCCTATCCGACCATTGGAGAAAAATTCGGCGGACGAGATCATACCACTGTTATTCACTCATGCGAAAAGATAAAAGAGAATATAAAAGATGATTCAGTTTTAACGGGGGAGATAGAGCAGATACGATCCTTGTTGTAAGAAATAATGTGTGGGAAAAGGTGTGAATAAGTATATGAAAAGAGTGGAATATGTTGGTGAAAATTTATTTAGAAAAAGCTGCGTGCGAGAAACAGTAAGACTTACGAGATTAGACACCCTGTCTATATCCGAGGAAATCCACAGGGTGAATACCAAAAAGAGAGCCATAAAAAAAGATATTATTAAGTTTTCCACTTTTCAACAGTGCTAATAGTAATAGTAGTTTAAAAAAAGAATAAATAATTATTATATACGTATATGAAACTAGACTGTGCAAAAGATGCTCTCAAAAACGCCGTCTCCCTCACAGAGAGGATGACCGGAAAAAATCTTTCCCTTCCTGTTTTGAGTGGAATACTCTTTTCCGCAAAAAACAATAAACTCCTTCTCCGCGCTACGAACCTTGATATCGGGATAGAAATCAGTATTCCGGCGAAAGTTGTGGAGGAGGGTGTGTTTGTTGTTTCCGGGAATCTTCTGCTTGGCGTTTTATCGTCGGTTTACGATCAAAAAATTTCCCTCGAAATTTCAGGAGAAAATCTTACCGTTTCAACTCTTAATACTCGTTCCGTTTTAAAATGTCTCCCTTCTGAGGATTTTCCGACTTTGCCTATTGTAAACGATACAGAATCTTTTCTTATACCAGCTGATAAATTTTCCGAAGGAGTAAAAAGCGTGTGGTATAGCGCTTCTGTTTCCGATATGAAGCCGGAGATTGCCAGTGTGTGTATGTATTCAGAGAATGAAAATCTCGTTTTTGTTGCCACTGATTCGTTCCGGTTGGCTGAGAAAAAAATCTTTCTTAAAAACAAGGCTTCTTTCCCGCATATTCTTATACCGCAAAAGAATACCATTGAGATATTGCGCGTGCTCGATGGTATTTCCGGAGATATTATCGTGAGGCTGAGTAAAAACCAGATATCCTTTTCCATTTCCGATATTTATATCACATCAAGAGTTGTTGACGGTATTTTTCCTGATTATCGGCAAATCATACCAAAAGAGTACAGTACTGAAGCCACGATGTTGAAACAGGATATTATGAATGCCTTAAAACTCACTAATCTTTTTTCAGATAAATTTAACCGCGTCGATGTTTCAGTGGATATTACCGGAAAGAAATTTACCATAGAATCAAAAAATTCAGCGGTCGGCGAAAATTCAACGACAGTAGATGCATCATTGACGGGGAAAAGCATTACGTGTGGTTTTAATCAGAAATATATCGTTGATTGTTTTCAATCAATAAAACAAGATAGTATCGTGTTTCGCTTTTCAGGCGAGGGAAGGCCTCTCGTCGTGCGTGGTGTATCAGATAACACATTCATGTATCTTGTGATGCCTTTAACCTCTTAGTGTGAATACAGAGGATATTGGAGGGTAATAGCGTTGGTAATAATAAAGAGTTCCTCTTTTTTAAAAATTTCTAATTACTAATTTCCAATTTCTAATAAAATGTCAAAATTTCAAATGGTGTCGTCGTGCATTAGAAATTAGTAATTAGAAATTAGATATTTTTGCCTGTTATGTTCAACATCGCCACTTATCTTGAAAAGTTCAAAAAGATGGAAGCGCCGGGCGATACCGTAAAATGCGCGGCGGAAAAAGCTATACTTGAATCGGTGGGGATAAAAATTGAAAAAAAAGAAATGAATGTGGTTGACGGCGTTTTGTTTCTCACGGTTCCGTCCATTGTAAAAAACGAAGTATATATGAGCAAGAGGAGTGTTTTGGAAAAAATGAGAGCGATACTTGGGGAAAAGGCAATCAAGGATATACGGTAAAAATTCCTAATTACTAATTTCCAATTTCTAAAAAACAGGCCGCATGTGCGGCCTGTTTGCGTTTATCTGAGTATGAGCATTTTTGCTGCTTCAATACCCATTTTGTGGCGGCGAAGCATTTCTTCTGGCTCTAGTTCTAGGAACTCAGCTACCCATGGGAGTTGTTTTGCTGCTTCTTCAAGTAAAGGCTTGTATGTGTAAAGCTTATACACCGGCTTTTCTGCCATTTCCTCACAAAGTTCAGCTATGACCACAGCAGAGTGTTCAAGTTGAGCTTTTGTCGGGTAATACAATTTCTTTTTCATGACACATTCTCCAACCGTCTTTTTGACGGAATAATTGGTTGATATAAAAGGAATAGTTCCAATTACTATATTACACTAATATGTATAACTTGTCAATAGTGGATAGAAAAATAAAAAAAATAGTAAAATAGAAAAATTACGCCGACGGCTATAATCTTTCTATTTTCAAGCGAGTGAGCGAAATAAAAGTGCACTTTTATTTTTGAACGAGTGAAGAAAATATGAGAGCGAAGCGGTTCATATTTTACTATTTTTATATTTTCTTATTTTTCTATTTCGCCTACTTACTCACCTTGAAAGTTGTAGAAACCGAGCTTTTATTTCCTTGAGAATCATACACCATTACTTTAATGGTGTTATCTGTTGCGATATCGGGAATATGCCCGGGATAGAAAGAAAAACTGAAGGGGGCGCCATTTCTTGTTTCTTTAAGGGTGCTGTTTACGTACAATTCGGCTTTAACTATTGGGTATTTTCCCGACCCCTGAAAACTTACCGGTATTTTTTCCGCCATACCAAAAGTGTTTCCGGAGGAGGGAGATATGAGTATTATTTTTGGAGCATCCCCCGTTGGTTTTGGTGCGGTATAGACCGGCATCACCACACCGGTAGCGCCGTTCTGCCCTGCCCATATTCGCACCGGATATTCCCACAGCCAGTACTGCGGATCGTTCCCCGGATTTCCCGGTATTGGGCCGAGGGGGTCATCTTTATCAACTTTTGCGAGAATAGTATGAATACCACCGCTTTTCCAATCTCCGCGAAGGATTGGCTTAATATCAGACGGAGTTGGTTCTGGTTTTTCAAAAGTTTCCACCGGAAGCTTTTTTAACGCTTCATTCATAACATCGTGCCACATCGGAGCGACGATAAAACCGGATATTTTCTTTTCCATTGGCGTGCTATCGTTGTTTCCCGCCCATACACCAAGTACAAACGACGGTGTATATCCAACAATCCATGCATCACGATAATCATTCGTTGTTCCCGTTTTTACCGCTACCTGCCTGTCGGGGAAATAGAGAGGGGAATTGGTATCATAAAGAGGTGTTCTGGCGACATTATCAGCAAGGATATCTGTTATTTTAAGGGCAATATCTTTTGGTAATACGTCTTTTTCATCCGCTTTGTATTCCTCCATTACTCCACCCTGATTATCTTCTATTTTTAAAATAAAAGTATTATCATTTTTTAATCCATCATTGGCAAATACACCATAAGCACCGGTCATTTCATAAAGGGAAACTTCACCTGAACCAAGTACGAGAGTAAGACCATATTGCTTCGCGCTTTTAAGTGTGGTGATCCCCATTCTCTTTGCTGTATCAATCGAATTTTGTATACCGGCAAGGTAAAAAACTTTTACTGCGGGAATATTTACCGACTGAGCAAGGGCGTCGCGAAACGTCATTGGACCGCGATATTTGTTGTCGTAGTTTTCCGGCATATAACATTCTTC
>Ga0172379_10006254_pt1 | contig 16060 bp, 17 predicted proteins | sample GrowelOW334metaG_FD_119756 | JGI IMG/M metagenome (GOLD analysis project Ga0172379, IMG submission 119756) | Groundwater microbial communities from an aquifer near a municipal landfill in Southern Ontario, Canada - Groundwater well OW334 metaG | ecosystem: Environmental > Aquatic > Deep... | reverse complement strand
GGTAACTATTCCTGCCGCGGATTGCACAGGAGTGATGTTTGTATGCGATGCGGCCCAAAACGCGGTCAAAATATGTTTTGCGGCCGGAAATGCTTCGGGTACTGATACCAGCGACCTGGTAAATTCGGTTAACGGAATTGTATTTAAAACGAGTGTAACACTTATAAATTCGGCAAACTGATTTTGGTTGACAAGACTACCGAAATATAAGCATAATGGGATGATGCGTAAAGGTCAGGCTTTGATGGTGGTAATGCTTATTTTGGGGGTATTGGTTACCATTGGTCTGTCCATTTCCAGCCGGAGTGTAACGGAAGTTAAGGTGTCTACAACCCAGGAAGAATCGGTAAGAGCTTTGGAAGCGGCAGAAATCGGATTGGAGAAATATTTGGGGGGTATCGCAGCCGTTCCGAAAACTTTGGTAACTGTAGATACAGGAGTGCAATATAGTTTAAGTGATACCACAAGTTTAGGTTCCGGTGCTATATATAAACCTCCATATACTCTGGCTGACGGTGAAGTAGCCACGCTGGATCTGACAGGCTATACAGGTAATGGAGTCAGGGTGTGCTGGGGAGATAATAGTATGACACTGCCCAACAATGAGAAGCCGGCGATGATTGCGTCGATTTATTACCAGGCAACGGATGGTACTTTTCAGATAAAGAGCCGGGGTTATGATCCGTTAAGTCCTGTCAGATATCCGGAATGGAGAGGAGTTGGGGGATCCGGTGCCTGCGGGGTACCGGATATTACTTTTGCATACAGCAAATTAATCTTATTTAATGGTGCTACTTTCGGACTGAATATAAGCTCAGGCACTCCCCTGTTTATGAGAGTCCGACTCGTCTATAATAAAAATAATTCTTTGCCCGTAGCTTTTAATGCAAACGGCGGAGCAAGTGCGGCTTTTCCTTTGCAAGTGGGCACTGTAGAATCTATAGGTACAGCCGGGGATAGCGTGCAAAAGATCCGGGCGGAAGTGCCGGATTATGATTTCCCCAGCGTCTTTGACGTAGCAGTATATTCGGGAAACGGCTTAGCAAAATAAAATATATGTCAAACCTGCCCAAAATCGGAATAGATATAGGAACAACCAGCATCAAGATGGTGGAGCTGATTCCCAGCGGAAAAGATAAGTGGAAGTTGGCAGCCGCAATAATTGCCCCATCTTTGGCCGGTGGGGTGATGGGAAATCCGGGGAATATGGCGGCATTTTCGCAGACAATCGTAAAGATGCGCAAAGATGCGGGTACCAAAACCAACAGGGTGGTAGTGGCACTGCCGGAGGAACAAGTTTCCTCACACGTGGTGGAGCTGCCTCTGATGAGTGATGATGAAGTAAAACAGGCTCTACAGTGGCAGGTGGAACAATATATTCCCATTCCTGCTGATAAGGCGGTTTGGAGTTGGCAGGTAATTAAAAAAGACCAGGCCGGCGGAGGAATGGAAGTACTTTTGGTGGCATCGGCCAAGAATTTGGTAAATACCTATATTCAGATCCTGGAACAAGCAGGACTGGAAGTTGTGGCTATGGAAACCGAATTGATGGCTACAGCCAGAGCTGAAGTTTCGGCTGAATTTCCTTTGTCGCTGATTGTGGATATAGGATCAAAAACTACCGATATGGGTGTGATAGAAAAAGGCCAATTGGTGTTTTCGCGCACGGTACCCACAGCAGGAGAAGCTTTTACCAGGGCAATCCAGACTTCTTTAGGGTTGGATGCCAACCAGGCAGAACAATATAAATCCACTTACGGTTTTTCGGCGGATAAGCTGGATGGAAAATTAGTGGAGGCGATGAAGCCGGTATTGTCTGTGATTGCCGGGGAGATTAAAAAGACCAGTGATTTTTATGTTTCCAAACATTCGGCTACGGGAATAGGTTTGGTGACCGTATCCGGGGGGGTGGCGGTGCTCCCGGAAATGGTTTCGGTACTTTCGGGCATGATCGGGATGGAGGTTTCGGTAGGAAATCCATTTTCGAAGTTGATTATGGATAAAAACCAGGCACAAAGCATGTCTGCTTCCGGCCCGATATATGGAGTGGCAATAGGATTGGCGCAAAGAGATATATGAGTGAAATAAATTTTGTATCTAAAGACCAGGTAAACCTGCTGAAGGTGGTTAAGATCCGAAAAAGAGTAATGGGGCTGACTACTTTGGTTTTGGTAATTTATGTGGTTTTGGTTTCGGGGATTTTGGGCTGGTGGTGGTATACATCTTCGAAAGAGAAAAGACTAAGTTCGGAGACCAATGAAGCGATCAAACTTATCGGCCAATATTCCGAATCTGAGGTGGTGGTTCAACGGGTATCAGCCAGAGCAAAGCTGGTCAGTGATTTTGTAGCCAACCGGAATTCCGCGGCCAGTGCTTCGGCAATCCTTTTGGAGAACCAGGATATACAGATTTTAAGCTGGGACTATGTTTCGGCGGGAGAGATGAGGATCGGAGTGACTGCCGGAAATCCAACCCTAATTAAAGGTTTTGCAACTTATCTGGAAAAATTTTATAACAAAGTCCAGTTGGGTGAACTATCGTGGAGTCCGACCCAGGGCTGGATTGGAAAGCTGGTATGCAAAACATAAAATTAAAAGAATGGGTGTGGGTACTATATCCGGTTGTAGCGGCGGTATTTATGGTTTTGGGGATCCAATATCTGATTTCTTCGGGCAGGACCAGTATTTCGACATTGGCGGTCCAGCAAAAAGAAGTGGATGCCGAGGAAAACCGATTGGCCGAACTGAACAACAAATTGGAGATACTGAAAAGAATTGACAGCGAAAAAACCAAACTTGATTTGGCAAAATTGGTGACTGCGGTACCCCAATCCAGAACGGTATGGCTACTGATAAGGGAATTGAATGAAGCCGGTATCAGGGCAAATATTCAGTTGATCGGATATAAAGGAACAGTGGGAGAAGTGATTGAGGCCAGCGAATCGGCAACTGTTGCCACAGAGTCGGCGGTATTGGATGATGCTCCCCTCTCCTTAATGGTGGAATACGAGTCACCGACATTTGCTGAACTGGTGCAAGGATTGACGGAATTGGAAAAAATGCTGCCGCTCGTAAAAGTTGCCGGAGTGAACTATACATTGGAAGGAATCCCTAACGCTAAAATTGTGGTGGAGGGCGCCTGGGCACCCTGGTCTTCATTTGATAGGGATCCTGCCAGTCCCCTACCTGAACATGAAAACGAAGTCAACAGGGCATTGTCTAAAATTAAGGATATGGAAGATATTACTTTAATTCAGGAGTGATAAGAGTCAGATTGACCGGAGGAATTGAGTGAGTAGTGCAATAGGTTTTGAATAAAGTCCGGATGGCGTTAATTACCGCACCCTGCTTACCGATGACCCTGCCAACATCTTCGGATCCAACTTGTACGGTGATTTGGGATGTGGTTCCGGTAATATTTAACTTTTTGGGATCAGACAATAGTGGCCGGATAAGAAATTCTAAAAATTCTTCCATATTTGAAATCAGATTTTGAGTAAGCGGCGAATCTTTGGGGTTGGCTGAGCTCCTTTTTTGATCCAATCCGTAACAGCCTGCTTGTCAAAAGTGATTTCTTTGGTATGGGGATGGTAGTGGCCTAATGTGGCGGTGGGGTTGCCTGTAAGCTTGGAATGCTCTTCGGCGACGACAATCCGATAATGAATTTCGTGTTTTTTACCGATGGGTGATAGTTTTATTTTTAACATGATCCTGGTATTTTATCAAAAAATTAGCTATTTGGGAACAGGTTCGATAGTGCTGCCAAAGCTGCCTGAGTTTCCGCCTTTTGTTTACTGGAACCGACACCGGATCCGGCCAGCATTTGGTTAATGATTACCGATAGGGTAAAGTTTTTGGCATGATCCGGCCCGTCGGTTGCGGTGATTTGATATAGGGGGGTTCCCCAACCTTTGGATTGAGACAATTCCTGTAATAGACTTTTGGGATCCTTGATTTTTACTTTTTCGGAAATCAATTCAGAATCCGGGAAAACCTGCAATAGAAATTGCTTACTGATATCTAAACCACGATTGAGAAAAATAGCTCCCAGTACAGCTTCGAATGTATTGGCCAAAAGACTGGGATTTTGGCGGCCGCCGGAATCTTCCTCTCCCCTGCTCAGAAGCAGGATCTTGTCCAAGGAGAGTTCAATAGCTTTTGTAGCCAGTGATGATGTCTGGACAAGATAAGATCTGCGATTGGTTAATTCTCCTTCAGTAGAATCGGGAAGAAGCAGGTATAACCTTTCCGAAATAATAAGTGAAAGAATTGAATCACCCAAAAATTCCAAACGCTCATTTGATTTAAATCCCGGGTGTTCATTACAGTATGAACGGTGAGTAATAGCCAGTGTATAAAGGCTTTGGTCGTTTAGGAAATCAGATAGGTTCATGGATTGTTTCGGCAGAGGTGAGACAAAGATAAAGATCGGAAATTGTATGAATTCCTTCTATCTTGTCTTCGGGTAATGTAAAATCCAAGGCGTCCTGAATACGATCCAGAAGATCAGAAAGCTGATCAGGGGAAAGACCGAAGTCCAGAAGAAAATCGGAATCCAGAGATATGTTTTCCGGTTTTAGCTTGAATTCGTCGGCTAAATATTGAATGATGGCTTTTTCAAGATTTGGACTCATTTTTGATTAGCTGACCTAAAGCACCGTTGATAAAATTCGGACTTTGTTCACCGCCAAATTCTTTGGCCAGCTCTATTGCTTCGTCAATGATAACCTTGTACGGCGCTTTTTTGTCAATGGTTAATTCGTATACAGCCAGGCGGAGAATGGCCAAATCGATGGAATTTAGTTTGTCCAAAGGCCATTCCGGGGCGATGGAAATTATTACCGGATCAATTTCGGGTAAATGTTTCCAAATTTCGAGTACCTTCGGATCCGGTTTTTTCTGAAAGCCTGAGGAGAAAAGGTGCTGAACCAATTTGACCCGGTGCTGATGTCTGGGATCGGTGGAAGTTTTCATTAGGAAACTTTTTTGCCCTTATAGAAGTTGCAGTGGGAACAGGCAATGTGAGGACGGGTAGGCTGATGACAATTGGGGCAAGAGATGAGAGTAGGAAGAGTCAATTTTATAGTTGACCGGCGGGTACCCTGGCGTCTGGTGCTGTGACGGCGTTTTTGAAGAGGTGTCATATTTTAATTCGGTTGTACGAAGGCTATTTTATCTGTTTTGACCAATTCCTGCAATACGGGGTATTGGGAAAGACCGGGATAGATAGTTTCAGCCTGAGTTTTGGCCTGAGTAATTAAAGTCAAATCGTTGTAGGTTGCGATTTTGAATTGGGGAATTCCGTGCTGGGCGGTTCCGTATATTTCTCCGGCTCCCCGGAATTTAAGATCGGCCTCGGCCAGCTCTGTCCCTGAATCAATAGTCTGCATGATCCTGAGTCGGGAATCATTTTTTTGATCGGTAGTAAATAACAGACAAAAAGAAGGTAAATCCCCTCTTCCGACCCGACCGCGGAGCTGGTGAAGGGAGGCCAGCCCGAATCTTTCAGAGGCTTCGATAACCATAATTGAAGCGTTCTGAATGTCGAGGCCGATTTCGACAATTGGCGTACAGACTAAAATCTGAATATCTCCTGATCTGAAGTCGTTGATAACTTTTGTTTTTTCGGTTGACTTGAGCTTTCCGTGCAGCAATCCTATTTTGAATTCCGGAAATATGTTTTTGAGGCGGGTAAATTCTGAGGCAGCCGATTTTACCGATTGAATGGTTTCACTTTGGTTGATAAACGGGCAAACCCAATACATTTGGGAGCCTGTAGATTTTAGCTGGGAGCTGATCCAAGTGTATGAAGAGGTCCGTTTTGATTCCGGTATCAGCCAGGTCTTCACACGTATCCGGTTTTGGGGTTTTTCGGAAATCAATGATAAGTCCAAATCACCAAACATAGTGAGAGCCACCGATCTGGGAATGGGAGTGGCGGTCATGGTAAGTACATGGGGTGAATTTCCGAGCATGCTTGCCAGCCGGCGCTGGAGCACTCCGAAGCGATGTTGTTCGTCGATGATTACCAAGCCCACATTATGCAAATACTTTTTATTTTTATCTGATAATAGAGCGTGGGTGCCGACGATTACGTTGTTAAATTGTTTAATTGTCAAACTGTTTCCGGTTATAAGCGATACCTCTATGCCGAAAGGTTTGAACAAAGTAGTCAGAGTTTGAAAATGTTGGTAGGCCAGAATTTGGGTAGGAGCCAGAAATATCGATTGAAAGCCGTTTAAGTGAGCCTGATGGGCTGCGGCTGCCGCGACTACGGTTTTGCCGCTGCCAACATCCCCTTCCAACAACCGATTCATGGGGCGGGCGGATGCTAAGTCGGATAGAATTTGAGAAATTGACGAAACCTGAGATCCGGTAAGGGTAAACGGCAATAAACTGCAGAATTTCCGAAGATCGGTATCAGAAATTTTGAACGGATGTGCCAGACGAGTCTTTGTCCATTTGACCCGGGCATCGTAGGCCCGCAGCTGGAGTAAAAATAATTCGTCGAAGGCCAGGCGTAGCTTGTAGTTCATAGCTGGTAGTTCATAGTCGGAAGAAGACGGAAAATGAATATTGGTTAGTGATTTTTTCCAATTGGGAAGATCAGGAGCCGGCCACGGATCGGTGTCCGGTAGGTTTTGGAGCAGGTTAAATATTTTGGATCGGATCCATCTGGAGGAGACACCTGCAGTTTCGGGATAAACCGGAATAATACGACCGGTATGAATATTACTTTCGCCGTCCAGAAATTCGTAGTCCGGTGAAAAAAAAGAGGGTTTGTTTTTGTAAAATTCAACTTTTCCGTATAGAGAAACACGGCGGTTTTTTAATGATTTGACCAGAAATGTCTGATTAAACCAAATAACATTAATAGATCCCGAAGAATCGGTGATGGAAGCCAGCTGGATAAATTTACCCGATTTGGTAAATTCATTTTTGATGGAAGTAATCAAGCCCTCGACGGTAAAAATTTCACCGGCCTGAATTGTAGATATGGGCGCTTTCCGGCTGCGGTCTTCGTAGCGGAACGGTAAATGGTAAAGTAAATCAAATATCGAAAAGATACCTAATTTTTGAAGTTTAGAGCTATATTTGGTACCTACTCCGGGAATTGCAGATACCGGACTTAGTAAATTCACAGGATATATGCGAGATAGGGTAAGAATGAGCCGGCTATTAAAGCCAGGGAACTGATAATGATAATTATCGACACAAGTCGGCTTTTTTTACGTTTTGGCATTTCTTTTGATATTATATAACAGGTGAAGCAAATTACTAATTGGTATGATGTGTGGCAGAATAAACAACAAATGAGGTATACAGGTAGACCCAGGGTTTCTAAAAATAAGAGCCAGGTGTTGTTGCGGTTTGCCGGATTATTTTTGGGATCGATTGTCTTGGGATTTGCCGGTCTTTTGATTCTGTTTGTATTTTTTGCTAAAGATTTGCCGACACCTGACAGAATTGTGAGAAGAGAGGGATTTTCAACAAAAATATTTGATAGGAACGGAAAACCCCTTTATGATGTGTATTCAGATAAAAGACGGACACCGGTGGATATTTCGGAGGTGCCGCAGATTTTGAAAGATGCGACTGTTGCGGTGGAAGATAAAAGTTTTTTTACGCATGCGGGGGTAGACCCGCTAACGCCTTTGAGGATTGCTTATAACGTAGTATTCAGACGAAGAGTAGTAGGAGGATCAACCCTAACTCAACAACTGGTAAAAATAGTTTTGTTATCAAACGAACGGACGGTAACTAGGAAAATAAAGGAGTTTATACTGACACTGCAGGTGGAGAGTAAATATTCCAAAGAACAGATACTGCAAATGTATCTGAATGAAGCACCGTATGGAGGTACGGCCTGGGGGGTGGGAACAGCGGCAGAGGTATATTTCGGGAAAAAAGTCGGAGATCTGAATTTGACAGAGGCGGCGATATTGGCAGGTCTGCCCCAATCGCCTTCGACTTATGCTCCGATGGTCGGTAATAGATATATAGACAGAGCTAAAGATGTACTGCGCAGAATGAGAGAGGATGGGTACATAACCAAAGATCAGGAAAAGGAGTCGGGTTCACAGTTGGCAACTGTGCCTATAGCCAGTCAATCGGGACTTTTGAAAGCGCCGCATTTTGTGTTTTACGTAAAGTCTTTGTTGGCTAAAAAATACGGAGAAAAAATTGTGGAAGAAGGCGGACTTCGAGTAACGACAACTTTGGATTTGGATTTACAGGAAAAAGCTCAATCCATAGTGACGGACGAAGTGGCAAAAGTTAAACATCTGAACATTGGTAACGGTTCTGCAGTAGTAATGGATGTGACGAACGGTCAAATTTTAGCAATGGTGGGAAGTAAAGGATGGGAGGACCCGAATTATGATGGAAAGTTTAATGTGGCTACCCAGGGACTCAGGCAGCCGGGATCGGCAATTAAACCGGTGGTATATCTAACCGGATTAAAAAAGGGTTATACGGCTTCGACCCTGATCATGGATACTAAAACCAGTTTCCCCGGCGGAGACAAACCGGAATATATTCCGGAAAACTATGACGGTAAATTCCGGGGACCGGTGCTGATGCGGGATGCTTTGGGAAATTCTCTGAACATCCCGGCGGTAAAAATGACCGCCTGGGTAGGGATAAAAGATGTATTGGCGACGGGGTATGATCTGGGGTTTACAACTTTGGAACCTACTAAAGAGATGCTGGCACGGGTCGGGCTGTCCGTGGCTTTGGGCGGCGGAGAAATCAGACTTATTGATATGACTTCCGCATACAGCGCCTTTGCAAATACAGGGCTGAAAGTGGATCCCCAGGCAATACTGAAGGTGACGGATATCAACGGAAAAACATTGGAGGAATGGAAAAGCGGAAATCTTTCGCAGGTAATTTCCAAAGGTGAGGCGTATATAATTTCGACGATATTGTCCGATCCTGAAGCCAGAAAAATTACTTTCGGTACAGGCAGCTTGCTGGAAATTCCGGGCAAGACCGTGGCGGTAAAAACAGGTACTACAAATCTCAAAAAAGACAACTGGACTGTCGGGTGGACGAATAAAAATATTGTAGGTGTGTGGGTGGGGAATAACGATAATACTGAAATGAAACAAGTGGCCTCGGGAGTAACCGGGGCGTCGCCTATCTGGAGAAAAATAATGATGGAAGTAGTGAAGGGAAAGAGTGATGAAAAGTTTGTGAGACCTGATGAAGTTGTGGAGCTGGATATCGATAAAATATCGGGCTACCGGTCACATGACGGATTCGAAAGCAAAAAGGAAATATTTATAAAAGGCACAGAACCTTGGGCGGATGATCCGGTACATAAGAAGGTTAAAGTGTGTAAAGGTGAAGGTAAACTGGCCACACCTGCCGATTCAGCATCGGGAAATTATGAAGAAAAGGAATTTTTGTATTTTAAGGAAGAAGATCCTTTTGAATATCTGACCAAGAAAAACAGTTGGCAGGAAGGAGTGTTGGCATGGGTATCGACCCAAGCGGACCCTAAGTACCATGCACCTACGGAGTATTGCGGAAATACAAATCCCCTGTGGGTGAGAATTACCGAACCGTCGGATAAAACCAGAATTAACAACCGGGATGTAAAAATACGGGTGGAGGTGGATGATTTGAATCCGGTAAGAAAGGTGGAAATTTTTGTGGATGGGGTTTCCAGGTATTCAAACAACAGTGCACCATATGAAGTAACCGTACCGAATTTGGGTGACGGGTACCATAAATTTGATGTACGGGCGGAAGATGACAAGGGATATGTGGGATCCAGATATGTACAGTTTACGGTAAACACGGATTATGCCGATCCGACGCCAATTTTCTCTCCGACACCTTGATGTTTATAGAATGAAAGCGTAAGTTTGAGGTATATGGTAGAAACCGGGTCAACATCTGAAGAGGATAATTATGGATTAACAAAACAACAATTGGAAGAGTTGGAGAAAAAATATACTCCAGTAGTCTTGAATAAAATGGTCAGAAAATTGTCTAATCAAAGTATTAGGGATAGATTCATGAAAAAATATAGTAATAATTTTTTAAAAATTGTTACGATGACAGTAGACGTGGGCATAAATAGATCGGTAACTCATCAACTCTCTTTTACCGAAGCCAGCCAATTGGCAAACATGGGTCGATTGATGGAATATAACCAAAAACTGAGAGGAAGAGGAATTAAAATTAGATAATAATTGAAGTTAGTTTGGAGCGGATGGGTTCGATGTCCCCTGCCGAAAGTTGCTTAGTATCAGAATGAAAAGTGAGACGGAGGGTAAGTTTGTTTTGGTATTTATCAATTAATTCGACGTTTGAAATCAGACTGCTGATTTTTTTGATTGCCAATACTATTTGGTCATAGGGGTGATCGTGTGTGACGTTTATATCCTCAAAGATGGGAGTAAATTTGGAAATGGGGGCAAAAGTTTTGATAAGAGTTGCATTTTTGAGAATTAAATCCAGTGATTCTTCGAAGTACAGGACACCGGATTCAGAGTCAATTCTAATGCTGAAACGGGAAAGGCCGAGGTCGGAAAACAAAGTTTCGACAATACCTTTGAACCGATAATAATCCGGGTCGGTAGTGGAAATTACCAGGCGCAGTTGTTCCTGCGGCAAATCGTTTTTGCGGGGAATATAGACATTGGCTATTTCGAATAAGTTAATATGCAGAAAACGGCCTGAATTTTCCGTGATTACTTTTAGATGGGAGGGTATGATAGAAGTGCGAAGATAAGTCCATTCGGATGATAAAGGATTTTTGATTTTGAGTCCTGAATCTTTATCAACCAGCGAGTAGGTATAGACTTCGTTGAACCCTAAATATTTGAGTGCAGTTTTGATTTTGGTTTCCCATTTAAAAATGGGATCAGAAATAAACTTAGGAATCGGCCCCGGCAAAGATGCGGTAGGGAGGTTGTGGTATCCGAAAATCCGGGCAATTTCTTCGATAACATCTTCCGGTATGCAAATATCCTGAGCCCTAAATGACGGAGGGGTGACGGAAATGGTATGTGATTTGAATTCGGTTAGGAAACCCAGGGGATCCAAGATTGAATTAATTTGATCCGGGGAAAAGTCTATTCCGATATTGTTTTTGATTTGAGAAAGTGACAAAGTGACGGGTTTGGGTAGTACGGGATGGGGGTAAATATCGGTAAGAGAAACAATTTTGGCATTCGGAAGGAGAATTTTTATCATGTCTATTATTCTGGAAATCGCGAGATTCCCCAAATCGGGGTCAACCCCCTTTTCCATAAGGGTAGCCGCTTGGGTTCTGATGCCGTGAGACATTGAGGTAAACCGGACTTTGGCGGCATTGATATCGTCGATGAAAAATAAGGCCTCGGTGGTAGAATCTGTGACCACACTATTTGCCGTACCCATAATACTGGGAAGATCGATAATATTTCCCACACCATCATCAATAATCACTTCTTTGCCCAATAGAGTATGGGTTTTTTCATCCAGGGTGGTAATTTTTTCCCCGGCCTTGGCAACTCTAATTACCATTTTTCCGGTATGAATCCGGTTCAGATCAAAAACATGAACCGGATGACCGGTTTCCCACATCACATAATTTGTGATATCGATTAAATTATTCAGACTGCGGACACCCACCGATTCCAATTTTTGAGAAATATTTTCTGGAGACGGACTGACTCGAACATTTGAAACATGAAGGGCGAGCAAACGATGACAAAGCGAGGGATTGTTTATTATTTTTAATTTTGAATCTGAGGAAATTTTTGGCAGATTTATCTTGGGATTTGATAATTCGACTTTGAAACCGAATTGGGGCAAGATGGCTTTCGCCTCACGGGCAATTCCCAAAACGCTCATGCAATCTACCCGATTGGTGGTGACTTCAATATCATAAACCCAGTCCTTGTTAATCCTGTTTACCCGTTCGACTGAGGGACCGCAGAGGGAAAGGCACCTCTGAATATCTTTGGGAGTGGCATCTGTTTTTAGATATTCCCGAAGCCATGAGTCCGGAATAAGAATGTTCATATTAAAATTGATTCAGGAAACGGATGTCGTTTCCGTAAAGTAACCTAATATCGTCGATTTTGGTTCCGGATTTCATCATATATGTTCGCTCGACTCCCCAACCAAAAGCAAAACCGGAATATTTGTCAGGATCAATTTTCCCGGCTTTGAGAACGTTGGGATGAACCATACCGGCTCCACCCAATTCCAGCCAACCCTCTTTGCACATACGGCAGCCTTTACCGTTGCAGAGGTCGCAGGTAACATCTACTTCAAATGAAGGTTCGGTAAATTGGAAATGATAAGGACGGAGTCTGGAGGTGCGGTCCGGACCGAAAAAATTTTTGACAAAATACTCAATTGTTCCTTTGAGATGAGTAATATTGATGTTGGTATCAACAACTAAGCCTTCGAATTGATGAAACATAACCGTATGGGAAATATCGGATTGCCGGCGGTGGCATTTGGCAATATTAATCATTCTGACCGGGGGGGTATGATTTAACCGTTCCATTTCCCTGACCTGGCCGTTGCTGGTGTGCGGAGTAAGAACGGTTTTCCCAAATTTGGCGTGAGCAGGAATATCCACAAAGAAAGTTTCCCAATCATCCCGGGCGGGGTGATCGGCAGACATATTAAGGGCTTCAAAAGCATACCAATCCCAATCAACTTCGGGATAGCGAACTCTGGAAAAACCAATCCGGCAAAAGACTTCCGAAATTTCTTCGATAGCCGTAGTAACCGGATGGAGGTGGCCGATGGGCAGTTTGATTCCAGGCAAGCTGGAATCAAAATTAGCTAATGGCTTATAGCTTGTAGCATGGAGTTGGGAGGAATCCAGTGTACTTTGGATTGCGGTTTTGACGTCATTAAAAAGTTGACCAATGTCTTTACGTTCTTCGGGAGAAAGATCTTTAAAATCCTTGGATATTTCGGCGAGTTGGCCGGATTTACCCAAGTAACGGATGCGGAGCTCTTCGAGCTCGATTGAATCCGAAGCATTAATAATCATGTTTACTGCTTCGTTTTTGAGATTCTGGAGTTTTTGATGCATATAATGATTTTACTATAAATTTAAAATATCACCCTTCTTTTGCGATGCCCGGGCTTTCCCTCTTTATTCCCCCCTCTTAGATTAAGAGGGGGGAAATACGAGGAGATTACTCTTTTATGAATAATTGTTGTTCGTCAACAACTACTATTTTTCTGGCAGATCTTCCGGTCCAAGCGTCTTTTGGCCGATCTTCCGTATAAAGATTATATTTTTTTACCAACTCGACAGGGATTCCTCCTTTTTGAGATTCAACCTTTATAAGTTGGCACAAAAGACATCTTTTGGCATGAGCAGCAAGTTGCATGGCTGGCCAGGCACCGTCTTGGTGCCTTAGATTTTCTGCTCTAATACACTGAGCCATAATAATCACCTCCTTTTTGAAATAAAAAAACTCCCTTTGGGGGAGTTAAACGGAAATAAGAAAACTAAACTCCCCTATCTGGAAGATTTAGTTTTAAACCCGGCTGATTTGATTATTTCGTGAAAGACCCGGGGCTGGTTGGTAGCCAGTTCGGAAAGAATTTTGCGGTCCAGCGTAATTGATGATTTCTTCAGAGCGGAAATAAACTGAGAATATTTAATATCAGCCAGTGATAAAGCGGCATTAATACGAATTATCCAAAGCTTTCTCAGATCACGTCTGCGAATCCTGCGGCCGGCAAAAGCATATTGACCGGCATGCATGACCGCTTCGTGAGCGACACGGTATAAACGGTGTTTAGTCATCCGGTAGCCTTTGGCTAATTTGAGAATTTTGTTGTGTCTTTGCAGACGGGGTGATGTAGTACGCATTTTATTAGGCTCTGGCCATTAATCGTTTTATTCTACGGGCTATTCTACCAGTTACAAGGCGATTTTTCTTGTATGAACGCAGCTGGGCAGAAGATTTACGTCTTCGCAAGTGACGGCCGAAACCGACTCTCCGCAAAACTTTGCCATTTTTGGTTATTCTGAAGCGGCGGACGGCTGATTTATGGGTTTTTTGCTTTGGCATCGGACAATTATAACCGAGATTACTTCTTTTTTATAGGGGTGAGAGTGGCTGTGTACTGACGTCCGACCCATTTGGGAGGTTGATCGATAGTTGCAAAATCGGACAAGCTTTGGGTGATCCGATCCATCATCTGAGGACCGAATTCTTTGCGGGATAACTGACGACCGACAAATTTGACGGAAATACGAAGCTTGTTACCTTCTTTGAGAAAGTCCAGACTGCGGTTAATACGAACCTGAAAATCATTTTCGGCCATAAAGGGAGTAAGACGGATTTCTTTCAGATCGACTTTTTTGGCTGAAGCTTTGTCTTTGCGGTCTTTTTTGGCCAGCTGATACAAAAGTTTTTTGTAGTCAATTATTTTAACCACCGGAGGTTCGGCCATGGGAGCGATTTCGACGGCATCCAGGCCGGCAGCTCCGGCCTGAGTAAGAGCCTCTGATAACGAAACCACTCCTATCTGGGTTCCATCTTCACGTAAAAGTCGAACTTGGGGAGCTTTGATTTGCTGATTGATTCTGTAGGAGGTACTCACTTAGTGAGGAAATTATATCATTATTTATAAATAACTCATAACTCATCCTCTAATCCCTCTCTTAATCTAAGTGAGGGAAGATTTAAAGGGTTTTTGATTTAATTTCAGTTTGAATTAGAATTGAAAATTCCGAGAGTGTTTGAGTTGTGAGATCTTTTTGTCCCCGGCGGCGGACTGAAACTGAATCCGAGGATGCTTCCCGATCCCCCACTACCAGGATATAAGGAATTTTTTGCATTTCGGCATCCCGAATCCTGGCATTTAATGGTTCACTTTTATCATTGATCTCGCTTCTGATATTTGCGTCTTTCAGTATTTGATTTACTTTTTGAGAATAATCCAGATGTTTGTCGGTAATGGGGAGGACAATTGATTGTATGGGTGAGAGCCAGGTGGGTAGAGCTCCGGCAAAATGTTCCAGCAAGAAACCCACAAACCTTTCCGATGATCCTAAAGGTGCACGATGTTGCACTACTACAAACTTTTCTGATCCATCCGAGTCGGAATATTTGAGATCAAATCTACGGGGCATGAATAAATCGATTTGATTTGTACTAATTCCATATTCTGTTCCTATTGCTGATCTTATTTTAAAATCCATTTTTGGTCCATAATGAGCTGCCCCCTCATTTTCTACGGAATATGTAATTCCTGATTTTTCCATAGCACTACGGGACATTTGTTCAGATTTTTGCCAAAGCTCTTCTTCACCGTGGTATTTGTCTAATTTTTTGGGATCTCTAAGGCACAAAACGATGTGATAATTTTTCAGGCCTAAAGTATCGTAGTAATATTTATGGAGATTTATTATTTCTACGAAAACATCTACAGCCTGTTCTTCGGTACAGTAAACATGTGCATCGTTTTGAATAAACAGTCTGGGCCTGAGAATTCCGTTTAGTGCTCCAGCATTTTCATATCTGGCTACTGTTCCATATTCGGCTAGTTTCAACGGCAACTCCCGATAACTACGAGTACGGTTGTTGAAAATCATATGATGGAATGGACAATTCATAGGCTTAATATAGTATTGGTTCTCCTGGTCGTCCCCAGGAACAGTAACTTTATACATTTCGTCTTCAAAATATGGCACATGACCTGAAGTAACAAACAGATCTCTTTTAGTCAGAAAAGGAGTGCTTACTCTTTGATATCCCCATGCTTTTTCTGTCTCTTTTCCCCATTTTTCCAATTCGTCTTTGATAATTGTTCCTTTCGGAAGCCATAATGGCAACCCGGGTCCGATTTCTTCTGCAAAAGAAAATAATTCTAAATCTTTTCCAAGTTTCCTGTGATCTCTTTTTTTAATTTCTTCCAGTAAATAAAGATAATCATCTAATTCTTTTTGGCTCGGCCAGCAGGTGCCATAAATCCGGGTAAGCATTTTGTTTTTTTCGTCCCCGCGCCAATAAGCACCAGCTAGGGACAGCAACTTAAAGTGTTTTAAATCCTGATCGGGGTGATCTACATGACCC
>Ga0172379_10006253_pt1 | contig 16061 bp, 19 predicted proteins | sample GrowelOW334metaG_FD_119756 | JGI IMG/M metagenome (GOLD analysis project Ga0172379, IMG submission 119756) | Groundwater microbial communities from an aquifer near a municipal landfill in Southern Ontario, Canada - Groundwater well OW334 metaG | ecosystem: Environmental > Aquatic > Deep... | reverse complement strand
TGCACCGACGAGCCATGTTACTACCGATGAAACCGGCGCATCCCGTGAGAAGTACTTTCATGATTTGAATTGTATCAAATACACGTGTGTTGGATCACATGAGATCCATCACGTACATCATCGTCGGTGTTGTCGATTCGTAACTGCAACGATCTCTGACGACCTTTTGCAATGTGACGAGTTTCTCCGACGCTTCTTTTGGCGCAAACTTTTTCAATGTGATCACGTTGTCAAGTGCATCGACTAAGTCGCTGAAATCTTTCTTCGCAAGAAGATGTGAATAACCGGCATCGTTAGCAATGCTTGCGTACTCATAGTTGTCGATCCACAAAGGCAAGCAACCCAACTCGATGCACTCTCGTGCGGCTGTGCCACCGTAAGAGTCTTGGTCGTATAGGCCCACTGCAATATCGGCGTGTGCAGCAACAAGTTTGAACTCATCTCTGGTCAATGCATCTGGGACAAGATTTACGTATCCGTTCAATCCACACTCTTGTTCGAGATCACTATTCTTGAACTTCTGGCTCGGGTTTCCCGCAATGACGACGTAATCCTGTCGCCTCTTTCGCAGCTCGGGAAGTACCTCGAACATGAACTTGCCACAATTCGTGTAGTCGCTTGAGACCCCACGACCACCGATGCGATTCGGAACGAAGATGATCGTCTTGCCTTCTTTCTTCCACTCAATGAACCGATTCACATCGAACCTGACGTTTTTTTCATCGGGCGTCAATGTAATCTCCGTCCGAGAGTACCCGTCATCCCATGGTCCTGATTTGTCTTTCACGTATTGGACGACATCAGGCGCAAAGAATTCGCGCATCTCGTCGAAAAAGACGTTCATTGACGACTCACACTGCCAGAAATTGAAGTCAGCCCTGATCGCTGCTTCACACTGTCCCAACCACATCGACGTTTCTTTTGGAAACTTCGGACACGATGGATTATCGATGAAGTGAGAGTGAACGTAAAACTTGGGTTGATATCCTCCGACGACCTGGAATGCTGCCTTCAAATTTCTTAGTTGCATTGGATCGTTAACGTACACGGCATCATACTTTGGCGCCTGATTAATCTTTTGCATGCCAAGATTCAACTGCGACGCCACAGATGTCCAATCGAAGTCAAATCGTGTGGCGATCGCATTCGGAATGATCTTTGAATGAAGAAAACTCAACCTCGCTGGGCATGCATTTCCATCTCCAAATTCATTGAACATGTCGAGGTTCACATCTTCGGCCTGAGTATGAAGTTGAGCCTCATCGGGCAGCATCACATCAACATGAAGTTCAGGATTGCGCTTGAGCATTTCCCTGACACGTCCCATCACCATTTGGTATCCCGAATCGCATTCAAGAATGAACTTGCCAGACGTATCATAATTCGAAAGTTGCGTCGGCGCAAGGAGGCGTTTCTTCATTTTGCTTTTTCCTTTGTAACCACGTCAAATTCTACCACATCAGGCACGTGTTCATAATCGCCAATCGCATGCAAACACGCACCCTTAACGAAGTCGATCCCTTCGGATTTTCTCCCCTCACTGACCGTGCAGATCACCTCTGGATGTCGTTATTCAACGATCACCTGAGGCCACGATGGTAAGGACTCAGGATCATGTTTTATAGTGATCACGACCTTCATTTACAATTTTGTCCTTCGTCATATATCCTCAATTTCTTTTTCGTCTACCATTGAACCCACGATGGCATCAATACTATGGCCGATGTCCCTCAATTGATTCCTGTAATGATCGCGCAATTGTTGAATGGAAACATACCTCTTTATTGCTCGATTATTCATGTACAATTCAAGTTCTTTTTCCGTAAGTCGTTCAATTCTACGTTGTAGATGAGCACGCCTCTTCGCTTGTTCCAACAGGAACCTTAACTTTCGCTCTGGCATGATGAACCTCCAGGAATCTACGTAGCGACTCGGGCACAATCCTCCACTTCTTCCTTTCGTTGAAGCCACCAAGTGAAATGCCATCGCTTGCTGCCCAAATTGAGTACGTACACTCATTGAGTGTCAAAATCACGTGATCGTCACAATAGATGACAGCGTGAATCTCTTTGTTGATATCCAACGCATCTTTATCTGCGATTGGATACACGCCAAAAATCGCCTTATAATTTTCACGATCAACGTTTGTGACCGGTGCAATGTACTCAACCTCGACAGGAATTACATAATCCGGATGATCACCATGTTCGCACTCTAATAACAAACCATCTGCAGTAATGGATTTGATTGGAAGACCGTTCGGTCTGTGTTCAATGAAACCAGAATCCTTCGCGTCTTGAATATGACAATCCCAACTGCAGAAATTTGCATATTCTGTGAGTGACTTACCACACTTGCATGTTTTCATTTTCATCCTCCGAGAGGCGGTGATTTCGAACACACACCGTAATTGCCACACTCACTGTTTAAAGACGCCAAACGTTTAGATCCACATTCAGGACACGGTTCGACGGGATTTTCTTTGTCGTATTTGTCAGTTATCTCATCAATGATTTGTTGCAGTTGAAACTGTCGTTGATTGTCAACTTCAGACCGTCTCTCAAAATTAACAAAGTCCCACTTTTGATTGATCTTGCTAAACTCCCGAATGTATGGTTCGATTGATTTCGTGAACTTAAAGAACGACATCTATCATGTCCCTTTGACGTAGACTCTTGTGTTCTTGCGATAGAAACTCGCGAAAGCACAGCGGGGGCGGCCCTTTAGACCTGGCACTTTCAACCCCGAGAATTTTGCTGACAAAACTGGATCAACAACGTATCCTCTGGTCTTCATCTTGGCGATAACCTCATCGACAGGTTGACAATTGACATGGTGTCGACCCCATTGTGCATGCCAATCGTGACCTCCAGGAATTCGTTCACCCAGACGATTAACCCTAAATTGATTGGGATCGTACGTACCCCACCCGCTAGCAACGCCAAAGACGACAATCCTGGGATCTGGTGTCAGCAAGCAGTCGAGGAAATTTCCTTCCTTCGTTGCAGTCACGTGTTCCATCGCTTCAAGCGACATCACAACATCACGATTGCCAACATCCAAAGAGCCCGGGTTGACGATACCAATGTCAATCTTACGAAAGTCACTTGCGTTGATTCTTAGATTGTTCACGTCTGCAAACCCATCGCAACCCCAAATTGGGATGACGTTTTGAAACGGTTCGAGCCAATCACCTTGTCCACATCCGAAGTCAGCGATGGATGTTGCCTGAAGATCATTCAAAACAAAATCTTTCCATACAGGAAGACCGTGTTCAAAATATCGTCGTCCATCGTCGAAAAAACCGTCATCATACGTTGCAATCTTTACCATCTTGCGTCCTTCTCAAAAAAGCTTTAGCCATTCTACAATGTCATTGACCTCACGACTAAGATTTTCATCATCGACGAAAAGCGTCAGTGTCTTGCACTTCGTCCATCTTTGAAAATCAGCATACGCCTCGTCGAGCTTCTTCAACTGTGCTTCCTTCAATTCAGGATCGATATCGTCGACAATTCCTTCGTATGAAGTCCTGCGACAGACTACAACCTTCGCGCCCATAATTGACATACGATCATCGGCTTCACGTAACGCACGAACATCTGTCTGTCTTTTGAAGACCTTAGAATATGCAAATTCACAAGGCCACGCACGATCCATTACAACGCTATAATTTGTCTGTGCAAGGAAGTCAGCCAGACGAGGATCTGCATATCGCAGGTCCATGATGAATTTGTCTTTGTTATGAAGATACGTGTCTCGCTCGGTCGACGCCTTGAAATACGGAATGCCAAGCACTTTGGCTAATGCCTTGGAGATTTGGGTTTTTCCCGTCATATCGGGCCCACACAAAATCACGATGTGTTGTTTCATTTCTCTCCTAATGTACCATTAATTGACGCGGTGTACAAGTGACGCAATATGTATGCACCATGAAGTTACTGGCAGAAATCATTCGATCAATCATTCACGAAACAATCGAAGAATCTATCGACGATCAAATCGAAGATATGCGAGCACATCCTGAATTTAAATCATTGAACGCTTTCATCGAAGCCAAACTGAACGATGACGTTTTTGATTATGATTTCATGGAATTGCATGCGCTCGGTAGAAATATCACGCAATTAAAAATGGGAAAGAAAATGACGATTTCAGAAGCGTCACCCGGCATACTCGACCAAATCAAGACGTCGTTGAAAGACATGGGTTTCACCTTTGTCGGTCGTCAACCTGTGAAAAAGACCAGAGGATTCAAGAGTTCTGCACACGGAACGCATCCGTTCGCAGGATCAGGTGGAGGAGGATCCGGATTTGGATCAGACTTCGGAGGCACCACATTCACTTCGTTCGGTGGTGGACCCGGAGCCGTCGGGGGCGGGTATTCGTGGAATGCAGATGACAAGAAGAATCTTCCGATGGGATCAAAGCGCAAGCGCTGATCACTTTTTCGAATAGTTGTCTTTTGCCCATCCGTCACCTTTCAAGATGAAAGGTGCAGCTGACACTAGTCTATTATGACACGTGACCCTACACACGGGACATTCGGCAGCGGCCTTCACATTTATCGATTGAAACACTTCGAAATCATGATTGCACACGTTGCAATGGTAGTCGTAATTTGGCATATGATTTAATAATCACGATCACGGAAACATAATTACATGATCATGAGAGTCAGACTTAGTCTTCTAAAAAACTATATCAACGAGAATTATACGTGGATTCTGTCAGAAGGCCGTGTTGAAGACGCTCGCGAAAAGTATCCCAAGATATCTGACGACGACTTCAAGAAAATAGTCGACGGTCAACCTTCTGGCTCGAACAACAAGTACCTGTTGTGGGCATGCAAACAGGTCGACGACGGATCTCCGTCAGAGAACGTCGTTCAGGCTGTAACATCATTCGACACGAATCGCCAGCGTCTCGAGAAAAAAGACATCAACCAATACAAAGACGTCAGTGAACTCTTGGAGGCCGTCGAGAAATTGGGTGGCAAATCAAAGAGTCAAATCGCAAAACAGGCATCTTCAGACACTGACGTCATCTATCAGGACCAGAAATTCTTGGTACTGAGGCCTCATACGACAGAGGCATCATGCAAGTACGGCATCGGTACCAAGTGGTGCATCGCTGCAACTGCTAGTCAAAACTACTTCAGTTCGTACTCTTCTAACAACAATAAATTCTACTTCGTCATTGATAAGACTGCACAACCTGGGAGTGCAGAATCAAAGTACGCGATCGCCGTAATTTCTTTGGGAGGTAGCAATCAGATCCAGGTGTTTGACGCATCTGATAAGTTGGTGTCGTTGTCGACTGTCGCATCTGTCGTGGGTCCCAAATGGGACGAAGTTTGGAGTGACATTCAAGCTCATGTCAAGAAAAAACCGACAACGCGTGAGGTCGATGACGCAAAGAAGGCAGTCGATGAACATGTAAAAGCACTCCTGAAAGGAGAAGAAATCAGCAACATAGCATTACGGAAGGTCTCCCAAAATGCTGACTTGACGATGCCCGTTGTCACCGCGTTAATAAGGCTTGTTGAAAAAATTTCATCGACGCAGCATGCAGGTGCGTTTTCACATGAAAAATCTGATTTGATGGGTGTACTCGCTAGCAGGATTGATAACATGCCACAAGATGTAGCTGGTATGGTTGTCAAATGGGTTTACGAATTGAGTTCGGGTCTAAACAGATCTGACACAATCTATTACAGCAATTATCATCTTGAACGTATGTTACGCGAGGCAAATTTGTCTTCCGAAGATTTCCGTGAAATTGCGAACACAGGCAATGAGATGGTGTTAGCTAACTTGGTGGTGAACAATAACATTCCGGCGGACATCAAGGATGCAATCACAGCGAACGTCGACAAGTTTACGAACAGAGAAAACAAGCGCAAGATTTTCTGGGTATTGATAAAAGATGGCAACATCACTCCTGATCAGATGCGTGATGCAATGGGACATGAATATCGTTTGCAATGGGAAGTTTTGAGCAACGCGCCAGAATTGAATCTGTCGCCTGAACTTATCAGATTGATTCCTGCCAATGAAGACACATTGAAACAGTTGTTAACACTCAGGAACATTCCCGAAGATTACGTAATTGAACAGATCGTCAATTTGTGGTCAAAGTTGTCTAAAAATGATCTCTATGAATTGATCAAGACGACAAAATTCTCGCCAGAAGGAATCGAGACGTTGTGGAATTCGAAGGGTGTTGAAGGTCGAATTATATTGTTGCAAAATCCTTCAATCGGCATAGAAAATCTCAAGAAATTTACCTTGAGCAAAAATAGCGCGTATCGCTTCTCAGTCGCTCACAATAAAACCACAGATCCAGACGATCTTGACATCTTGTCGACCGACGAATCTGTCTCTACGAGGTCCGCTGTCGCTGCAAATCCAAACACCTCACAAGACACCTTGAAACAACTCGCAGGTGATGAGGCCATCGCTGTCAGAACGTCCATCGCTAGCAATCCTTCAACGCCAAACAACATTCTCCTTCTTTTGAAAAAAGATAGCGATCAAATTGTAAGAAAGACAGCATCAACGACGCTAAAATCATTGCAGGCGACTGAGGCTGCAATCAATACTATGATCGGGATGGGATCGTTGCTTCTCGAAGAATTGAACGATGATGACGACGAAACGACAGATCTCATGATGCCTGACTGGCGCGACATTCCAAACAGACTCGGCATGCGAGACATTTCTAACAAAGAATTTGTCACTGTCTTTCTGTTACAAAACAACGGGCATGCCACACGAGAAGAAATTTCGCAGGCGTTCGAGGACTGGAAGGGTGTGAAAGGTAGCAAAAGCGTCTGGTCGACAGACCACAGAAATGGAGGAACGACGACCGATGCAACATCCAGCAAAGGTTGGTGGTGGTCTCCTCCTAACATCAATAAGGGAGCGTTGTATCGCATCACGCCTGCAGGAGCCGCGGTGGGACTCGCGACGTTGAAACGAATCAGAAAATTGGTAACAAATCCTCAATACATCGATTCAACTACGGCACGGCCTGGAAGGAAATATTACACACAAAATACGCAAGAGGCTCTTGACGTTACCGGCCACGAAGACGTATACGTCACGAAAACGCATGTTAGAGCTGATCAACTCGGGGTGCCTCTAGTCGACATTGATGGTAAATTCATACCTGTGCGTAGCAGAATCAGAAAAATTCGAACGAGATGGAACGGTCCGTATGTTGAAGCATACGAACTTGTTCCTGTAAATGATGCCGGCAAGGCAGATGAAAAAAACGTCAAATTCGTATTATCGTTACCAACTGTGAATGTGCCGGGTAACGTTGAAGTCGAATTTATCAGATCAAATTATGATCCTTTCGCCGGACATCATGCCGTATCTGGGACCGGTCTCGTCAAGTACAAAGGAAAGAGTTTGATCATTCGATTTCCTTTGTGGGCTCGTCCTATGGGTGCAAAACCAAATGATTTGACGCCCGGCGTCATGCCTCCTGTCAGGAAATCGCCCCCTCCCGCCGCACTGGCAAAGAAGGTATCATCACCGGTTGCGACAACGACAACGACAACGACAACACCAGATGAAGAATCACCGGTAGCTGCAACTGCTACCCCTGCCAGACGAGGTCCGAAGTCGACTTATAAGATCTATGGCAAGTTCAAGGGTCACCCTGCAGCGACGAGGTTGAAAGGCCAAGCATATGTTGCAGCTGATGACACACAGTTCAAATCAGGTGAGCAGGCGATCATTGAACCCGAAGACGGCAAGTTGAGAGTCAAAAAGACTGCGGGTGACCACAGTCAACTGTGGTCACCGATTGATGGGTGATCACTTGAGTTTGAAATCAGGAATGATCACTTTTGTGATCCCAACGGGAACGTCGTCATCGATGTCAAGTCCCATAACAAACCATGTATCGAGATCGGATTCACGAAGTTCAATTGCTTCAGCGACCTTCAACATTTCTATGTAAAATTCCACATTATGATGATCGTCTTTTTGTGAAGAAAGAACGTTGAATCGCTCATGTAGTTTGGATGTCTCTTTATGATAATCACGTATTTTCAAAATGTTCTCCACACAAAAAACACACGTTCGTTCGATTTAACACGCAGCGAACAGAATTTTTTGAATTGATACACGCTCGATTCCACATTCTCTCTGAGACGTGTTCATCAGACCAACAACATATCACCGCATCGCATGTTAAACATTTCACGCCCAATGTTTGGTCGATAACTTCTGGCACAAGACGTTCGTGGTCACACGTCATTTTTCCTCTTGCCGATGCCCGGCGAGGCATTGCTGAACTTCGTCCGTCTTTCCTTGTAAAGAACTAGTGCAGATGAGATCCTCTTCACAAGAGAGGGTTTTTCTTTTGCCCGACAGACTTTACACAGAGGCGGGTCAATATTGTACTCTGCAGGATCAAACAACGAGTAAGGCACACCACACTTCGGACACGGATACAATAGTTTTTTACTCATTTGTGAAAATACAACATCAAGTAATCTCTCTTCAAAGATATCGCGTTGACCATCGCTAGAGACAAATGTGTCACCATATTTGACATACTCTTCTTCGATACAACGTGTGCAAACCTCTTCCCCACCACGTAATGTTGATATAGGCGCCTTCGGATGCTTTTCACATGTCTTCATCTTTTTCTCTCGTCACACTTCTTGCACACCCACCACTCATTGTGGTCACCAAGATACATCCATTCGTGTTGTGTGCCACACGAATTGTCACTCTCAAAAACATAAAAATTTCTCACGCCTTCATAATCCCAACTTCCCACACGATGGCCAAGTTTCAACACCGCTTCATTCCAACCTTTATGTTGGCTTTTAGATTCTTGTCGAGATTCATAACAAAATCCTCCCGTATGGATCCACGTTCCAGAGACCTCAACTTTCCTGCGTCCTTTATTTTTACCTGACTTTATTACAAGTTGAGAACTTACTTTTCCATGCAAATCAATGCCGAGTTCTTCAATATGAGGCATGATTCAAAAACCATTGAACAATGTAAATGCCGCTGGCGCGAGGAACGTACTTGTCTTTGCAACACTTTTCGTCTTCGTCGATCATCCACTTTACACGTTCGAAGTTCGCTTCGAAGTAATCAACTACTTTCTCCAAGACAGTCTCTGACAAACGTCCATAATTTTCCGACCCACGCGAATCGTGGTGTAGGCCACATCCCAAACACACACAATCAATACAGAGGTTGCTCATAAGCTTTTCCTCAGTTATTTCAATATCCATTTGATGACCGCAGCAAGCGATCCCATTATAACAACGAACGTAACTAACACAAGATATTGATTACCCACTTGATGCCCAACTTATCATGATTGAGTTTTGACAACGACCCCAAAACGATAACACACGTTTTTCATTTCCATAACGAAATCCTGATTCATCCAGACGTTTAATGAGCGAAGGTACGAGATTTCTGCGACTAAAATGGTATGTTCGTACCCATTCTAACACATCATCATCAACGTCAATACGAATTGAATATTCGCCGCGAGCGGCAGCTTCTTTTACCTTTTTCATGACCTTCTTGAATTCAGGACTTTCACCCTGCATTGCATCTGCCAGTTCACGGTAAATCTCTGCCAAATTGACGCTTGTATTTGACTCTTCACGTTTCATGTTCACACATCACCCTTTTTGCCAATGCCTGGAGATGCATTGCTAAACTTAGTGTATAACGCCATTTGTGGTCGCCCGGTACGCTTTGAACTATAAGAATCATGTTAGATTTTTTAGCTTCCAATGTGTGGTTGCGTATCCAAAATCGTTCCTCTCGACCTCAGCAAGACACATCGCATATGGATTGAACGTTCGCACACCATCCCACCCCCAGCAGAACACCTTCACAACTTTTCCTGACAGACCTACGACTTCTAACAAAAGGTACTTCTTTTTATTTTTCGTCTGTTTAGGAGTTGTCTTCTGGACACAGAACCACGCGAGGTCCTTTTCACCTTCTTCAATATCATCGATTGGCCTGACGCCCTTTTGATCAAGTCTCCCAATGATCTCTGGATCGATCATCAGCGCGACGTCGACGGTGCCGAATACTTCAACCATATTTTCAGCCTTTTCAGTCGATGTCCAGTCAGGCGAATTTGTGCAGCGCCTCACGAGTTCATAGAAGTTCTTTAACCCTTCGTGTGGATCACCTTTCGGTGCTCTTTTCAACATGTTAGCATGGTCGAGCTCGACGTCTTCTGTGACCTCAACACCTTTCTTTTTCTTGGTGATGGTCTCAACATGAGAACCGAACATTGTCTCGTGCATGTGACGGTACGTGCTAAAAAGTTTGCCGTCGCCAACAATATCCATGGACCCAAATGCACCGATTTTTACGAGGGCCTCGAGTGCCTTCTTATTGAACTTGCTGTGTTTCCACTTGAAATCGTCGTCCCACAACAATTCTTCGATAGAGTTATACGGACGATTCTCAATGATTTCATCGATCGCTGATTTTCCGATGCCTTTGCAAGAGAGGAACGAAGGCATGAACTTCTTCCCAGGAAGAGCACGCCAACCTTTTGTTGCGAGGTTGATATCGATGGGAACAATCTGATAACCCAGACGTTTGATCTCACCGAACGCCTTCGCTCGCTTGTCTGGAGAATTTGACATCGCCTCGAGATATGCCGTCAACCATTCTTCCTCGTGATACGTCATCAACCAAGCACACCAATACGAGTCAATCGCATATGCAACTGCATGTGCCTTATTGAAACCGTATCCTGCAAAGTACAGGATCTTGTCATAGAGGTTGTTAGCGATAGCGTCAGTGTATCCGTTTGCGACGCAACCTTTCACGAATGATTCACGTGTTGCAGTCGCTTCTTTCTTGGCTTTTTCACCGCCTGAGATGCTACGCTTCATGATGGCGCGCCGGACCTTGTCGCATTGTTCTTTCGGAAACCCTGCGCATTTCTCGGCAAGTTCCATCACTTGCTCCTGAAAAATTATACAGTTGTGCACGAGAAGGCCATTTGCAAAGAAGTTATGATTCTTCTTGACCTGAATGTCATACACGGGTTGAGCAGAAACACGCTTAATTGATCGGATCTTGACAGGGACCACGTCGGGCATAATCAAATGTACCTTAGTTTGTTTGGATAGTTCACAGCTTCCGATTCCCACACGCGACGGACTACGTATCCTCTTGATTCAGCTGCACGAGTGAATGATTTATCAATTCGAAACTGACGCTTCATCTTGTGGGTCAGTTCGTGCCTTTCTGGATTGCCGTGCCAGTAGTCGCCATCGAACTCCACGAGCGTATTTTCGCTTGGAACGTAGAAATCAAACTCATGATTGACACCATCGATGTGATGCTTGTGAATGACGCCTTCACCATGCACCTCGATCATCTTTGACATGAATGCCAGTTCAGCCCCTGAGTTTCGCTTGCGTGGTATTTGGGTTGCAAGTCCCGCGCTAGTTTTTCTTGAGTGTTCCTCAAAGAACCCCACATCGTGTGATCGCATGTGCCACGTCAGGCCTCGTTGTCGCTTGCAGACTTTTCCACAAATGCTGCACGAAACCGACTTCTCTTCCTCGGTCGCTGAGCAGTAAGACTTGTGAGAACGTAGCGACGTGTTTGACGTAAAAAGTTTATCACACACGTCACATTGATAATCGCCCTCTTTTCTGACGTGATCACGTTGTTTAGTGATGTTAAGCTTCGTAACGTGTTCATCGGTGAACTTTCGGCCCTTGTACGTACGTCGGCGCCACTCTGACAAACACAATCGACTACATGCAACTGTTCGTGCGTTATACGTTACATACGTACATTCACAAATTTGACACTTCGCTTCCTTTATGCTCATCTTCCAACATTGCTCCTGAAAGATAAGTATAGTCCTTGATGGACAAGATCTCATCGTCAAGGGTGAGATGACCAGCATCGACCCAGCCTCGTTGCGTCATGACAAGGTGATCTGACGTCAATTTGATTATACCGACGTCAGTATCCAATTCGATAACTTCCTTCGTACCGTTGCAAACGACAGCGACGATTTCGTCCTGTTCTAACTCACCCGTTTCCTCATTGTACGAAGGAAGTGTGATGCCAGTCATATTGTTGTCTACGATTTCCTTGATCGTAACCTCGCCATTGTCTGTCATGACCCTTGCATCACCCGTCAAACAACTATTTGTCTTCTCAAGAATCTCTGAGATTCTATGATCACCCCAGTCAAACTCTTTGCCGTCACGGGCTTCCAACCATAGCTTGTCAACGTTCGCTGCCAATGGACCAGGACGATAGATAGACGTGATCGTCGCGATGTCAATGATGTTCTTTGGCTTAGCTTTGATGAAAAGCCTTTGTGCGCCTTGACTCGTGCAGTTATGAACGACAACACCATTCGCTACAAAGTTATGATGATCACGCACTTCGATATCATAAACGTGTCTCTTACCGACGTGCTTCAATGATGTAATTTTCAAGTGTCATCTCCCGTTTTTCTAGCGCTTCTAATTCAATCTTGGTCACTAGCGCATATCTGATGTCAGGATACAATCTCACGAATGCATCAAACTTCTGACGAGCGTCATCTCGCCACCAACCTTTGACTTCAACGTATACGTCCAAATTTGGTACATAAAAGTCGGGTAAATACGTCTTACCTTCACCGACATCAAACCATTTAGGTTCATATGTCCATTCAATGGCATTTGATATGAGAAACATCGCAAATCGCGCTTCATACGTGCTACGCATCCAAGTCGATCCAACTAACACACGTTTACCATGCGTTATAGGATAGGTTGTCTTGCCAGACAAGAGATTACGCACTCGTGTGAGTTTACCTTTAGCGGAACTCGCAGATGCATCTCGTGTGAGCATACGACGTCGAATGTCATTATTGTTCCAATTCATCTTAGAGAGCACACTAATTCGCGCTTTCGCTTCAGGTGTACTGTTAGCCTTCTTAAGCGCAACTACGTGAATTGTCCTGTACGTTGGGTCAGTCCATTCAAGTGAAATTGCGCATGCTTTACAATGCCATGGATGTTTCTTATCACGTTCGAATTCAAGTGAAGAACTGTATGGACACCCACACTTGTCACAACAATACGAAAACTTCATCTTTATCGGTAATACGACACCTGTATTATCTTGTGCAATAAACATAAGTTTATCAATCACCAATGTCTCAAGGTTAATTGAATTTCGTGGGTAATTTAACGCCTTGTGTTTATTCGAACATGACTTGCACCGTGTTGCAACACATTCACGTGGACAATCAACACATTTGGTTCGTAATCTTTTTGACATAATCTAATTATGGTAGTGTATTGAAACATTCTACCTCATCATCACTGTCAAGTTCACCTGCAGCAATCCACCCTCGTGATGTTAATACAGGATGATCGTCAGTAAGCACTAATTTTCGCCCATCATCGAATGTCAATTCAATGCACTCACGTTCACCTTGATCATATACATGATCAACTGGCGATGACACATATGCGTGTGTTACTTCATCGTATGCTTTCACCACATCGCCTACGACGACGTGTTTAATAGGTTTGACAGTATTATCAGCAAGTGTGATTGTCGTTTCTCCATCTACGCATTGGAAGACACCTGCCCAACGACCTGCATGGTATACGTACTCGTATGGCTTCTCATCGTTGAAGTCAATAGAGTCGGGCGACATGTTTTGCTCGTACCATTCCTTCACCTGATCGAAGGTCGGATCAACGATTCCTTGCTTCATCAGAATGAGTTCAATGGCACGTTCGATGATTTGCAACGTCGTAAGGCCAAGAAGATCGTACTTGATGAAGTTACCGATGTACTCGAGGTGCTTGAAATTGACGCCTTCAACCCACGGTGATTGTGGTTCACCACCAGACGTGACGAGTGGCATCTTGTTTGGAAGATCATCGGCAATGAGCACGCCTCCGGCGTGACGGCCCAACGATCGATTCTGCTTGAATAGAATCTGAATAGATTCAGCAACCTTTGGATTCTTGTCGATGAACGCCTTGAATGAAGGCGAATGTTCGAAAGCAGGCTCATATGTCAAGACGAAGAGGTTCTTATCGTCTCCGTGTTTCATCGTCGCCTTGCGGACTTCATACTCGACGGTCTTCGTCGCGGCGTTCGTTTCCTCGAACGGCACACCGTAAAACTTACCGATGTCCTTCACCAACGTCTTCAATTTGAAGGTGTTGTAGTTCGAGATAGGAACAACATTCTCAAATCCGAAGAAGTTTCTCAACTGTTCGAGCACCTTGTCACGGTTTGCAAGGTCAGTGTCGATGTCAGGTGCACCCTGCCGATACACATTTAAAAATCGTGCAAAAGGAAGGTCCCACTTCAACGGGTCAAGGTCCGTGATGTACAACACGTACGCCACGAGCGAACCTCCTCCCGATCCACGACCTGGTCCTACGAGACAAACCTTTCGTGCGAGCTCCATGATCTTTTGATAACTGACAAAATAGTCGGCGTTTTTCATCGTCTTGATGACGCCGAGTTCTTCCTTCAATCGATCAAGGTATGCAGGTTCATTTTCCCTGCCTCTACGTTTGAGTCCCTCCTTACACAGTGCAACGAGATGATTGAATGATGTAGTGCCTTTCGGAATCAATCTCTCATTAGGAAATTTCGGTGTTCGGTCAGGAGGAGTGTCGCCAATGACCTTATGTGCGATATCATGAGTACGTTCGATAGCATCGGCGACGATGTCATCATCATAGAAATCGGTGCCTTCCTTCGAGCGAAGGTACTCGTCCCACATCTGTTTTGCGTTCTTGGGATACAACTCACATTTGAGATCATCCTTCGATTGGGGAAGCGAATCAGGATTGTACGCCTGATAGTTCATGAAACCGAGACGCTTGTAAAGCTCTCGTTCCTTCCAAACGTCTGGGTTGAAATAATGTGCGTCGCCTGTCACGATGAGTTGTTCAGTCACGCCGTTACGTCGGGCGAATTCAATGATCGCACGGTTGACAAGGTTCTGTGCCGGAAGCTTGTTGAATTGCAACTCGAGAAAGTAGTTTTCCTTGCCCACGAGACCGGTCATCAAGTCGTATGTGTTTCCGACTGACGTGAGACACTTTTCGAGAAGAACCTTGTCATCAAGCAGTTTGTGACTCAAGGCGTCAAATGCAATTTTTTGCAATTCTTGAAAGACAGACCATGCGACCATTCCTCCGATGCATGCCGAGGTGACGATGATGTCACCGTCCTTTGCGGCCTCACGAAGGACCGCGGAGTCAATCCTGGGAAATCGATAAAATCCATGGAGATAACCTTTACTCACTGAAGCAAAGATTTTCTGGAGGCCTCTCTGGTTCTTTGGCAGCACCACGAGGTGGTGCCTTCGATTGACTGGGTTGAAATGTTTCGTTGACTTTGATTCGTCTTCGTTTTCGACGGTCAACGCATTGGACATGTCGATGTCTTCGGTCTCGTCGTTTTTGTCGACGATCGCGATCAATTTGGTTGCAAGCTCTTCTTGCTTCGACATAAGCTTGCGGGCTAGCTTTTTGTCCGTCGCGGCCTGTTCTGCGTCAGCCTTGTCACGCTTCCATTGTTCGAGGTCAGGGTGAAAATACGCTTCGACACCCGGGATGTACTTGATCTGCTTCGCTTTGTTCGCCTTGTTCCACTCTTCAACGTAGAGTTGAGCATGCGCGTAGCTATTCATGTTCCCGTGTTCAGTGATCGCATGCGCATCGAGACCATTTTCGAGGCAAAACTTGAAATGTTCGTCAGGATATCCCAGACCATCGAAGGGAGAAAATCCTGTGTGATTATGCAAACCGACGAATCGATTCGGTGTACGCACCGTCTCCTTCCTGTTGTTAGAATTCATGAACTCATTGTAAATTAAAGAATCATAATTTACAACACGTGAACGACACGTTGAATTAGTCTCTTTAGGAATTCATTCACTTCGTCCTGTGGCATTTCACCCAGATCTTTGTACGGATCAGGGGTCTTTACGCTTGCATTTCCGATGCTCGCCAATTTTCGTCCAGCAGAAGCGTCATTGTC
>Ga0172379_10006252_pt1 | contig 16062 bp, 10 predicted proteins | sample GrowelOW334metaG_FD_119756 | JGI IMG/M metagenome (GOLD analysis project Ga0172379, IMG submission 119756) | Groundwater microbial communities from an aquifer near a municipal landfill in Southern Ontario, Canada - Groundwater well OW334 metaG | ecosystem: Environmental > Aquatic > Deep... | reverse complement strand
GCGACGGTAACCGGTTCGTTGCGCATGGAGTTCCTCGGCTTCCTGTCGCAACTCGGCGTGGATTGGGTCACGCCGGGAAGCGACGACGTCTTGTTGACCCGCTTCGTGGAAGCCCGGAAGGGTGTTCTTCGCCGGCAGAGACGCGCAAGACGCGATCCGAACTTCGTCGCACAACTGCAAGCGGATAACAAGTGGTTACGTGAGCAACGCGATGCCTGGGAGAAGTCGGCGCGAGACCAGGAAGGCCTTGCAAAATCTTTGACTCAGGCCCTGGAGGATCAAGCCAGGCGGTCGACTCAGACTTTGGAAGATCACGCCAAGCAGTCCACGCAGGCGCTGGAAGAACAGGCCGCGTGGTTTGCCAAGACGTTGGAAGAGCAGGCTGTGGCGTCAACCGAAGCGCTGCAAGAAATGCGTACCAGCAACTCGTGGCTGCTCGAACAGCGCGACGCCTGGGAGAAATCGGCGCGCGACCAGGAAGAACTTGCGAAATCATTGGCACTAGCCTTGGAAGACGCCCGCGCCGGGAACGCCTGGTTGGAATCACAGCGTTTGGCCTGGGAGCAAGTGGCATCCGAACAAGGGCGGAATATCGCCGAAATGAACTCCAGGCTTCAGCATTTCGCGGAAAGTGTCGCCGCGCTGGAGTCACAACGGACCGAACGGGAACGGTACATTGCCGAGCTTATCGCCGAGCGGAGCCAACTCCTCAATTCCCTGAGTTGGAAGATCACCAAACCCTTACGGGACGTTCGACGCAGGTTGGTCACTCGTCGCTAGGAATTCACATGCTGGAAATGTCGGAAATGCAGAATAATCGGCGTCACAAACAATGACTTTCCTAAACCATGTCTTTCGAACGCACAGACAGTTGGTCTTCCTATCGCTCTGGATCGCGTTCGTCGGGTGGTCAATGTGGCAGCACGCTCAACATAGTCAGCAACCGCCCATCTACGATGCTTTCTCCTACTACTTAAAGGCCCACAACTTTTGGGCCGAAATGCAGCAACAAAAGCTGTTTCACTATTTCAATGTGGAGCCCTCTTTTCGTCCTCCAGGGACGATACTCATGTCGTATCCATTCGGCTTCGACACCGACTATCGGGGCTTCTATTTCCGTTCCGTGTTTTTTCCGATCGTCCTGCTAAGTCTGGCGGTTGTCATCGGCGGCTATCGGCGAGAACTGGATAGCAAGAGCAAGTGGCATCTGGCATTGATTGCGGTGTTTCTTTCCTGCCTGCCGTGCTTTTATCACTTTGAGGTTTCACCAACAATCCCGGCGTCGGATCATTGGGGACTCGTCGATAACTTTCTTGCGGGAATGGCCGCGCTCGCCGCGGCGGCAGCGATTAGAAGCTGTTGGACCGGATCTTTGGCTTGGGTGGGTTTGGCGGCAATTCTTTCGAGTTTCTGTTTGTTGATCAAACCTGTAGGCATATTGATCATGATGTTGGTCGGTCTCTTATGGTTTGGGCTGAGCATGCTCAATCTCAAATCAACATGGGCATCTCCCGGCAAACGCAAGAGCGCAAGTCGATGGCTGCTAAACGGCATGGTTATCTTTGCCGTTCCTTATTTGCTCGTTCTCGCCGTCTCATTCACGTCTCATTACTTGTCGTCCAGCAACCTCGCTTACGGCAATGCAGCCATAGTTGTCATGCGCAATGAGATACCATTGTCCTGGATCGATGTGATGTTCAGGGTGCATGAAGGACCCGGGTTTCCTTTCATGGCATGGTTGTTGTTGATGCTGACGCTCGTCGCCGGAAACAACTGGCGAATGTCGGCGGGAGTTCTTCCGTGGTCCAGGCCTACGTTGATCGGCTTGGCGCTCGCTTCTTGCGGCACATTTGTATTTGGGATCTGGTTCTGGCTTTTCGGCTCCGGCGGTGCTACCCAGACACGCTACTTCATTCCCTTTGTCCTCATGGCCGCCATTCTTGCGTTGCCGGCGATCCTGACAGCCGTCCGAGGACTGGCGGGTTGGAAAGCGGCGATTCTGTCGGTGTTTATGATTGCGCCGGTTATCAATTCCGCAATGCTGCTACTCCAGCGGCATGCTCCAGCCGAATGGCAACAGTGGGCTGGCGTAAACCTGACTGCCGGTGCCGCTGATCCCGTTATGCTCCAAGCGCAGCATTTTGTTGACGGTGTAAAACACGAAGGTGGCAGTAATGTCGTCTTGTATTCGATATCGATGAATATGGCCGACTCCTTCTTTTCCGCGGCTATCGAATATGCCGGTATTGCAATGCCACCGATGCCGATCAGATCGATGGTTCGCCCGGTGGACTGGCAGCGTCCCTCCACCTACCGTAAAAAGGAAATGCTCGATACGGATTACTGGTTGTTTCAACCCGTGCGTGATCCCGAAATCAGGCGCAATATGCTGGCCAAGCCGTCGATAGATACCTTTGAGCAAGAGAAGGCATTGTTTGAGGCATGGGCAACGCAATTGACGGCGGACGAGGGGGTAGTGACGGTTTCCGATACGCCGTCGGCGCGAGTCCTTCGCATTGCCGACTTGGATTTGCTTGAACCCGCATTCGATGCTTTGGTCGCGGCACACCATTGGCGCGACGCCTTCACGGCGGCAAATCCCAAACGCCTATTCAATGAGGTCGATCTTGCCGCGGCGTTGGCACAGAACCCACCAAGTCTGGAGAACGTGGATTTCTCTGGCCGCTTCCAAATTCGGGCAATATCGCTCGGTCGGACCGGCGACGAAATCACGTTGCGTTTCTGGTGGAAGCCGCTGTCTCCGCTTCCGGATCAGGACTGGGCAATATTCATTCATTCGATCGACGCCGAAGGTAAAATCGTTCGTGCCACCGGTATGCCGATTCGATTCAATCGACCGTTGTCAGCATTGAACGGGGCTGTTTTGTTCGACCAAATTACCATTTCAAATCCAGTTGCGGCCGGAACGCCCAGACTGGCGTTTGGATTTGTTCGACCGAATCAAGCTCCTCTCATAGCCGATCGAGGTGCGCGTGATTGGGACAGTCGTCGTGTCATTGTCTCGGCTCCGTAGTGCGATGCTTGCACCTTTGCAAGATATTTGATCGATCGGGACGTCGTGGAAGGGCATCGCATGTTAAGAGAGGGAAGCGCAATCAATACAAATGACACCACGGCGGCCCGGCAGGCGGCGAACGCCATTCGGCCGCAGGGCTCACCTGCCGGCCGCGGAGTGGCGGCAATCTTGTCGGACTCAACTGATCGCCAGGTGGTTTCTCCGAACGCCTGCGGCAAGCGCATTGGTGTTCTCATCGTCTCTTACAACGCGGTGACCACCATTGGCAAAGTACTGAAGCGCATTCCTGCGGATGTTTGGGACAACGTCGAAGAGGTTGTCATTCTTGACGACGCCAGCCGCGACCACACCTATGAGTTGGCGCTTGGCCTAAAAATGCTCTCCGGCCTCGAGAAACTTACCGTCATCAAGAACGACAGCAATTTGGGCTATGGCGGGAATCAAAAGCTCGGTTACAAGTACTTCATCGAGAAAGGCTTCGATATTGTCGTGCTGCTCCACGGTGATGGGCAGTATGCTCCAGAGATTCTATATCATCTCTATGCACCGCTGGTTGCAGGGGAGGCAGAAGCGGTTTTCGGTTCGCGAATGATGAGCGCATATGGTGGCCCGATTCGCGGCGGCATGCCCGTCTACAAATATCTCGGCAACAAAATTCTGACCTATTTCGAAAACAACGCTCTGGGTATGGATCTGACCGAATTTCACAGCGGATATAGGGCATATAGCTTGTCTGCATTGCGCAAGATCGACTTCGATGACATGACGGATGTGTTTCACTTCGATACCCAGATCATCATCAAACTCCACCACCAAGGCTTCAGAATAACTGAAGTACCAATTCCAACCTACTACGGCGACGAAATCTGTCACGTCAATGGCCTGAGATATGCCAGGGACGTATTCCTGGCCGTGGTCCGGTACAAGCGGACGGCAAAGTCGCTGGCCTGCTATCCCGAGTTCAAAGAATACTTTGTTCACTATCCAATCAAGGAAAGCAAGCATTCCAGTCACCATTACTTCCTGACTTGGGCCGGCAGAGAACAGGATATCCTGGATATCGGCTGTGGCGAGGGGTTCTTTGCTGAGAGATTGGTCGCACAGGGTAGTCGCGTGACCGGCATTGACATCCTGCCGCAACCAAGGCGTCGGGCCGCTCTTGGCAAGTATATTCAGGCTGATTTGGACCAGGGGCTAGGGCAGGCGATACCTGAGCTCGGGGATAGCCGTTTCGATCGCGTTCTACTGCAAGACGTGCTGGAGCACGTACGCAATCCGGCCAAACTGCTCACCGATTGTCACCAATTGCTTAGACCCCAGGGCTTGTTGCTGGTCTCGGTACCGAATGTCGCCAATATTACCGTTCGCCTGGCACTGTTGTTCGGCCGTTTTGAATACGCCGAGCGCGGCATTCTCGACAAGACGCACGTCCGCTTCTTTACACGAAAAAGCGCGCGCAGATTGCTCGAATCGGCTGGTTACAGAATTGCCGCCGAGAAGGTCACGGTGATGCCGGTCGAACTCGTGTTCGGGCTGCCCGCGGACAACCCGCTGATGCTCGCTATTAACGCCGTACTGGCGATGTGTACCAAGCTCCTGCCATGCTTGCTCGGCTACCAGCTCCTATTTTCCGTTCGCTCACCCTTGGGCTCGAACGACGCAGAAACTGACGAAGTTCGTCGCGGCTAACGTCTCGGAGATGGATAGCTTACGCTCAGGTGACGGCGCGGACACACAGAGCAGACGGCCGCCCAATCATCATTGGGGCACTGCCTTCCGCGGGGCTATTTCACTTCTCCTCATTGGATATCTTGCTATTAAGGTCAATTGGCGGGAATTGGTCGTGCAATTGCTTAGAGCCGATGTCGCTTGGTTGATGCTTGCGTGTCTCCTGTTTGGGGTGATTTACCTTCTCGCGGCGATCAGGTGGTGGCTCCTAATGCGAGTTCAAGACATTCGTTTGCCCGTGAAGGTGGCGGTGGCACTCACCTTCATCGGTCAGTTTTTCAATTCATTCCTGCTTGGTTCCATAGGCGGGGATATTTTGAAAATGTTCTATATGCAAAAATACGCGCCGCGGCAGAAGACTCACGCGACCCTATCGATCATTATGGACCGTGTCCTTGGGCTATTCATTTTGCTTGGCGGCAGCCTAGCGACGTTGCCCTGGCAACTCCAAAGATTGGTGCCTGGCGTAGAAGCCAGCTTCGTCATTCGTGCCTTGCTGGTCTTGTTCGGGCTATGCGCGGCCACAATGGCCGCATTGGCAACTACCCCGTTTCACCGGGCACCGCAGGGTCTTCGCGACATGTGGATGAGAATCCCGCATCGTCATGTCTTTGAGCTCGTCGTTTCAGGATTTCGCCAGCATGGCGTTGCGTTAAGATTGACCTTGGCGGCGCTCGGAGTGGGAACGGTTCTGACACTGGCACTCGTCGCCGCCGCTAGTTGCATCGCGATCGCGATCGGGCTAAACGTGACTTACCCGCAGATGCTGATCATTCTGGCCGTCGTAATTTGTGTCATCAGCCTTCCAATAAGCATTGGCGGCCACGGGGTACGTGAGGGTATCTTCGTGCTGATGTTCGCGGCGTTTGGCGCTATCAACATTGACCGGCAAACCGGGACGGGTCAGGAACTGGCCGTGCTATTTTCTTTGCTTTTCTTTGCGATCCCACTAATTTGGAGCCTGGTCGGTGGAATTGTCTATCTTGCCTTTCGGCACGATTACGATGCGATGTCCCACGCGCGGGGCCAGGACTAGGTCAAGTGCTTTTTTCTCGCACCGCCACAATCGGAAATTGCCAAATCATTACGGTAGTTGATAGTGACATACGGACAAGAAGCAACCTTCATGGAGTATCGAACGGACGGCGCCGCAAAGTTTTTCGTAACCAACACGATGATTGACCTCGGGCGGTCTATGGAAACTGCGAACAGCGGGCATGCGGACGTCGAGCCAGGTTCCAGGCAATTCGTTGAGACGAGAATATAACGTGATTAATTTCGAGCAACCTGATTTCGCCAACACCCCCGTAGCGCCTGGGCGGCCGACTTTTTCTTACGGCCCGGCCGGTGCGCGCTCTACGCCGGCGGTTTCGGTGATCACGCCCTTCTATAACACCGATCAAGTCTTTCTCGAAACAGCTCGATCCCTGCTTTCCCAGTCCTTCCAGGATTTCGAGTGGATCATCGTCGATGACGGCAGCAGCGATCCGGCTGCATTAGCAATGTTGGATGCCACACGAACACGCGATGCGCGCATCAAAGTCGTCAGTCAACAAAACGCCGGGCCCGCGGCGGCTCGCAACACGGCGGTCAAACATGCCGTCGGTCGCTATCTGTGCCTGCTCGACAGCGACGACATGATAGAACCAACGTTCATCGAGAAATGCGTGTGGTTTCTCGAATCCAACCCCGAGTTTGGCTTTTGCAATGCCTGGTCGGTGAATTTTGGTGACGAGGAATTTCTCTGGACCGTTGGCTTCGAGCGCGGAAGTGCTCACCTTCAGGCAAATAGCGGCCCACCAATCGCCGTGGTGCGTCGGGACGCCTTTGAAGCAGGGGGCGGTTTCGATGAGTCTATCCGGCTTGGCCATGAAGATTGGGATTTTTGGCTGGCGCTGGCCAAAGCAGGGCACTGGGGACGTACCCTGCCAGAATATCAGGCATGGTACCGCAAGCGCTCCAGCGGACGCTTCCACCAAGTAATGCATTCGGAATCGGTGCATAAGGATTTCGAGGCGTTGATTGCACGGAAATACGCTGGTTTGCAGTCAAGCTTTCCGGCGCCAGTCATCAAGCCTCCAGAGCCGTTTGAAACGGTGCCGGATGACATCCCGTTTGCCAATCAACTTGTGCGCCCGGAAAGTGTTCGACGGATACTCTTCGTCCTGCCATGGATGGTCACCGGCGGCGCCGACAAGGTCAATCTGGACTGGGTCGCGGCCTTGTCCTGTCGCGGTTACGAGATCACTATCTGCGCGACCCTGGAAACCCACCATAATTGGCTTGCCGAATTCGCGCGGCTGACACCGGATATCTTTATTCTGCCGAACTTCCTGCGTTGCGCGGACTATCCCCGCTTCCTGCGCTATCTGATCCAGTCGCGTCAGATTGAAACGGTACTAATTTCCGGGAGCACTTTCGGCTACCTGGCCTTGCCGTACTTACGGGCACATTTCCCGGACACGTGTTTTGTGGACCTGTGTCACGTCGAGGAGCCTCACTGGATGAACGGGGGGCATCCGCGTTTCGCCTCAGGCTACCAGGAGATGCTGGACCTGAACCTGGTAACCACATCCCACCTGCGCGAGTGGATGGCTGGACGCGGTGCGGATCCTGGACGCATTGAGGTCTGCCACAGCGGCATCGATGTTTCCAAGCTTGCTGTCAGTCCTGAGGCAAAGCAGCAGGCACGCACCACCATGGGGCTACTCTCCGAGATTCCGGTGATCGTCTTTGCAGGCCGTATCTGCGAGCAAAAACGCCCCCTGTTGTTGGCGGACATCCTGCAAGCACTGGTCGCCCGCGGGACCGACTTCCAAGCGTTGGTGATCGGCGATGGAGAGTTGCGGCAGGCACTGGAAGACCGGCTGAGCGACGCCAAGCTGCTGCCCCGTGTACGCATTCTGGGGACCATAGGGCATGAGGCCTGGTTACAGGCGCTGGCAGCCTCCGATGTGTTCCTGTTACCCTCCAAGTACGAAGGCATCTCGGTGGCACTAATCGAAGCGATGGGCATGGGCGTGGTCCCCGTTACAGCGGCCGTGGGGGGGCAGGATGAGTTGGTGAGCGCGGATTGCGGATTTCTGATTCCCCACGCCGATAATGAATTGGAAACCTATGTTGAGACGGTCGGCGATCTGCTGGCCGATATTGCGCTGCGTCGAGAGCTGGGACGCGCGGCTCGTAGGCGAATCCTTGACGGGTTCAGCCTGGATGCCAGCGCTACGGGCCTGCTGATGGCGCTTGAGCGGGCGCGAGACCTTTCGCGGACGCAATCGCGCATGGCGATATCCCGCGGCTTCGCGCACGAGCTGGCGACGCAGGCTGTCGAGTACACCCGCTTGACCGGCGTGGCCGGGTTCCTCTGGGCCCATTGGATCAAGACCGGCCCTGGTGGCAGCCCGCCGGTCCCCGCCGTTTCCCTGGGTTCGCTGGCACGACTGTTGTCCCTCCTCGGTTCGACCCGCCTAGGTGCAGCACTGCTGCGCAGCAAGCGTTTGCGGGCTCTGGCCCGCTGGTTGATCGCGAGGCTGGAAGCGCGGCAGCGCTGATCCGATCGGCGCGGATGAAGATTCTTCTCACGGTTCACCAGTTCCTTCCCGATTACGCTTCGGGAACGGAAATTCTCGCCTTGCATACCGCGCTGGAATTCAAGTCGCGCGGACACGAAGTGCGGGTGCTGGCTGCACTGCCTGCCGCCAGCGGGATCCCCGACAACGAGCGTTTCGATCATTACGAGTTCGAAGGCATACCCGTCACCCGATTCAAGCATGCGCACTGCGCCATGGGAAGCCAGGACAACCCGGCCGAACAGGAATACAACAATCTGCTCGTCGCCCGGCAATTCGCAGTCCTGGTCGACACGTTTCGGCCGGATGTGGTGCATTTCTTCCACCTGATGCGCCTGTCCGCGTCGATTGTGGACGTATGCGTGGCCAAGGACATTCCGACCGTGCTGACGCCGACCGACTTCTGGCTGATTTGCCCGATGTGCCAACTGCGTCTGGCGGATGGCAGCACCTGCTCCGGTCCGGATGCCTGGGCCGCCAATTGCGTCAGGCACCTGGCGACGCTGAAGATGCCCGGACTCGCCGCCAACCTGCTCAACGCGCTGCCCGATGCAGCGGTTTCCGGCATGGTGCGAATTGCCGGCCTCAGCACTTTCAGCCGCGGCGCGAGCGCCCGGCTGGTGACGGCGTTGTCGCACCGCAGGAGTTTTCTCGGCGAGCGCATGAATCGCCTCGGCAAGGTATTGGCACCGACCCGGCTGATGCAAATGACCCTGCAAGATCACGGGCTGGAACCGTCCCGAGTTCGCTACTGCGCCTATGGCATCCGTCTGCCGGCGAAGCCGCCGGACCGCTCGCCCCGCCACGGGCCTTTACGCATCGGCATGATCGGCCTGGGCGAGCACAAGGGCGCACACGTCCTGGTTCAGGCGGCGCGCAAACTCGCCGGGCGCGCTCTGCAAATCAGGATCTATGGCCGGGCCAGCGACTTCCCGGCCTATGTCGAGCGGCTCAAGGGCATGGCCGACCCCCGCGTGGAATTCTGCGGGACGTTCCCCAACGACCGGATAGGAGCAGTTCTTTCTGATCTGGATATTCTGGTGGTACCTTCGGTGTGGTTCGAGAACTCGCCGCTTGTCGTATACTCGGCGCAGGCGGCCGGGCTGCCGGTGATCGCCTCGGACGTCGCCGGCATCGCGGAAGTGATCGCGCACGGCGACAACGGCTGGCTGTTTCCGGCTGGCGACAGCGATAGGCTTGCCGACATCATCGACGAGCTGGTGGACGACCGCGAGCAGATCGCTCGCTTATCAGGAAATGCGCGCATGCCGAAATCGATATCAAGCTACACCGACGAATTGCTGGCGGTATATGCCGAACTCGGCGCGGTGGAGCGACGGCCGGCATGAAGTGCCTGATACTCGGCGGCGCCGGATTCATCGGCTCGCATCTCGCCGAAGAACTGCGGGCGGAAGGACACGAGGTCAGGATCTTCGATCGGCCGAACCTGGCACTGCCCGCCGAACTCCTCGCTGATTCGCGTATCGAGTGGCATGAAGGCGACTTCCTCAACGTGGACGATCTGGCCCGGGTCGTGCCTGGCAGCGACGTGATCTTCCATCTGGTGTCGGCGACGCTGCCGAAATCCTCCAACGACAACCCAGCTTACGATGTCGAAACCAATGTCATCGGAACGCTGCGCCTGCTGGATCTTGCCCGCACCAACGGCGTGAAGCGCATCGTCTTTGCCTCGTCAGGCGGGACGGTTTACGGTTTGCCCCATACCCTGCCGATCAACGAATCCCACGCGACGGAGCCGCTGGTTTCATACGGCATCACCAAACTGGCCATCGAGAAATTCCTGCATATGTATCGAGCCCTGCATGGACTCGACTATTGCATCCTGCGACTCGCAAATCCCTTCGGTGAACGCCAGCGGGTCGGCGCCGCCCAGGGGGCCGTGGCTGTCTTCCTGCACCGCGCGTGGCATGGCGAGACTATCCATATCTGGGGCGACGGCAGCGTCGTGCGCGACTATATCTACATCAAGGACGCCGTCCGCGCCTTCGTCAAGGCGCTGTCCTACCAGGGTGAGCAGCGCGTCTTCAACATCGGCTCGGGGCAGGGCCTGAGCCTCAACCAGGTGCTGGCCGGTATAGAGGCGTTGTTGGGAAGGCCGGTGGCGGTCAATTACGAGCACGGCCGGAAGTTCGACGTCCCGGTGAACGTACTCGACATCACCCGCGCCAGGGATCTGCTGGGCTGGCAGCCGTCGGTCAACTTCGACGACGGACTCGCCTTAACCCTCGCAGGACTCCGGCGCTCGGGCGATCAATAATTTCCGGCGGCCTAAATCCCGCTATCGGCTTTCAACGCCGCCGCTTTATCGGTGTTTTCCCAGGTGAACTCCGGTTCATCCCGCCCAAAGTGACCGTAGGCGGCGGACTTGGAGTAGATCGGGCGCAACAGGTCGAGCGCCTGAATGATGCCCTTGGGACGCAGGTCGAAATGTTTGGCGATGAGCGCAATGATTTTCTCGTCGCTGATCTTGCCGGTACCGTAGGTGGTGACCATCAGCGACACCGGCTTGGCGACGCCGATGGCGTAAGCGATCTGCACTTCGCAGCGGTCGGCGAGGCCGGCGGCAACGATATTCTTCGCCACGTAACGCGCCGCATAGGCAGCCGACCGGTCGACCTTGGAGGGATCCTTGCCGGAAAACGCGCCGCCGCCGTGATGCGCCGCCCCGCCGTAGGTGTCGACGATGATCTTGCGCCCGGTCAAACCGCAGTCGCCGTGCGGCCCGCCGACAACGAAACGGCCGGTAGGGTTAACCAGGTAACGGGTCTTGGCGGTGAGCATTTCCTTGGGCAGCACCGGCTTGATGATCTCCTCGATCACCGCCTCCGATAGCTGCGCGTGGGAAACTTCCGGACTGTGCTGGGTCGACACCACCACGGTGTCGATATTCACCGGCTTGCCGTCCACATAACGCACGGTCAACTGGCTCTTGGCGTCCGGGCGCAGCCAGGTCAGACGTCCGGCCTTGCGCACTTCGGCCTGGCGCTGCATGATGCGATGGGCGTAATAGATCGGCAACGGCATCAGCGTAGAGGTTTCGTTGCAGGCGTAGCCGAACATCAGGCCCTGGTCGCCGGCGCCCTGGTCGAGATCGAGGCCTTCGCCTTCATTGACGCCCTGGGCGATGTCGGGCGATTGGCGGTTGATGGCGGTGAGTACCGCGCAGGATTTGTAGTCGAAGCCGATGTCGGGGTGGTCGTAGCCGATGCGGCGCACCACCTCCCGGGCGATTTCCATGTAATTGATATGGGCGGTGGTGGTGATCTCGCCGGAGATCACCACCAGCCCGGTCGACACCAGCGTTTCGCAGGCGACTCGGCCTTTCTTGTCCTGCGCCAGCACGGCGTCAAGCACGCCGTCGGAAATCTGGTCGGCGACTTTGTCAGGGTGGCCTTCGGAAACGGATTCGGACGAAAAAAGATATTCGGTGGACATGCTGACTGCTCCTGAAACGGTATTCCCCATTGAGCCGGCGCAACCGGCTCCGGGGAGGAGAGCAGGCGACGCTTTAGCAGTATTGACCCCCGCTTCTCGCGAGGTCCGCCCTGCAAGTTGTCCTGATTAACTCGGCGGAAATGCCATTTTACTTGGTGCCAGACTGCGGGTCAAACACGCGCTACTGGCTAGGCGCGATACGCCAATTGAAGGCACCGTTATCGTCGGCGAAGAGCTTTTCTGCGGCACTCCCGGATTCACGCAGGCGCGCATGAAGCTCTTTGGGAGTGAGGGTGTCGAACAGCATTCCCTCGACCGGCCCTTTCCGGGTTCTGACGATGGTCTCGCCGATCACTTCCCTGACTTCGAAGGAAACCGCCTCCTCCGCTGTCTTCCGCGAAATTGTCAGCTTATCCAGTTGCTTGGTCAAATAGTCTTCCTCGATCTTCAACTTGCGGACTTCATCGAGCAATTTTTCCAGCAATCTGGTGACGGAAGCGAAACGTACCACCGTCGTTTTCCAGCCGGCCTCCTGTGCCGGGGCGATCTTGATTTCCCCCAACTCGACTTTGGTGCGCAGCGCCATGAACTTCTGCACTTCGGGCTGGCTGGAAATCTGCGCGGCGTTTTCCGCCTTGCCTGCCATGACTTTCCTGATGTCGGCAAGCTGCTTGTCGAGGTCCTCCCGGCGCAAATCCCAGGCAGTCGCATCCGGAATCTGAATCGACACCAGGGTCTCAGTGCTTTTCCAGTCCTTGCTGGTGTGTAGCAGAATGGATTTCCCCAAAATCGCGCAGGCGGCGCAGCTTTCTATTTCAATTTCGTCGGCGACAATATCGCAATTGACCGCCTGCAATATCTTCACCTTCCGGCCGATGATCAGCGTGTTGTGGGCCACATTGATTTCGATTTCCCCGCCTTTCGCCTCGACGCTGGCGTTCGATGCGGTACCCTCAACCACGATGACGCCCTGCGGGCTGCGTGCCACGCCGCCGGCCAAGTTGGATTTGAAATCGATCTTGCCGCCGTCGGAGATCGCCTGGCCAAACACGTCGGAGAAGAAGGTCATGTTGTGCCCGGTGACCTGGCGTTTCTCGAGCACCTCCCCGTGTTCCTCATAATCCAAACCGGTCAGTTCCAGGTTGCCGGTGGTCTCCATGCTGACGCCCTGCTTGCTGATAATCTTCTCGGAGACCGACAGCAAGTTGGATTTGGTATCGATGCAGAGGAAACCCGCCATCGCCGCGACAATGAAATCTCCTTGCGCGGTCACCTCGATGCGCGTTCCGGGACCGGACAGCTGCTCCAGGTCCAGATCCTTGGGGACTGGTGGCTCGTAGATGATGCCGCGCACGTCCCAGCCCGGTTTGCCCAGGGCGCGGGGAATTTTCTTCAGCAGGCGATCGCCGGCGGCGACCTGCGGAAAATGATTGCTGTAGGTGCTGAGGTCGACACGGCCGTCGGAGAGCCTCTTCGGCGCGTCGTCGCGATGCATGGTATCGCTCTGCTCGACGATATTCGCGTCCCGTCCGGGGTAGGGTTCGAGCATATGGGCAATTTCCAGCCGCCCGGTGCTGTCGTCCCTGATCATCGCGCGCACCGTTCGCATATCCAAACCGTAACGGATTCCTTGCAGCCACATCGCGGCGACGAACTCGTCGGGATCCAGCTTGACCTTCACCAACTGCTTGCGTTTCTCGTAACCGCGAATCGAACGAGGAGCGGAAGGATCTTCCGATGGCGGTCCGAATACCGGCAATTCGACTTCCTGTTCGATCATCGCCGGTTCAAAAAGATACTCGGCCATTCGTCCGTCTTTGCCGACCTTCGCGTCGCGATAGATTTTTTGGCGTTCCGGCTTGAATGGGACGATATCCTTGGCGAGGCGCACGGTGGGCGTGGCGTTCATGGCGTTGCGGCGCGTCGGCAATTCGAGCAACTCGAGTTCGTAAAGTAGCTTCAGGAACAGCGGATAATCGAGTTCCGCGAAATAGGCATTGGAGCCGAACACCTGATCCACCAGGGCACGAAAGTTCTCCTCGGATTCAAGCAGGGAAATTTCGACGAACAAGCCCTCCTCACTGCGCTTCAAGAATCCGGGCAGCAACAATCCGTTCTCCATCAAGTTTGATGGAGCAGCAGTAGACGACGATGACGGCGACGAACCTATGCTAGTAACCTCCGCGTGCTTGTCGAATCGGCACGACTTCTGAATATGCGGCAATCCTCTGACATTCAATGATAACATTTGGCTGCTGCTACCAGCACGAAAATCATCGTTAGGATCCCCACCGAGAGCGGATTGCAGACAAATTTCCTTCTGCCCCGAAGGCAGATTTCCACGTGCTCATGACCAGCCTGATCCGCATTCTTTCGCTGTTGCCCTTGGTGCTGCTGCACAACTTGGGTGGACTGCTGGGGTGGCTCGCCTATGCCTGTTCGCCGACCTATCGGCGCCACTTGAACCGCAACGCCGCCTTGGCGGGTTTCCCAGGGAGACGCCAACGTCTCGCCGCCGCCGCCGAAGCGGGCAAGAGCATCCTTGAGTTGCCGAAGATCTGGCTGCGTCCATTGGATGAAACCGCGGCCCGCGTGGTTCGCGTGAGCGGCTGGGAATTGGTCGACGCGGCCTGGCGCCGGGACAGGCATGGCATTCTGTTCCTCACCCCGCATCTCGGCTGCTTTGAAATAGCTGCCCAGTACTATGCCAGCCAGCGGCCCATTACGGTACTCTATCGGCCGCCCAAGCTGGCCTGGCTCCAGCCGCTGGTGGAGAGAAGGCGGAGTGCCACGCTAAACCTCGCGGCGGCGGATCTTGGCGGCGTGCGAATGCTGATGAAGGCCTTGAAACGAGGCGAAGCCATCGGCATGTTGCCTGATCAGGTTCCAGGCAACGGCGAAGGCGTCTGGGCTCCGTTCTTTGGCCGCCCCGCCTACACCATGAGCTTGGCGGCGCGGCTGGCCGAGGGCGGTGCCACGGTCTTGTTGGCTTACGCCGAGCGTTTGCCCTACGGGGCTGGCTACCACCTCAAACTTCGCCCGCTCGCCGCACCCTTGCAAGGAACGCTCGATGAACGCGTGCGGCAGATCAATCAGGAGTTGGAGGACTTGATCCTGGATTGCCCCGAACAATATCTGTGGGGCTACAACCGCTACAAGGTTCCGGCTGGCGCCCCGCCACCGGATGGCCGCACAGGACTGAAAGGAATGGTCCGGCACCATGACTGAAAGGAATGGTCTGGCACCATGACCCGTCTGGCATTGGCCCTGATGTGGCTGCTGCATTGGCTGCCGTTGACCTGGCTGGCCAAGCTCGGATGCGGCTTCGGCATGGCGCTCTACTGGCTTGCGGGAGAGCGGCGCCATGTCACTCTGACCAACTTGCGGCTGTGTTTCCCGGAACTGGGCGACAAGCAACGCACCGTGCTGGCCCAAAAGCACTTCGCCGCCTTTGGACGCAGCTTCCTGGAACGCGGCCTACTCTGGTGGGCCTCGCCGAAGCGCCTGCGTCGGATCGTACGAATAGAAGGCCGGGAACATCTGGATAGCGCCAGCGGAAAGCCAACCATCCTACTGGTGCCGCATTTCATCGGTCTCGATATGGGGTGGACGCGCCTGACGCTGGAGCTCGATATGGTGAGCATTTACGCCAACCAGAAGAACCTGCTGTTCAATGCCGCCTTGCTCAGGGGGCGCACGCGTTTTGGCGCTTCGACGCTGCTCTCTCGGCAGGAGGGCACCCGGCCGGCGATCCGCTGGATGCGCGCCGGACGTCCGTTCTATTACCTTCCGGACATGGATTACGGCCAGCGCGACACCATCTTCGTACCATTTTTCGGGGTGCCGGCGGCCACCATTACCGGGCTGTCGCGCCTGGCCCGCCTAGCCGGCGCGATCGTCGTGCCGGTGATCACGCGCATGTTGCCGAACGGCGAGGGCTATGTCGTGAATATCGGCCCGCCCTGGAGCGAATTCCCGGGGGACAGCGTCGAGACTGACACCCGGCGCATGAATGCCTTTATCGAGACCGAGGTACGGCGCTTGCCTGAACAGTATTTCTGGCTGCATAAGCGCTTCAAGACCCGTCCGCCAAATGAAGAAAGCCCCTATTAGAGGGGCTTTCCAGGGTGCTCAAAACGCCGGGCAAATTTACTCGATCACCTTGGCGACGACGCCGGCACCGACGGTGCGGCCACCTTCGCGGATGGCGAAGCGCAGGCCTTCTTCCATGGCGATCGGCGCGATCAGTTTCACCGTGATCGACACGTTGTC
>Ga0172379_10006251_pt1 | contig 16063 bp, 9 predicted proteins | sample GrowelOW334metaG_FD_119756 | JGI IMG/M metagenome (GOLD analysis project Ga0172379, IMG submission 119756) | Groundwater microbial communities from an aquifer near a municipal landfill in Southern Ontario, Canada - Groundwater well OW334 metaG | ecosystem: Environmental > Aquatic > Deep... | reverse complement strand
CCTTGTACTTGACCAGGTCGCTCTTCACGGCGTTCTCAGCGTCGAGCTGCTCGGTGGCACGCTCCTGCTGATAGTTGATGGCCGGCGACTTGCTGACCTGAGCGCGGAAGATGCCGTCGATCTGCGGATGCAGGACGTTCTTCTCCAGCTCTTCCACCGAGCCGAGCTTCTGCACCACATACGGTGCGTTCTCGGGCAGGATGCGATACTGGCAGCGCACTTCGACCTGCATCATGAAGCCGTCACGAGAGACGACAGCAAACGGGTCGAAGTCCTTGGCGCCGGCGTTCTCGGACCACTCAATGGAACGGGTGGTGGTGGGCACGACGATGACCGTGTAGGCCAGCGGGTTGATGTTGTACTTGCCGGGGTTGAGGACATCCTTCTGGATGCCGCGGTAGCCCTTCGGCACCACGTGGCGAGCGCGCACGCCGGTGTTGTGGCGGGTCTCTTCGGGGTCGGTGGCACCGACGGTGAGCGGCGAGCTGTCGGCAACCGAAGTGTCGGCAGGAACAGCAGGCGCCTTGACGACGGCCGGCACGGTGTGGTTCTGGAAGGTACCGTCATCACCGAACAGCTCGGCCGGGTCCTTGCCGATGTTCGAGATCATCACGCCGACTTCACCCTGCTTGATCACCGTCTGCGGCTGCATGGTCACCGAGAACAGGTAGGGGTTGACGTAGTAAGTACCGGGGCGCAGGACCTCTTCCTGAGGACCACGCTTGCCACCGGCGTTGAGGAAGGCCTGGCCGTCCTGGTAGGACATGTGCAGGCTCATCTCGGGCGAGGCGCCGACAACGTCGTCCTTGCCCATCGGGTCACCAGCCTTGGCTTCGACGATGCCGATCTGGTTTTCCTTGACCTGCACCGCCGGCTTCACATCGACCTTGAACATGTCGGAGAAGATGTTGTAGGTACCGGGGCGGAGGAAGTCGATCTGCGGACCCTTCTGGCCGCCGTTCTTGAGGAAGGTTTCACCCTTCTGGAAGTTGTCGTGGCCGTTGGCGCGCTGACCGAGCAGCTGGCCTTCGATGAGCGACGCACCGTCGGCGGCGGTAACGACACCAATGCTGCCTTCAGGAACGACCGTCTTGTCGATCAGTTCGACCTGGAACAGGTAGGGGTGAATCTTGAAGGTACCGTTGGTGAGGAAGCGCAGCTGCTTACCGCGGATACCGCCGTTGGTGAGGAAGCCCGTCGGGTCCTGGAAGGAACCGTGGTTTTCGCCAGCGGCGTCTTCAGCGTACACGCGACCGGAAGGCATGGATTCGCCGTCGGTAGCAGTGATAACGCCGAGCTGGCCAGAGCCGATCACCACGAAGGGAGCCTTCTTGATGACGCGGGTGATGGGCCAGAAGATGAAGTGCAGGCCGGGAGAGAGATACGCCGCCTGGATACCGACTTCACCGGAAGTGGCGAAAGCGCGGTTGGAAGGCAGTTTCTTGCCGAGGAAGCGGCGTTCGGTGATGGCGATCTCGGTCGGACCGACGTTTACGATGAAACGTGTGGCGAGGAAACCGAGAGCGATGACGCCGAGCAGAGCCGGAATCCAGGGAAGCAGCGAGAACAGAATGTCCATAAGATTGTCCTTTTACGTGATTGAGGGTGCAATAGAAACAAGTGGTTCGCATCACTCGCGCGATTGCACAGATAGTTACCGCCTCTTCCAGGGTTTTCCGAACAAAGACTCAAGAAAGACAGCAGCGCAAAAAAAGACCTCCGGTTTGACACGCATCCTTTGTGGGGAAGCTGAAAAATCGAAGGTGATGCGCTGGGGTGGTTTTTCGAGAGGTTTGCTTTGGTGCGAACGGGAAGAGTAGTGGAACTCAAAACCTACGAACTAAGAGCCTTCCGAAGCGGTTATTACAGATTGATGTAAAGGAGTATTCTCTAAGCTTGCCAAGCAAGATTATTAAGTTGCTCAGCTAGGTGCCAAGAGCTAACCAGGGCAAAAGCTAAACGGGGCAAGCAATAGCCCACCAATCGCGGCCCTGCGGCCATCTTAAGAATTGGCAGAAACTCCATATAACAGTTCAAAAGTCTAATTTTGCCTGACGTTTGCGCAGCTAGCGCCACGCAATCAATGGCCGTGGGAGGCCGAATTTGCCGGAGCAACGAGACATACCGAAAAGATATACGGAAGAGATATCGCTACCACCGGTAACCATACCTCTTCCTCCCCCTCGAGAAAAACCAAATTGTCAGAACGCGAAAGGCTAATACATATGAGCAGTCAAAGAGCAACCGACTTAAGGGCAATAACGACGTCTCATGGCCGCAGCCATATCGTCCAGAGTGGCTTTGCGCTGAGCGTCAGAGTGGTATGCCACTCCGCCGTAATCAATTGAGCCTCCTGGCCCCTGGCGAACCGGCCCACCTACTCCCACATTCTCTTTGCTAACTTCTAAGTAGCGATCGGCACCGCGGTGATATAGGCTGAAGGAGCTCATGGTCTCTTGCTTATCAGGAGTCGATGCGCGGAAATAGTTGTACTGCCTGTAGTCGACCACAATGCCCTGATCTTTGAAAGTTTCGTTGAGGGCGCGAGCAACCCGTTCGCCCGATGCCTTGTCTGCAGGGAAATCATTCATGGCGCGCTTGAGCGCTTCTGGGTCACCATCAACTACAGCGCGGCCGATGCGGCAGGCGGTCATATACTCTCTGGTTGAGAGTTCAGGGAACTTAGCCATATCTTTGTAGATATCGGCTGGCTTGCAGACTTCAGGACGTGTGGTCTCAGCAGGCTTGTCTGTGGGTTTTTCTGCGGGTTTATCAGTGGAAACATCTGACGGCTTAGCGGCAGTGCCTGGTGTCAGATTTTCTGCTGGTTTTTCTGACGGCTTTGCGGCCGTCCCCGGTGTCAGATTTTCTGCTGGTTTTTCTGACGGCTTAGCGGCCGAATCGTCGCGATTGCCGCCAGGTATATTTATCCTGGTTCCGCGCTTCAACAAATGCGGATTGCAATCGAGCCCAGGCAAGTTTTCTTTGTTAGCCTCGACCAACTCCTTGACGCGCTTTTGCACTTCAGCAGCAGACGACTTTCCACCTTCTTTCTTGATTAGTCGTTCAGCCATGCCCCAAAGACTGTCTCCAGGCTTCACTTCATATTTGCCATCAGGACCGACGTCAATACCAGTGCCTTTCTGTTTCTTAGCCTCTTTGTCCCAGGCACGTCCAGACTCTGTTTTGCGCTCATAGTCGGGCTTGAAAGGTGAGCAAGCATCATTGAGAGTGCAGGCACCATTACTGCGCGCCGGCATTCTGTATTGCTCTAGCAATTCACGTTGCACGCCCGCACTATTACCGCTTAGGGCAGATGGAGCAACACGGTCAGTTGGTAAATGGTTTGAATCTAGCATTTCTCTTCCTACCTGAGTTGAGAGGGGGTTCTCTGTGGTCTCAATATAGGAAGAAGTTGTTACGGCTTAGTGACTGAATTTTTTACAAGCAAATCGACATATACAGGTAGGTGATCAGAGCCGATGTTCGGCCCAAGAGCACGATTGGAAACCTCGATATCTTTACTGACTAGAAAGTGATCTATCGGTACAACAGGAATCAACAACTCCGTTGACCAAGACGGTTGTGGACCAAACCCTTGTTCTGAATCGTTCAATCTACCCTCATCAAGTAATCTCGCAAAGTAGTATGACCAAGGGCTGCAATTGAGATCACCAAATACAACGCACCGAGAGCCATTCTTGGCGGCAACTTCACCGATCGCCAGCAATTCAGCATTGCGACTGGCTACCAGTTTTTTAGGAACAGTTGGATGGGCTACAATACATTTTATGAGACCGGCACTTGATTTCAGCTGGCAGCGAATCTGCGGATGTTCAACTGGATCTCCTGGGTAATAAATAATTTCCTGATTCTTTATAGGGAGTTTGCTGAACAAGGCTAATCCGGATGAATACTTCCTCGCAATTGCACGATATGGGTAGTCACTAAATTCGGCCTGCAAAGCACTATTCCACTCGTCAGATAACTCGGTGATAGCAAAAACATCAGGCTGTAATTCTCTGATGTAGTCTATGGCAGCGCTAGTCTTATGATTTTTGTCAGCCTGCGGATTAACTTGAAGAATTCTCAATCTCACTTGGGGCAACCCAAATACTAGCTGCCCGTCACTGTTTCGGTTCGAACTCACAACAGGACTGAACATGCTGAAAACCGGACGGCCACTTAATAGAAGCAACGCAAAAGTTACCGCAGCAAATCTGTAGCTCTTAAAAAACAAAAGTGCAAGAACAAGTATGAGATACAGAAAAAGATAAACAAGCTGAAAATGACTGAGCAAATCTAGCCAGGGATGGACGTATCCAAAGCAACTAGCAATGGAAAGACTAGTGACTACGGCCACACAACAATAGAGGAAGACCTTAATTTCGCGAGTGCTCCAGACCAACAAATGAATGATACAGACAAAAGGGCTAACTAAGCTATCGGCACACGCAGAGCAGTACAGCCGTTTTTACGGGAAATAGGCCGATGCTACCCCCTCAGAGAAGTCGCCCACAGCACCATATTTCATTGGTATCACCAACTTTCCGCTAGTATCAATAAAGCCCCAACGGTAATCCTTTTCAACAGCCGCAAGTCCTTCATGAAAAGGACGAACCGTTGAATAGGCCGACACATTTAGACCGTTAACTTCATCCGAAAAGAGATATCTCTGATTTCCTTTAACAGCAATGACAGTTGTGAGGCTTGGTACATAATCCAACCGATCAAATCTATCGGATTTTATTTCTCCATTAGTATCAATCAAAAACTGCTTACTGTCTTTCTCCACCCAAGCAAGACCATTATGGAACCATCGCATAGTAGAAAATGGTCCTGGTATTTTGACGACTCCAGCCTTGTCAATGAATGCGTACCTATCAGGTTCAATCTGAACTGCAGCTAACCCTTCAGTGAAAATTTGAGCACGAAAATACTTAGGCTCTATAACCACTTTGCCTGCTGCATCTTTGTAGCCGAACAATATTGTTTTGTTTGTAGCCTCTACAAAAAATGGATTCAAATCATCTGGCACAATTTTGTATTGACCATCTTTGTCTGGTCCCAAGAGAAAATTGCGAGTAAAGTAAGAGTCTTGCAGTTCGTCAGTTTTTGGAAGAGCATGACTTTCTAAAATAAAATCGCCCATTAGCTCTATCAATCTGTTCGTTTCGCACACATTATTTCCATGTTTGTCTATGCAGTGCCTGCCAACTTCAGCGGGGCTTTGAACAGAAGCTATACCGTCAACAAATGGCAGTGCATAGCTAAAAGGCTTGTCGATAACTACTCTCCCGACCGAGTCGATATAGCGGAACTGTGGCGCGGCATTCTCCATAGGCTGCAAAGGAAAGAACTGATGTTTACCACTAACTGGTGCCAAGCCATCGCCAAAATTATCTGCAACTTCGAAAGATGGTTCCATTTTCCAAGCGCCGGTCTTGTCGACATAGCCCCAGCCTCTCACAGTCTCAACTGCAGCCAGGCCACCATGGAACTCTTTGGCGGTTTTAAATCTAGGGGCAATGACTGTATTTCCGTGCTTGTCTATAAAACCAGTTGAGCGCATACTCGGCAGTTTCGCTTCTTTGACAGATGCGCTGTAGCGGCGGAATAGTTCTGGCTGTTCTACACGAATCAACTCGAGATAGGTATCAAGATGGTCTTCAGAAATTGCTGTCTGCCATGTATCACGTTGATTGATAGCCTCGGTAAGCACACGTTCAAAAATGACGTTCGATGCCTTATACTGCTTCTGGGTAGCAAGAAAGCAGGCATAGGTATATAGAGCAGTTAGGGAGACTGGTGGCCAATCTTCACCAGGCGCTGCAACGATCTTTGGATCGAAAAAGCTAGCAGCTTTCTGATATTTGATGCCGGCCTCTTTAACCTTGCCTTGAAGATAGAGTTTGTTGCCCTCCCACATCAATGAAAAGATGAGCTGTTTCTCGGTCTTTTCAGCTTTCGGACGCAGATCAATTGCCTGCGCGTTGAGTGCTTTTAATTTTTCAGACTGATGCTCTTTCTCATAGCGCTCACTGAGAGTTGTATACAAACGATCTAGATAATTCTCCCAGTCATACCAAGCCACCGAACACTGCCACTGCTTTTCGAGCAACTCTGTGCTTAGGTCTTCGCTAGCTTTATTTCGTACTTCGTTCTGCACCGCAGTAAGTTGCGACCTAATTATGTTGTAAGGGTCATCAGGCGACTGGGACAGCACTACGCCATGTGCGCGTGACGCAGAGAACTCTAGATTAGGCTGATCGACCAAAACAGTTGGGAGTGGTGGCAAATCAATTGCCTTAAGCGCCGTCAGAAGGCCTTCTCGCAACTTACTTGGACCTGACCATTTCTCTAGCTTCAACGTCAACTTCTCGCCGGATAAAATAGACACGCGCAAATTCGCTACATTGTAAAAAGGTTTAGTAGCACCATCAAGTATTTTTTTACATGTATCTACATACCTCTCACGGCTCAACTCATCAGCCTTCTGCTTAGCCTTAGCCGGATCGTTTAAAAATACTGCGGCAATACCGTTATGAAAGTTCTGAGCACCATCGAAATTTAAAGGAATTACAAGCTCACCTTGTTTATTGACATAACCACAGCGCGAAACCATCTCAGTGCCTTCACCCACTTTTAACAGACCATCGGCAAAGCCGGAACCCATAACAGGATATTTGGGTGGTATGACAAAGGCACCACTTTTATCAATAACTCCAAACAAGAAAGGTCCGGGAGACGATGAAGCCGCGCCAAGGCCACGATGCTGAGGAGCTAAGTCTGTAGGTGGGTTGGGGTTGCAGTCTATGCCAACTACAGCAAAGCCCTCGCTAAATGGATAGGCTGCGAAAGTTTTGTCTGGCAGAGTAATTTTAGTAGCACCAGCGCGATCAACATATTGCCAGCGGCCGTCTCGCTTGACGAAACCCAGATCGTCGCAGAAGCTGTAAGCAACTTCTTCTCGCTCAGCAGCGCGATAGGTACCATCTTTGCGCAATGCGATGCCCGACTTCTTGTGGGGAGCATTGAACGACGGGACAGTGCGGCTTTCTATTACCGCCATCGGTCGAGAACAATAAACCTCGTCGCCTTCAAACCAGTCCACAAACTGAATGTCTTCTCTACCAGGCCATTTCTGCACAGCAAAATAGCGAGAGCCCACCTGAACTACTGCCATGTTCGCATCGTTTAGACTTTGAGAAAAACTGTTCGAAGTCCAAACTAGCTGACCGGTTTTATCAATGATGGCAAAATTATTGTGCAGGCCTTCAGGGGCTCTATCGGCCAAACCCGCAATAGCATAGCCTTCTTTAAACTGGCCAACATAACGATATTTTGCCGGGATAACCTTTTTTCCAGACTGATCAAAGAAACCAAAAAGACCATCTTCTTTAAACGAAGTTAGACCCTCAGAATAGTTACCATCTTCCCAACAAGGGCTGTCTGGGCCACTTGCGAGTGCTCGTCTTCGATTCCCAGAGAAGTCGTAGGAGAAATAATGCAGATCACTTTCATAGCGATTGGAGGTGCTGTACTCCGCCGCCAGCATATCGTTTTCTTGAATGTCGGGACAACGCTCAAAGCGACGATCAAAAACAAATTTGCCAGTCTTATCGATGATGCGCCAGTAGCCGCGCTCTGGATAAAGCACTTGCTTCGTCTCTTGCGCCATGGCAATCGGCACAGCGACTGAAACACTTACTGTAATACTGAGAGCTAATAAGCATCCCAGGCATCCTATTGCTTTGCGCAGAAATCGCCTATTTGAGAGCATCGAGACACCTTATCCACATAAAAGAAAAGAGCCACCTTAGGCAACTACTAAGCTTCTATATAAACCCATTCTAAGGAAACAAACAATGCGTGGAATACCCCATGATTCTGGAAAACCTGATTAATACTGATGTACGACCAAGCAGCTACAAGGTGTAGTATAAAATTACGAAAAAAAATGAAAACTAGATGGCAATGAACAAGCAGTCTGAGAACAAAAGGAGATAGCAAAATGTAAGCGCGAAACTTAGATAGGCACGAGTGAAATGGAGGGAAGGTCCAGAGCCTGAGCCCTGATACCTTCCCTCCGGCTAAGGTCAGTGAAGAATCGAAAGCAATTGCATCAAGGCAGATTCACCTGAGAAAAGCCATCGATTCTACACAGCGCTACTTCATAAGATCCTTTATGTCGGGGTCCTCGAGCCACTGCTTGCCACCCTTGACGAACATCGAGACATCGCTGACTTGACGAATGGTGGGTAGGGCAGTGCTGTCACAATCGACGCCGACGACGGAAAGGATTTGACGGGTGCTGCGCCGCAACTTGCGGTTGGCCAAGCTTCTGTCAATCTTTTCCGAATCAGCATCAGTCATGCCGGTGATGGGGGTCCGCTTCAACGAACGACTCATCTGGATCTCCTTTGTATTATTGAGCAAGCTAATGCTTGCGGAAGTTCCCAGATCAAAATCACCGCTTGAGTGTTAGCCACTACAATCGGTGTCACTCATTACTTGCGCGTAAAAAGTGCCCAGGTAGAATGAGCGATTTAAATCTTTTGGACAGTTTCTTCCCACAAAAAGCGCTTCTAGTCTCAATTTCACCAACACTACAGACCAATCAAAATGAGAGGATCTAAGCACCACACCAGAGTGAGTGAAGGAGAAGTGGTTTAGAGATGGAACTGATGCGCTTTTAGGTGGAAATTTTCTGGAACAAGAGGGAAAGGTTTGGGAGTGCTTATGGAACCTATGATGTAGAGCCGTTTGATATCAAGCGATGTCAAGCCATGTTTCTAAAGCCGATTATGAGAATTGCTTGAGAACTGCCTGTATGAGACCATTTTCGGTTGTCAACAGAAACCAAAACCCATGCTGAGTAAGCATCTCGAACCTCCAAGACTAAATCAGAGCTTATCTCTTGACAATCTACGTGCGCGAGCTTACGCGAGCATGTAAAGCAGTCTGTTAACAATGTTTAGTGCTTTTAAGAGCTATTAGAGAGCGTTGAAGTTGATCCTGTTTAGCTCTCATCACTAGATTCAAGACATCTTCTACTTTCTCTACTCGAATAGGTCTCTTTAACCCCCAAATATTCGAATTTCGCCCCAACACTTAATGCTTGTGCCCCCTTGGCCCTGACGCTCGTTTACAGCGGTTAGGCAGGTGACGCCTGCATGGAGATTTCTTATGCCAACAACCTACAACAACGCCCAAGCTTTCGTCCGGGCGGCGGTTGCCGATATGCTCAGCGCAATCACCGGCGACCTCAGCTCCACAAGAATGCGTCTGGTGTCCAGCACCCCGCATTATTCACGCTTCGTCTGGATCATGGTAGAACGCATTTCGCCTGGCACCACCGGTGATAGCGTCATCGCCCGCACCAACGATATGGACCTCTCCGGAGCCGTTCCCCCGAGCCTCTACGTCTCTGCCCCGATCGCTCGCGTGCAAGACCTCGAAGCTCACATTCTCAATTTTCTTGATACCGAGCTTTTGAACTACGGCAAGGTCGACGCGTTGCTTCAGTCTGACATGCAAGACGGAACACACTGCGCCACCTTCGTCGGCGATTCAGAAAGCGGATACGCCAACATCACGGAGCAGGTCAGCCTGATTTCCGTCTGATGCTGGATTCACCCACTAACAATCTCAAACATGCGCAAGGCCCCTAAGCCAAGCGCTTGAGGAAAACAATCATGTCACTCATCATTTCGGCAACGTCCAGCCGTCTTGACTCGGCAATTACGCGGGTCAAAGCTGGAGAACGCGCCAATCTCCTTCTCGTTGTATTCTCTGGTGAAAAGCTGACCGGTCAGGCTCTCGCCGCGGACGATCTGACCAATGGTCTGATCAAGCGTCGCATCAAGCAGGACGGCTTCCAAGCCAAGTTCATCCAAACCAAGGTGATCGACACCGATCTCACCATTTCTGGTCTGGACAAAATCATTCTGGTCAGCCTGGGCGCTCGCTCCAAGCTCACCCTCAACGGTCTGCGCGCAGCTCTGGCTGAAGCGTTCACCACCGCTCGCGACGTCGCTGGTTCCGAGCGTCTGATCTTCCCGCTGATCGACGTCGACCTGCAAGGTCTCTCCGTCGAACAGTTTGCTCAGGTCGTGACCGAATATTCGGTTCTGGCCGACTACGAGCCCAACCACCGCAAGACGCGTGAGTGGCAGAACGAAGCCCCGCGTACGCATCTCAAGTCGCTCAAGGTGCTCTGCACCGCTGGCACTCTGGCAGCGGCGAAGAAGGGCATTCTCATGGGTCGCTTGCTCGGCGACGCCACCAATCGCGCCCGCAACATGGTGAACGAACCCTCGAACATCATGACGCCCAAGAAGATCGCTGCCATGGCTCGCGCTGTGGCCAAAGACTCGGGCGGTGTGGTGAAGTGCGAAGTGCTCGACCTGGCCGGCATCAAGAAGCTCAAGATGGGCGGCCTTCTGGCTGTCAATCAGGGCTCGCAGAACGGCCCGGCCTTCATCTCGATGAGCTATGACCCCGAAATCGGTCTCACTCAGCAGGTGGTCGGTCTGGTTGGCAAAGGCATCACCTTCGATACCGGTGGTCTCAACGCCAAAGACTACGACGGCATGCTCGACATGAAGAACGACATGGGCGGCGCAGCTGCTGTGTTGCAGGTGATGTCGATTCTGGCAGTGCTCAAGCCGCAGATTTCTGTGCGCGCTGTCATTGCCGCCAGCGAAAACCTGATCGACGCCAAGGCCATGCGTCAGGGCGACATCCTCAAGACCATGGCTGGTCTGACCGTCGAAATCGGACACACCGATGCCGAAGGTCGCCTCACCTTGGCGGATGCTCTGCACTACATCCAAACGGTCAGTGGTGCCAACCAGGTGATCGACGTGGCCACCCTCACCGGTGATGTCGAAACGGCACTCGGTGACAAGGTCTCGGGCGTGATGGGCAACAACGAGCGCTTCACTCGTGAAGTGCTGAAGTGCTCGAAAGACGCCGGCGAACCCATGCACGAACTGCCGCTCTTCGATGAGTACAGAGACTGCAACAAGGGCGTCATGGCTGACCTGAACAACAGCGGTACCGGCCCTGGTGCCATCACCGCTGGTTGGTTCTTGCGCGAGTTCGTCAAGGATGGCACTGTTTGGGTGCACCTCGACGTTGCCGGAACGAGCTTCCGTCGCTACGACCACGGTGTCGATGCGGCTGGTGCTACCGGCGTTGCTGTGCGCACTCTCGGCCAGCTGCTGCGCCAGTACTCGAAGCTGTAACAGATACTCGAAGCTGTAACGACGGACTTTCGAAGCTGTAACAGCAGTCGAGAATAAAAGAGGAAAACTCTTTTTGAAAAACGGAGAAGGAGCTAACGCTCTCTCTCTGTTTTTCTTTCCGTCAAGCAACTGGTCTATATAGTATTAATCCTCAATTCATCGGTGCCTCAAAAGAAGAGCCATTCCACTGCCATCAGCGCACTTCTAGCTAGGGTTGGCGAAGCCACTTGAATACTGGCGCTAGCTGCACCAGGGCCAGCTCGGAGCTAAACTCTCGATAATCTCCAGTCAACTCTTTGCAACTCTTTACTGCACTGATCTTGTTTTGCTGTCAAAGAGCTTAGTACCGTAAATACATCACCTTCAATCTGTCTGAGATTTATTTACCGCCCTAACCCAGCACTACAAAGCACCTAGTCAAATTGCACGCGGAGAAGCTCTCTAAGACTCTCCACGGCCTCTGCACAAGCGTACCTAACTTCTAACAGCAGGTCGATGGAACACCCATCGGTCGACAACATAGCGAGAAAAATATGTGGATCATTGACCAATCAATTCGCAACCTCGTTCAACGCATAGACCAAGGCGAAGAACGACTCGATATTCTCTTCAGCCGACTGATCGCCAAACTGCAAAAGCGCTGCACTCACCCCAAAGTGGTCGCCCGTTACGCACAGTACGCTCAACATGCTCAGCACGGCAGGCCGACCAGCACAGAAGCGATAAGGCTTCCTCTCGACCAAGACGGTTATGTCATCGGCTTCGACCCGCTGACGCAAGAGAAAGACTTTGTTGACTCGTGGAATCGTTACGGCATAGTCGTCGGCGCCAACGTCGCCAATGCAGCCCAATGCCTTGATGTGATCGCGCGCATGCACGAACTACTCTTGGCCCTCAGCGGCGGCACCTGCGACCTGAACAAGCCAGCCACCTGGGACAACATTCCCGTCGACGAAGCGGGCGTGCCCATTGTCTCCCGTGGATTTTTCGAAATCTACCACGACGATGCCATCGCCGCCATCAGACAGAACGTGCGCGTTTACCTGCATTATGTTCTGATCTGGGGAAGAGCCGATCTGTGGACAACTTTCGACCGGCTCGGTATCAAACTTCCAGGGCTTGCCGATGGCAAAGCGCTGCCGTTGCACGTCGACCAGAACCCCAATGTGCACCCCGCCTTCCGCACTGTGCAGGGCGTTCTGGCCTTGGCCGATTGCCCAGCCGAGCGCGGTACTTTCGTCGGTGTTCCTGGCTCCCGCAACCGCTTCTCAGCCTACGGCGCAATGGCCAAGAACCAAGGCGAGTATGTCGAGCTAGACCTCAGCCATGGCATCGCCGCCGACTTTACCGCTGACGCCCAGGTCTGCCCACTGCGGGCCGGCCATCTGATTTCGTGGGACAGCCGCACCACACACGCCAACAGTAGCAATGTCTCTGACCAGATTCGCACTGTCGCCTATATCGCCTTTGGTCCGCAACGCCAAAGCGATGAAAGCGCTTGCCACGCCCGGCAAGAGGCCTTCGAAAGCGGCTTGGGTAGCAATGTTCGCGACGCTCTGATGCACGCCAGCAAACGCCCTCGTTTTACCAACCAGACTCGGTTAGCAGCACTGCGCCGGTCCGAAAAACTAACCAAACTCGGAAGGTTAATCTATGGCCAAGAAAAATATTGAACAGACAAAGCAGCGGCTGTTACTCAACGCCGAGGCTTTTGGTTTCGGACCGACAGCAGCAATTGCTGACTGTTTTCCTTTTCTCAAACAGCGCTTTGGCACCATCGGTTTCATCGGCACCAGTCACACCCTCGATTTGCAACGGCCGCTAGCCTACGACGCCATTCATGACGTCAGCCAGCTCAGAGAAGCAGAACTCGACAATGCACTGAACGACATCTTCGCTCAGTACGATGTCTTCGTCACCGCTCTCGACTTTGCCATGGCCGAAAAGGCATTGCGCCGCGGCCTCACTGTCTGCATCTACGACCCGCTCACCTGGTACTGGAAGACCATTCCACCAGTGGTCAATGAAGTCGATCTCTACATCGCCCAGAACTTCTTTGGTGTGGAAGAGCGGCTCAACTCGGCAGAGTTCGCTGCAGCAACCTGGCAGACTGTTGCCCCGATTGTCGGCAACAAGGCTGACGGGAAAGCTGATGAGCAAGCCGGCAAAAACCTTGTGCTAGTCAACCTCGGCGGCCTGAGCAATCCGCTCTGGACCGGCGGTGAAGCACTGTCGTATGCTCGGCAAATTCTCGAAGCTGTGCTGCCCACCCTGGCCGGCGAAGAAGTCGTGGTTGCCGCCAACTCAGCGATATCTCGCGAACTGGCTCACCTCGGCGCCAAAAACCTCAGCCGCGAGCAAATGCAAGTTGTTCTGCAACAGGCAAAATTTGCTCTGATGACACCGGGCTTGGGCAACATCTACGACGCTGCCCGCTTCGATACCCCGACCATCTGGCTGCCACCAGCCAACGACAGCCAAGGCCAGCAGCTGGCTCTGTTGCACGCAAGCGGCTTGGTAGATGGTCTCGTCGACTGGCACCAGATTCTGCCGGTGGCCGCCATCAACTACAGCGACGAACAAAGCCATGTGCTTCAGCGCGTCGCCTCAGCTGTCGAGCTAGCACAAGGCTCAAAGAAAGCCAAAACCGCCTTGGCTAAATTGCTGCGGCGGCAAATCAAAGCCTTACCGCAAAGCAGCCGCCTCACGGCGCTTGTAGAGCGTTTCGGCTCTGGTGGAGCGCAGCAAGTGGCTGAGCTCATTTTTCAACGAGCCTGCCAGCGGGCCGCAAACCCAATCAAGAAAGGAGGTGCAAAATGTCTAGCGTAAAACATCAGTACCTCTTGCAACTGCCGGGAGATTTGCAAATCTTGCTGCAGCTGCCCAGCCCACTTTTCGCCGACCCGGCAGCATGCGTGCTCTTAGCTGCGTATCTGCCCGGCGTCGAGCTGATTGACCTAACCGACAAGCGCGCAGAAGAACTAGTCACCATCAGCCTGCGGCAATCAAGCAAGGCGAAATTGTCAGTCAGTAGAAACGCCAATACCTACACTCTCTTTGCCGAGAGCGCATCAGAAGCAGCGTTGATGGATCTGATCTTTCTCACCTATGGCGTCGCTCGGCAGAAGTGGCTCAGGCAGGGCATCTACTGCGTGCATGCTGCCTGTTTGGAAGACACGCAGCAGAGGCTGTCACTGCTTGTCGGCCACTCAGGAGTGGGCAAGACCGCGGTGACGCTCAGCTCTCTTGCTCGTGGGCACAAGGTATTTTCTGGCAACAGAACCCTTGTGAAATTCGCTGGTGCTGAAAATGGAGCAGGTTCGGATACGGTGGTCACCATTGTCGCCATCGCCGGCACCCGCACTATCACCACCAAGGCCGAAGACCTCGCGCGGCATCTGCCCAACGCGCTCCAGGAAGACGAACAGAAAGACCAGCAAGACGAACAAGTCGCCTATCAAGGACGGTCAGCATTCACCTTGAGCCCGCGCTTCTACGCCGACCCGACACCGCAGGTGGTGACTGCCATTACTCTGCCGCGCCTCAACGATGGTGCAGAGAAAGCCAAGCAACTCAGCGCCCTCTCTGCCCTGCACAAGCTCTATCCGTACTTCCTCGATGCGGTCAATGCCGACATCGTGTTAGCCGGAGGCCGCATCGTCTTTTCTGGCGCCCCGCCAAGCGGCGTAGGTAGACGCCTGGCAAACGAGCTCTCGCTCGCCTTGACGCACCTACCAGTCTGGGAGCTGGAAGGCTCTCTACCATTCATCAACCACACACTGGAGGAGATATGAAAAACAAAAAGATTCTCTATGGAGTGTGTGGAATCGGCATGGGTCACACCTATCGCCAACTGCCACTGCTCGACGAGTTGTCTCAAGACAACCGCATCGTGCTTTTCGTCTACGGCGAAAGCAAGCTCTTCTACGAAGAGCACTTTCGCCACAGCGAGAACGTCACGGTGCTGACCGTGTCAGTGCCGTTCTACGTCGGCAGTGCAGCTGGTCTGGATTTTGCTGAAACGGCCAAGCGCATTGCAGCCAGCGGCATCGACCATGAGGCCATCAATCTGTCAGCACTAGAGGCGGCGCAAAAGTTGATCGGCAAACCAGACCTGGTAATCTCTGACTATGAGCCGATCAGCGCACAGTACGCCTACGCACACGGCGCACCGCTCGTGACCATCGACCAGCAGAGCAAATATTTGGTTGGCGATTACACCCAGGCGATCGCAGGCCAAACCTGCCTCGACGAAGTGGCCCGGCTCAGGCTCTTCTTTCCTGCTGCTACCCTGCGTCTGGCTTGCTCGTTCTTCACCGTGCCCAGACGCTCTGGTGGCACAAAAGAGAAAGTGATCATCTGCCCGCCCATCATCAAGCCAGCCATTCTGGCCATGAAAAAGCGGCGCCGCCTGACCAAGCAAACCGACTCTGTGCTGGTCTACATCTCGTCTCAACGCGACTTTGTGCAAAGCTACGACGAGGTGCTCAAAGTGCTATCCAGCGCAGCAGAGCATCACTTCTATGTCTTCGTCAAAGAGCTGCCGACAGATTTGCTGGCAACGCTACCAAGCAACGTCACTCTGCGCCGGCACGGTGACCCGCGCTTCCTCGATGTGCTAGCCGAATGCCAGGGCATTGTCACCACCGGTGGCCACACTCTGGTGTCTGAGGCGATGTACTTGGGCATCCCCGCCTACCTGATTCCGCTGGCGGTCTACGAGCAGCAGATCAACGCGCATGTAGTCGGCGACAACCAATTTGGTGTCTGCGCCGAAACTATCAGCGAACCGCTGCTCGCAGCGTTTCTCT
>Ga0172379_10006250_pt1 | contig 16063 bp, 20 predicted proteins | sample GrowelOW334metaG_FD_119756 | JGI IMG/M metagenome (GOLD analysis project Ga0172379, IMG submission 119756) | Groundwater microbial communities from an aquifer near a municipal landfill in Southern Ontario, Canada - Groundwater well OW334 metaG | ecosystem: Environmental > Aquatic > Deep... | reverse complement strand
TCTCGCGAAAGAGCTGGGGCTGCCTGATGGCTGTAACTTCATTGGTATTGATCTGAACATGGGCTGTCCAGCTAAGGGCGAGGTCAAAAATGGAGCTTGTAGCGCCCTGATGATGAACCGACCCCTGGCAGAGGAGATCATAAAAGCTACTCAAGAAGGGGCAAGGTCCGGCGGGCAGGATATATCGGTGAGTGTTAAGACGCGTTTGGGCTTCCATACCATTGATCACACATGGGCAGAGTTCTTGCTTAGTCAGAAACTTAACATGTTAACTATCCATGGTCGTACCAAAAAGGAAATGAGCAAAGTCCCGGCCCACTGGGATGAAATTGGCAAGGTTCGTGAGTTGCGGGACGCCCTGGCGCCAGATACGTTAATAGTTGGTAACGGCGATGTTGTAGACCATGCCGAAGGCGTGGCCCTAGCAAAAAAGTACGGCCTGGACGGCATTATGATTGGCCGCGGAGTATTCCATGATCCGTTTGTATTTGCTGAGCAATCCAATTGGGAACAGGTCAGTCGGGCTGATCGGATAGAACTGTACAGGCAGCACGTTAGTCTGTTTGCCCAGACTTGGTTACACAATGAACGGCCTATTCACACACTTAATAAGTTCTGCAAAATCTACATTAATGGGTTTGATGGCGCCAAAGAACTGCGCGAGCACCTAATGGCAGCCGACTCCACGGCAGAGCTACTTACTATCCTAGACAATGCCTAGGTCTAGTAGGTCTTAATCGTTGCGTCTAGCTTGATAAGCTCATCAATGTGGGCCTGTGATATAAACGGTTTGTAGTTATCGCCTTCACATATAGGGGAGTCTACACCATTGGTGGTTTTGCTGACGTATAAGAATGCGATGGCCTTATACTTACTGCCCTGAAGCCCATGAACAAGTGTCGTTGCCACGCCATCACAGCCTATGCCACCTATCGGTTGAGTGAATAATATGTGGTTTGCGTCCTCGGCATGGATGGTATGGTTGGGCCACATTGATTCTTTAACTTTAGCTAGTGTAATTGGGGAGGCGTATTCGATTACGTTGCCGCCATCGTGCCCTTTGTTAGGATCGTGTTCCCAATCCAGGCTCCTTAGGTTTGCCTTAACAGAGCTGTTCTTGCTAAAAGAAATGATGAAGGTGGTCCCTTTTATAAGGTGGGGGGTTTCTTCTCCTGGCGCAATTGTGGCATCACCCCAGGTTTCTGGGTAAGCAAAGCTGACTTCCACATCCTTGTTGGAATATTCTTTAAATCCGGCAGGTATTGTGGCGGGGGATTCGGTTTTCTTGGTAGGTGTTGCCGTGGTTTCTGGACTATTTGTGGCCTGATTTGGCTGCTTGTTGGAATCTAAAATGTACCAGCCTGCAAAGCCTACAAAACATATAATTAGGACGATCAATAGCACCTCTACAAGCGTAAAACCGCGTTGATTTTTAGCCATAGCTTAATCCCCTGTTTAATTACCATAAGCTTAGACTAAATATAACAAAAATCCTAGCTTGCCAGGGATAACCTATTGATCAAAACTCTAAAATATGTTAAAATAGTTGCTTATGAGTGAATTTGGCCGCAGTAACGAGTCCATTTTGCCCAGCATGGGACAACGTATAGCCGAGGATATTGAAGTAATGACCAAGTTTGGGACCTTCAGTGACCCCGAGCTTATTCAAGACGTATCAGAAATCGGTCAATACCAACCGGTTCGTGTCTATGGTGGCAAACTTCATACCAATGATGGTTCTATGCAGAACTTCTACTTTCTATTTGTCGACACCGGCGCTCAGCACTGGGGGACTCTAAGGGCTTCATTCTTTGAGCTGGCAATGGTTACAGCTGGTAACGGCGATGTTAACACTGGCATCCAAAATATAAAAGAGTTAGCCAAGGACATCGACCCTACAGACCACTCCCCATTCGATAAGATCTATCTCTTGAGTAGCTACGGCCCAGAACAATCCGAATAACTCTACAAATAATTACACATTCTAGTGGGCCAGGGCTTACGTGCTCATGGTTATATAGATTTGTTATTGTTTAATATAGCCTAGTGGACAAACTAACATTTGATGATTACGCTTATCATTCCTGGACTACAGCGTTCTTTCTAGATGCTCAAGAACAAGAGCAATACAAAATTGTACATTCTGGTTTTAACGAGGAAATTGGTGAGTTGCTCACGGACCAACATTATCCAGTTGAGCTTACATCAAAGCTCTGGGGCATAACAGTTAGCGATGAAATCTCCCAAAAGCTTAATAGCGAAAAGGTTTCAGAGGCAGGTGATGTACTCTACTACATTGCTGCCGCAGGTATCCTGCGTAATATCCCGCTTCGTGATATTGCCGCTGAAGCAATCGAACACTACACGGGCGGGAGTGCTGTCCTGTGGGACGAGAGTATTAGTGGGTTAGATCAAGCCCTTGCTACACGTATGGGTGAACGAGTTCCAGAGAAATACAAGCCCGACTACCGTACCTGGAAATTATGGGACTTTGCTCCTTTTGAAAATGGCTTGCACATTGTCCTTAGAGAACCGACATACGCAAAGGGGCCTCTGCAATTGATCCCAGACGGTAGGTATGCGCTAGAGAGATTACACAGTACCCTAGGAAGATTCATGCACCCCGAAACTAGTAACGATGCTGAATTTATAGCGTCTGCTGGGCTTGCACTCGGTGGACTCTCTATAGTTTTGCAGAATAGATTTGACGGTTCTCTTCAAGCAGCGGCGGAGAACAATATGGCTAAAACAGAGCGCAGGCATCAGGCAAATACGCTCAAAGATGGGATTGATACCGAAAGATCACGTCGGTTAGGGCATGAAAGACTTGCGATAAGTGATGAGGATGGAACAAATACAAACTTGTTGAATGCGCCACTCCCCGAACTGTAACACACTTCTTATTTAAATTAAGTCGACGAACATAGTTATCTGGAGAGGGAATAGGGTTAGTTTACTCTACCTTTGGGGATTAGGGCCAGAGGGGTGTAGTAAGCTTAGAAATCTCTCTATGGTTAATCTATCACTTTGATAGCTCTGACCACATTATCGTAACGACCTCCTACACTAAGCCTCTCGTAGGTAACTATCAGATCTGTTCCTGTATCGATCGAAGAAATGTCTACACGTTTACCCTGTCTCTCAATACTTGCATTTGGACAAACAACTATTGCTTCTTGGAGACTATGAATCGCAATCAAAGTTAGGGGATTGCCCTCCGCAGATTGCACATTTAGATGCCAAGCAAATTTTGTTTTTTTATCTATTGAGTCGACTTCAGGTTTCTGACACTCAGAGTTAATTGTAGTGAGCTCAAAGTCATAGGTGCGTAGTGTCTTGCCGTCTTTTGACTGTAGTCGATTAATGGTGAACTGCTTTTTTTCCGTATAGTACTTGGCATCGTTATGGGCGGCATACGCAAATAAGCCGTATCTGACAATTAGAAAACTTAGAGGAATTGATACTATAACTGCCACAATGTTAAAAATTGTGGTTTTTCGTTTAGAAAGTTTTATACCTTTTCTTCGTATGATTGAAATGTAGCTAACTATCATCAGGAAAGATAGAAGAATAATGACTGGTACAACGAATATAGATAAAAAGATGGGCCCCCAATACCATTCTTCAAAAATTGGGCCAGCAAATATCTTCAGCATATCCATGTGCTAATCATACCAAACAACGTACTCTGCTAGACTAACTATATGAAAGCAGCTGAGCTTGAGACAGATAACGCCTTACTTCGACTAGTTGAGCCTAGTGCAGAGCGTGACGCTAGCCTAAGCGTTCAATGGCTAACCGGAGAGCTAGGTCATACGACATTACTTCTTATGGGAAACTCGGCAGAAGCCGTACGAGAAATGCTGCCTACGAGCCTTGAGAAAGAGACAAAGAGGATAGAAGATTTTCTGGAACGTAGAGACCAGCTGAATTGGATGATTGAGCATGAAGGTAAGGTTGTTGGCTCAGTGTGGGTAGACTTAGAAGATTCAGAGGAACTGCCAAGCCCTTCGGTACACATCATGATTGGTGACCCGGCTATGCGTGGCAAAGGGATCGGCCATTCAACAATTAAGGCCGTGTTAAACCATCTTGAAGGCGAAGGACACGGTATCATCTACACAAGGCACACAACCTCAAACGAGCGAGCGGATGAGCTACTTAAATCCTCTGGCTTTGAAGACCTAGGCTCTCCGTATACTAAAGACGGGGTTGAATACCAGAACTTGGTACTTCATACGAACACCAAATAAAAACCCTGACTACCGGGGCCAAAATGCCTATGATAGCCTCAAAAAATCAAATTGGAGCCATATCTGTCCGGAGATAGTACGCTGGGCACAGCTATCTAGAGAGGAAACAGGAGTAAGTTACTCTACCGTGCAGTAGTGGGCCCTATACTTTTTTGGCATGCCAGTACTGCTGCCACGCCAACGTGTCTCTAAACGTAGGCGATTGCAAGCAACTGTATAGAATCTTCTGGAAGTAAGGCATGCCTTTAGTCATTATCTGGTGGTCTCCAGATAACACTTTACCACCACGAATCTCCAACTGATTTAAGAATGCTATTTCGGCAACTTCATCATGTGTCCCATTCTGGATAATGGCGTTAACTAACTCCAGCTCCTCAAAACCACTCATTCCATCTTCCGTAATGTAAGCCCCGCTACCGTGTCCCCTATTAATCCCGTACGTACTCGTAATCAAGCTCTTATCTTGTTTCTCTGGCGACATTCCATTGGTATAACCCGTCTTATTGCCAGACATAAATACCTCGCTCGATTTGGGTAACCAAGCCATCCCCCAAGACCAAAAGTTCTGGTGGAGTCTATCAACAACCGCCATTTGTATTCCGTCTGGCCACACGAGCCCTACTTTAGCGGACTCTTCTGGACGCAATGTTTCTAAAGTGTCTGCGTTCAAGCCGTGACCATTTAGCAATAATGCCAACTGCAGAGAAGGTTGTGATGCCGCCTCCTGTGTTTCGGCTGCAAGTTCATCAATTTTCATAAATGCTACCCTGCCAAGACTACGGGCTTCAGGCACGCTAAATCCAGGGGTTGAGCCAGAGTCCACGCTGGTTTCAAAGGTTACGACAATCTCGCTGGTCAATAGTCGTTTAATACCAGCTTTAAAATCTCCCAGCATTATTTCATTTTTTTGGGAAAGCTCTATATCGCATGCTGCGGGATAATTGGCGAAATCACCTACCATGGGTATATTATACAATATCTTACTAATAATACAATAGCGTAGACATCGCCCCGCTAAGAGACCCCGGATTTCATCAAGATAAAACTTTTATCTTGATAGCCCAGGTACATTAGAACTGGAACAATATCCTTTTAGAGTTATCTCGATGGATACAACTCTCTAGAGAGGGAACAGGCATAACGTACTCTACCGCAGCAGACTAGAACCGAGAGTGCTTAGCAAGAGCTTCGTCTGCTTTTATCGTTAGCTCTTCAATCGTGCTGTCATTACTAACCCTACAGTCAGCAAGGGCTTCTACTGCCTGTAAGTTAACACCTATACTTCCTCTATCCGTGGTACCCAAATACTCCCTCTGACTCTGTTCTGTAAAGGATGTCAGGTCTTGGTGGTCGCCACGAGCTCTGTTGGCCTGATGTTTATATCGTTTTTCTATCGCTGCATCAATCCAGAGAATGACTGCTCCATGCTTCTTGAATGCCTCCAGCTCACCAGCCCTGCGAAGTCCGCTAATAACTAGCCCAGCAGGGTATGTGTCTGCGTTCTTTTCATAGTTTGCGAGTGAGCTTTGGGTGATGGGGCTTAGGCCAAATTCTTGTTTGAACCTATCGCCCACCTGACTAAGGATGTCACGTGATATTGGGTCGGCGTATCCTTCTGCTCTAGCTCTATCACGTATAACATCACCAGCAGAGACATGCATATAGCCTCGTTCTGCTAGATGTTCACTGTAGGTATCTTTACCAGAGCCTTCTTGTCCTGTAACAGCAATTAGCCTTGGGAGTGAAAGGGATTCTAGAGTGGGCATATTAATATTACTTTAGCATAAACATCATGTAAAGTCAATATTTGACCAAACAAGACTTAAGCTTAATCAACAGAGGGGGCAATAAAAAGAGACTCACAGTAATGTGAATCTCTATCTGTTATACAAACGGGGTAGCGGGGCCAGGGGCAGTGCACGTCTACACCGGTGCTCGGAGTAAACTCCTGTGCTCCGGTTTGATGACCGAACCTTGGCTTTGCGCATCAGGTTCTCGTCCTGCCCCCGGCCAAGAAAAAAGACCCATCTTTCGATGAGTCATTTTTCTTGGTAGCCGTGCAGTTGCCGAAGTGGAACGCAATCAAGAAAGAGCTTATAGAGATGTGGCGAATTGTGGGCGATCTTAAGAGTGCACGTACATTTGGTTTGTAAGCGGATTGTATCGAACCATGGATATCTTAGACAAAGACATCGAGGCGCTAAAGCAAGAATATGTGGATTATTACAGGGATGTACCTGTTCAGAAATATGCTGCTATGGCTATTGGCCGGAACGAAGATACCATCATTAGGTGGCGTGGCGCAGATCCAGCGTTTGCGGATGCTATAAAGAGATCAAAGGCCGAATGGGTCCGCAGGAAAATGCTAGCTGTTAAGGCAGAGTTTGCGCTTGAGCGGCTCGAAAAAGGAATCTTTACGCCGCGCGAGGAGGTGCTAGTTGAACAGCCGATACCGATAGCAGGTACCGGAACCACTGTTGAGCTCAATAGAGCATTTAAAAAGTTTGTTGTCGAACATATACGATCAAAGCCATGAAACCGCGTGAGCAAATGCTTTGACTTTTAATGCTTATGCTTGTGAAACAAATAATTTTTGATATACTTTTATTAACCTATGGGGTTATAAAAAACTTGAAAAATTGGTTTACAGGGTGTATAATGATCATAACTTACCAGACTGAACAGATGAAGGAGGCGTGCCATGATATACGTGTTGCAACTAAGCTTTACGGCAAGCAGATGGCTAGAAAACTTCACCGCAAGATTGACCTGCTTGATGCCGCAAAGAACTTATCAGACCTAATGCGTTTTGATAACAATGCTCATTGGCTCCAGGGCAATAGGCATTGGGAATTTTCGATACCGCTCTCATCTGGGTACAGTCTTCTTTTGACCCCTATAAATAAGGAGACTAAGGCACCGCAGGATGTTGAGGCAATGTTAATACTAAAGGTGGAGGACTATCACGGATGACGGATTACACACAATCTACGAATTACGCTGTTCACCCCAGCGAAATTCTGAGTGACATACTCGAAGATCGAGGTATTACTCAAAAACAGTTAGCGGGCCGGCTAGGCATCAGTCTTAAACACATGAGTGAGTTACTTGGCGGTGACGTGTCTATCAGCACCAGCATGGCTCTTAAATTAGAGTTTGTCCTTGAGACGCCCGCAGATACATGGCTGAAGCTACAGTCAAACTTCGACATGGTTAGATCACGCCTAGTGATGCAAGAACAACTTGACGAGCAGTTTGCCAATGAAAAGAACTTACTTTCTGACTTTAAAGATTGCTACAACAACCTGCAGAAATGGGATCTTGTTGAAAAGACATTGAATAGAAAAGATAGGTATAAGAACATACTTAACTATTTTGGTGTCTCTTCTTTGCAACTATTACTCAATAATTATCAACCAATAAAGTTCAGAAAAACTGACGACACTCCCGATAATTATTGTGTTGCAGCATGGTTGAGATTTGGTGAAAAACAATATGAGAGTAGGCCAACACAAGCGCCATTTAACGCAAGTAAATTCAATCAATCTCTCAAGGATATAAGAGCTCTCACAAAAGAGCCAATCAACTTTTCTTCAAAAAAGCTTGTTGAAATGTGTGACGAAAGCGGTGTTTCACTGGTCTTTACTCCATACTTTTCAAAGAGTTATATAAATGGTGCTACAAGATGGGTGGCACCTTCTCGCCCATTGATTCAACTTAGCGAACGGAATAAAAGAAGTGACGCACTTTGGTTTACATTCTTTCACGAGGCAGCTCATTTGATGCTGCACAGTAGAAAGCAAAATTATATTAACTGGGATAACCATAATCTTTCAGGCGCTAACGAAGAGGAGGAGGCTAACTCCTTTGCGAGAGATATCTTAATCCCAGTTAAAAGATATGAAAGTTTTGTAAGAGTTGGCGATCTCTCACGCGAAGCGATCATTAAGTTCAGTAAGGAACTTGGTATTGGTCGTGACATTCTTGCGGGTCGTTTAGCACGCGATGGATTGATGGAATGGACCGTGGCGCAAACCTACTTTAAAAAGATTGCACTCGAAAAGACCGCGTAATCATAGCGGCTACGAATATAAGACTTGTGTGCGAATAGAAGATTGGGAGCGGGGCAAAAGCCCCGCTCTTTTGTTACTTCTTGCGCTTACGTACCACTTCTGTCTCGGTGGTCTTTGGGCGCAGCTTAGCTTGCTTTTTCTCAACATACCGGCCCGTGATAGAGTCGCGTACTCGAGTAGATGCATTGCGCTTAGTGCTGCCTGCCATCATTTGCTCCTTTTTTAGTGCGTACTTAATAATGGTCCACAGGCTGTACGCAGGCACTGTATTCCTTATTGGCGGAGAGAGAGGGATTCGAACCCTCGGTACCCTTGCGGATACGAAAACTTATCAGGTGATCTTCCTAGGCCACAGGTCTCTCCACCTCTGTTAATTATAGCACAAAATGGGGTAAATTTACAGTATAAAATGTTGTATTATTCGTTATTATCGTGCCCGATGCGATCAAGGAACAGGCTGCGTTTGGCCACCGATCCGGCCAGTAGTTTCCTTACCTTGGCGCTGCTTAACGAATCGACTTGACCAGCGAAGCTATGCTTTGACATCCTGAAACCTGTTAAAAAATCAGACAGTGTGACCTGTAGGGCTACATTGTCTAAAAATACCGACAAAGGGGCATCATTATCAGCCAGCATATCCACCGCTTGCACACGAGCTTGGTACAAAGGATTAGTTTTCATATAGACAGCATCTTGATAAATTTTTAGCTGGGAGTTGATCCTGTTGTAAGCAGCTATATCTTCTTGCATCAAAAGCGCCGAGTACATGTTAAATCCTTGTGCGCCGATCGCTTTGAAATAGGGGAAGATCATCCCATGGATCTTTTTAGCAAGAAACACTGGGTGACTATTCAGTTCGTATGCCAGCTTCAGGTCCTTTATAAGTCTGTTGTCAGGGAGTATCCATTCGTTGTTGTACACAAAAACCACGACAGACCTGCCATCGAGCATACCTTTAAATACTAGTGGTTTGCTTGAAATTACCTCTAAATCGCCAAGCTTACTTTCTAGGTGCTTTTTGATTAGGCCCCGCAGCTCTTCCTTATTAAGTCCTGTGGTGATGATCTCATTGGCTTGTTCTTTGATTTTGTGGATTCCGTCTATTTGTCGCTGACTGTAGTGTGATGGACTTGCGATAGCCTCCTTATCCAACAATAGATCTAGGGCTGCTGGGTCAAACCTTAAAGGGGACGGTCCTGTTTCTGCTAATAGGTACTTTGTTTCATCTGGTAACAGTACAATGCGCCGCCGTACAAGCTGCCCTAAGCGATATTCGAGGTATTTACGTACCTTTTCTGCCCTAAGATCAAGGATGCCTCTAGGGGACCCTTTGAGGGTCTTTTTAATCTCTTTAATTTCCTTGGCGAAAGCTTTCTCTGCTTGGGTCATTTAGCGGTCCTAAACCTCTATACGATTTAGTGAAATTACAGGGAGAAAATAGATAAACGTGTATAGAGTTATAATATTATAACTCTATACGCCTTTATATTTATTTTCAAACTAATGTTAGAAACAAAAAAAGACCCGGAGGTCTTTTTTCGCCTGATAAGGTTTCGTACTCCTATATTAACAAAAAGTACCTAATTATTCAATGGGTTTTTTATATCTTACTACCCTTAATGCATAGTGGAAAAGTAGAAATGAAAACTCTCATGCTAATGATGACTAAAAGTCTACGTTTATAAGATTTCTATCTGTTAGAGCTTAGAATATCATCTATTTTTCAAAGGCCAAATAGATAGTTCAATTTAGGGCCAAAAACCCTGTATAAATTTGAATGGAAACTATGTCGTTTTTCTACAATAAACAGAGCTAGTTGCCTACCCATTTGATTAAACAGATAACAAATATAACAACGATTATTAAGTACAGTACAGGTCCTGTTTCTCGATAATCTTCTTTAATAGTTTTGAATCTTACTTTCATAACGTTTTCTCCTGAAATTAAAAAGGACACCATGCTTGGTGTCTAAACCAGTAACAGAGTTTTTACGCCCTATCACTTCGCATGGTGCCCATTTTTAGGCATAAAAATCCACGCATAGAAATGCGGTACTCAATTACTGGTTTAGACATTACTATCGTATCTTGACGAAGGGCTGAAGTTGACGATACCCTCATAGCACTTCTCCTTATTTATGTGCTTATAATATCTCAAAGTCCATTCGAACTGGAACGATATCCTAGTAGAGTTATCTCGTTGGATACAGATCTCTAGAGAGGCAATAGGGGTAGTTTACTTTACCGCAGCAGACTAGAACTAATTGATGGCTAACGTTTTAATCGTTTCAAAAATTAGTTGATGACCGTTGTCATTGGGGTGCAGGCCATCGGGCGTAAGCAAAGACGCTATATCGTTTGCTTTGAAAGTTGAATTTATGTCAACCAAGGAGACGCCTAGTTCGTTGCAGATATTTGTAAGCACATCATTGTATTTATCAACGTATTTGTTCAAGCAGGCCTTGTCTTTACCACCAAACTCAGTACTGAATTCTTCGTTCACTGGAGTAGTGTTCAGTACGTAAAACTTTCCTGGCTTTTCTTTGATTACACTTAGGATGTATCGCATGTTGTCTGCGTACTGTTCGGTTGTCTGCTTGAAACGTTGTTCTCCATTCAACCAAGTAGCATCATTCGCCCCACATGCTACGAAGTACACGAACGACTCGTCATCTGACCGCTTACGAGCCTCCATTTCTTGCTCAAAACGGTTTCTAAGACCTGCGCTCGTTTCTCCGGGAATACCAAGAGAATAAAAGTAGTAACCAGGATAAGGAGTCTGGCCGTCTAGCCACTCACGAAGTAAAGTAGCCCATCCATGCGTTTGTTGTCCCCATGCACCATAAGTAATACTGTCACCTAATCCAAAAATAATTTTCATGAGCTAATGATACCAAATTACCAGACAGGACTCGAACCTATGAAACAGATGTGAGCGTTTCTTAGGAACAGAAAGATACTCGTTCTGGGGCCGATCTCTATAAACATTGATAAATTACAGTTAATATGTTATTAATAGCATTATGCCAGAGTTCGTACATCTTTTAAGCCAAAGTGGTCGTTTGGTTTTGACTAGTCCCGATATTGCAGCCGAAGAGCATTTTGTCCACGAAACGACTACCCGTAAGGACCTTATTTTTGGTCTTCCAGATGCCACGCAAGACCTTGATTTGAGCCGTACGAGTACATATGCCGTAGCAAACGGTTTATCATCGGATAAACCTATTAAATACTTAGATGAGCGCAACTACGCTATCGCAACAGCAGGTTCAGAGTCTTCCGGGCATTCTGAGGGTATGTATATCCATATTATTGGTATTTTGCTCCTCAAGCGTAATGTCATGTTGGAATCGTTAAACGGACACGCTATAACTGAGAGTTTTACTATTCACGAACGAGCTCATTCTACGCACGCTCCTACACCTATTGAAATGTTACATAGTGTAGGTGGCAAGCTTTTTTGGAAAAGGCATTTAACTAATGCCGATAAAACACGGTCAGGATTTGGCTTCAACGCCAGGCACAAAGGACGAGGAGTGTTCCTGGAAGAAGCATATGCTGAGCTTGAAAGAGGACTCTTCGTTGAACATTTTGATTTAATAGATGACTTTACGGCTGGGGCAAATAATTATGATAAGGCAAAACAGTCCGGTATCCCCATGAAATACTTTTACAAGCACGTACTGCCTGATGGAACTTCGTCGCTAACTCTGGCACCGGGTGCACTGCCCGTAATTGTGTTAGATGCATTTATTGAGAGTGACTCCGAAAACCTACAAATTATGCGAAGTGCTCGCAGAGACACAGAGGGTCTCAGACAGTTTATCCAAAAACTAAATACATTTATGCCCGGACTATATGCACGCCTTTTACACACAGACACGGAAGATGTGGTCAACCTTATCAAGAATTTACGCTAGCCATAAAAAGACGCCAGATTTCTCCGGGGTCATGATGCTTATGTTGGGTAGCGGGGCCAGGGCAGTGCACATCTACACCGGTGCTCGGAGTAAACTCCTGCGCTCCGGTTTGATGACCGAACCTTGGCTTCGCGCATCAGGTTCTCGTCCTGTCCCCCCGGCCAAGAAAAAAGACCCATCTTTCGATGAGTCATTTTTCTTGGTAGCGGGGCCAGGACTCGAACCTGGGACCTTGTGGTTATGAGCCACACGAGCTGCCACTGCTCTACCCCGCGTCGTCAGCAGGTGATAGTAACTTTGCTGCAATGTCGACAAAACAAGTTTGCTCGGCATTGCTAGCAATATTACTAAGCTGCTTCCTCTTCAATTTTGTGAATCCTCTCACAAAATTGGATTAGCTGCATTTCACTTGCGAGAACGATTGAGCACGTTCTCGCGGCTGTTTAGCCGGTCTATAGTATCAAACAGAGGTGAGGTTGTCAATTGTCTAGGCTGCCACGGTGTAGAAAGAAATCTACCCACGATTCCAGATTACGCTGCATAAATGGCTTTTGTAAGGCCGGGGTGGTGGTAGCTTCTTTGACAGACTCGGGCACCTCAACGGTGTATTTAAGGGCTACACTCTTGGGTACAAGCAGCAGTTTCTCCCCGGGCTGGCCCTTGCCAAATTGCCGCCGGGCCGTAAGCTCTAGATACTGTGTGCTATTGTAATACTCGTTTTGAAGCCGCAGATTGTTGTTTTCTAGCTCCGCCACTCTGTTTTGCTGCTCAAGTTTGGACACCTGCTTTTGTAATTCGTAGTTAGACTCTATAACTGACACACCGCTCCAGCTGACCAAAAGTACTAATATACCAAACACTACAAAGCCTACAAACCGGATATCCCGGAACTGTTGGATAAAATTATGATTGTAATATATCTTTATTTTGTCGAACATATGGGCTAATTATAGTATACTCTGATCTGTTACCATATGTTTTACGCCAAAATAGTAAACCGAGTTGGCTTACTGGGTTGCATATAGTTGCAAGCAGCTTGCTGTGACATGGCATCACTCGATCGAGGTCGGATAAGCCCTTAACATAATAATGAAACTATTTTTTTGAGGGGGGTGTAGCTCAGTGGTTAGAGCAGAGGACTCATAATCCTTTGGTCGATGGTTCAAGTCCATCCACCCCCACCAAAAAGATAGTTGCCCCGAGCCTTGTTGTATAGGGATATGGGAAAGTGCCGCATCGAGGAATGGGTCTTTCATTGGTTATAGGACAACAGGGTTTATTACAGGACCTATACTATTGTTTCTGAACAAAACTAGGCTAAGCCCTGTGCCCAGTTTTTGATATGATGTGTTCATGAGCAAGAGAGCCATAATTGTACATTGTTGGGGAGGTACCCCAAATTATTGCTGGTATCCTTGGGCAAAAAAGCAGCTAGAGAGTAGGGGCTACGAGGTTGATGTGCTGACCATGCCCGACACCGGCAGCCCTAGGCTAGACAAATGGCTACCGCATCTTAAAGCAAAAATATGCGAGCCAGATGACGAGCTGGTTCTAATTGGCCACAGCATCGGTACTGTGACAATAATGAGGTATCTAGAAACACTTGCGGCAGATCAGCAAGTTGGTAAGGTGATATTAGTTGCTGGCTTTACAGATCAGCTTGGTTTTAAGGAGCTAGAAAACTTCTTTGAAAATCCCCTAGATTTTAGTGCTATTAAACATAGAAGTAAAAACGGCTTTGTGGCCATTCAGTCCGATAATGATCCATATGTATCAGGGCAATATGGTGAGCGGTTAAAGGACGAGCTTGGCGCAAAGTTGATCATTAAACATGGGGCCTACCACATGTCGGGTGATGTCGATAACGAAGACAGCCACCTTGAATTACCAGAACTAGTAAACGAACTTACCTAAGGTAAGGGTTGAGGAAACAGGTGATAGAGGAGTTATAAAGCTAGTTAGAAGGGCTTGCTTTGATAACGTTGAATGCCGCAATGGCGACTTTGAGTGCCCAGACACTTATGACAACCCATATAACGCTAAAAACAAGACCGCCTATCTTAACTTTTCTTAATCGTAGGACAACAAATACTATTGCCACAAGGCCAAGAACAATGCCAATTACAAGAAACGGAACGCCAAGTAGGGACGAAAATACGTGCAACGTACCAGAGGCGACGGCATCATCGACTTTTTCTGCTGTGTTAGTAAGCGGCTGCTTACTCCTGTAATCGGCGTGAATCAGCCCCGATCCAATAGCGGACAAAATAAGTGCTAGAACAGATAATACGGCGCCTAGTTTAGACGAGCCAGTAGATGGCTTTTTAGTTTGTAGATTTTGCTTTGGATCTTGAGCGTTAGGGTTCATAACATAAGCATTACAAACAACACAATATAAATCAAGATAGCACCTTAATACAAACGGTACCCGCGATCTGCTATACTCAGACTCAAATTATGGCGAACAGCAGGACTCTATCACGCAACTTCATACCCTGGAACAGGAAGTGGGTTACAGTGCGACGCCATCTGCCGGTAGTACTGAAGCCACTACTTGCCGGGTTATTTCTAATGTTGCTGTGGAGACTTTGGCTATACCCAAACAACATACACTTCAACGAGCTGTCAAAAGAGCCAATAATGTTGGTTGTGCTACCGCTTGTCGGGTTTATGTATGTAATTTTTGCTAGTGTGGCGGTTGGCTCAGTCTTTGAGCAGTACAAGCGAGTATCCAAGTGTGTTATCCGAAAAGATTTGGACAACTTCCTACTTTATAGGGATGAGCAATTACCCTTAATGATGCATATTTTGGTTGGCGCGCCGTCTGTAATAATAGCGGCTTTTGTAGCCCTACTTGATTACCATCATGATGTCATGGGAGGCATGGCAGGTGTATTTGCTGTGACATTCATGCTTGTACTAGTTTGGGTGATCACAACCGAGCTAGATGATTTTAGCAAAAGCATTTGGTTCAGGGAGAAGATACCCCGAAAGTGGTACGAAGTTGATATAGAAGAACATTTCAAAAAGTTGCAGTAGCCGGGCAGCAAAGTCATTTAGAGATTATGTAATCTAACCAACAGCAGAGGATATTTTGGCTGTGAGGGAGTTGACAAGGCGACTTGTTTTATATACCCTAGGGGGGTATAGGAGAAACAAATGTGTAAAGACGGAACCTGCGAACATAACGGTCACCACGACCACCACAACATGAACATTAACAGTATGGCAGCCAGTGCTACGCTGCACTGTCTAACGGGGTGTGCGATAGGTGAGATACTGGGACTAATCATTGGAACGGCACTTGGGCTGAGCACTGGTATGACAGTGGCGATTGCTGTTGTGCTGGCGTTTGTGTTTGGCTTTTCTTTGTCTACGCTACCACTTCTAAAGATGGGTGTTACGTTCTTTGCCGCCCTGTCAGTTGTATTCGCAGCCGATACTCTATCTATTGCTACGATGGAAGTGGTTGATAACAGCGTAATGGCGGTCATACCAAATGCCATGAACGCCGGGCTAGTTAGCCCGCTGTTTTGGATAGCAATGCCGCTGAGCCTAATTGCGGCTTTTGTTGCGGCCTACCCAGTTAATCGGTATCTATTAACTAAAGGCAAGGGCCATGCCTTGGTAATGAAGTACCACACTGGCCACAATCATTAGGAGGTATATATGACTGCGAAATACGGCTACTCAGAAAATAAGGAACAAGTGCTAAAACGGCTCAAGCGAGCCGAAGGGCAAGTGCGGGGTATTGCCCGAATGGTGGAAGACGACAAGTACTGTATTGATATCCTAACTCAGGTCAGTGCAGCCCAGGC
>Ga0172379_10006249_pt1 | contig 16063 bp, 15 predicted proteins | sample GrowelOW334metaG_FD_119756 | JGI IMG/M metagenome (GOLD analysis project Ga0172379, IMG submission 119756) | Groundwater microbial communities from an aquifer near a municipal landfill in Southern Ontario, Canada - Groundwater well OW334 metaG | ecosystem: Environmental > Aquatic > Deep... | reverse complement strand
TTGTCGATTGGGGTTCCTTTTTTGATAGACCTGGCCACTAGAAGCATGTATTCATTGTTGGTAGCAAGCTTGGCTCCTTTCTTAGTCAAAGGCCCATTTTGCCATTCAGTGATTAAGTCGCCAAGGATACCAGGCTTGCCATCGAGTTCCTGTTCTCCTTCCGCGAACCCAACCTCCCAACCGGTTATCTTGTTCGTTATTTCAGCGTCTTTCTCATTTTTAGTCCATTCCGATTTCCTATTGTTAAATCCAATCTTTTTTGCGCTGTTTAAATTCTCCGCAAATCGATTCCATGTGGTTATTGGTTTTACCAGAAAAACAGGGTTTTTCATTTGGGCTATTACATCTTTCTGTTCTTTTGTGAGTTTGGCTTGGAGTGTGTTAATAGCTTCTTCCATTGTAGGTGCTTTTTTATCCCCCTTGATTGGTTTTTCAGGATTATACAAATTCCCACCTTTCAGGTTTTCAATGGCTTCGCTATATTGTTGCATAATCTTTATCGCATCTTTTAGCTCTTCTATAAAATCAAAGTCTCTTTCGTATATCGGGAGTCTTTTCTCAAGTTTTTCATTAACTTCTTTCATCCCTTCCATCGCGCGATTAAAAACATCGCCGGGAAGCTTAACTTTTTCACTTTTCATCATTTCCTCGGCTCCCGCGAGTCGATCTGCCGCCATATTTGGCTGCATTTCTTGTTGTATTTTTTCCGCTGCTGACATATCCAAAACTTACAAATATATCTGTGAATTATAGCACAAATAAGCCCAAAACGAAAGTATTCAATCGTTATAAAAACTATTCAACCGGAGTAGGCGGAACGGGAACTACCGACGAAGAAGTATTTGCATCGTTCGCAGTAGTGGCATCAGGCGTGGCCGCCGAGGCAGCAGGCGCCACCGGAGGTTGATATAAAATATTAACAGTAAGTTCTCCGCTCTTGGCACCGCTGGCATCATAAGCATAAATCTTGAAAGTGTTTTTCCCCTCTTTCATAAGCCCAAAATCAGCGTTGGCAAAATATGCCCAATTCATGTCCCCTGCTTTAAATTTTTGAAGAACATAATCATTTACCGTAACTTTTGCGGCAGTATTTAAAACCGTTCCAGCAATAGTCGCGACCCTTGAAGTAACAACAAAATATCCATCAGCATTAGGTTTTGTCTGGTTTGCGACAGAAACAAGTACCGGCGCAGCAAAAGCTCCGGTCGTGGGCGTCGTGGTAGTAGTGGAAGCATCATCAACAGTAGTTGGTGTTACAGCAGTCCCATCGGCCTGCGGCTCCGTTTCCGCCCCCGCAGCCGGCCCAACAACCTCCGGTTCCACTTTCACCATATCGGCGGACTTTTCAAACTGCGTAGGCTTTTGATCTTCTTGTTTGTTCCATGTGTACCACTCGCTCGTCTTAAATTGATCAGAAATAGCGGCAAGCACATTCGGGCTTTGGAATTTCCAATATCTATCAAGAGCAGCACCCATAAGAACAATTTCCTGTCCAACACCCATTTCTTCAGTCTGAACAATTTTTTGTCCGGCCTTATCCATTATGTCCATCAAAATCCCACTTCCTTGTATTCCGTAAGCATCAACTTCGGGATCTTTTGAAACGGCGAAAACCGTATTTTGTCCGGCATGAACAACGGCACTTCCGGCCTTAACAGAGGTCTGCGCCACCGCTTCATTTGCATAAACTTTATTTATCCATAAATTACCTTCGACCAAAACAACACCAATGGCAGCATCTTTTCCCTCTCCTGAAATCTGCTCAAAAGCCAAATCGGTACCGGAGGAAGCCCTGAGAATCGTGCCATCAAAAAATTCTACTATTATTTTTGATCCGGAAGAAACGGCAATTTCATCACCCTCCATAATCAAAGCATCGGTACTCAAGGTAAGGAAATCTTTCGTACCCCAAGTCCTCATTTGCACATCTCCTTCAACAACATGCATATAAGCCGATTGCTCTTTGTCATTGGCAAAAATCGACTTCGCTACATTAAAAAGAAGAACAAGGACAACTATACCGGCGAGGATTATAAGAAACGGCAGGAGATAATCCATGGCCGCATATTTCTTGCGACTCCTCTGTCGGTACATATTGTTATACATAAAAAATCTCTAAAAGCTCCATAGACATTAAACCACAAAAAATTAAAAAGAAAACCCCATTTCTTGTCTAATGGCATTTAAATCTCGAATCAAACGAAGATCCTTCTTAAGTTGATTCTCGATTTTCATAACAGAATTGATAACCGTCGTGTGATTTCTGCTGGAAAAATCCACACCGATTCTCTCGTACGACTGCCCCAGCTCCTTTTTTATCAAATACATACAAAGCTGGCGAGGCTCCATAATCTCTTTGTGTCTGTCCAAACCAACAATCTGCTCCGGGGTAACTTTGTAATACTGAGCTACAAAAGTAATAATGTCGGCGGCATTTCTTGCAACAAAAGCATTTTTTCGTTTCTGTTCGATGTCATATCCGATAATTTTCTGCGCCTTATTCATTCTCTTCATAATTTCAGCGGCGGAAGCAATTGTCGGAGATTTGTCATATAATTGAGATTCGGCAACAACCTGTTTTAGAACACTTTCCAATTCGCGAACATTATTTTGAATATTGTTTGCAATAAAATTTAGAATTTCAGGATCAATCAACACCTGCATTTCTTCACATTTCTTTTGCAAAATAGCGACTCTTGTCTCAAAATCAGGGAGTAAAAGCTCCACGACCATTCCCATTCCAAAACGGCTCTTTAAGCGGTCATCCAAGCCATCCAGCTCGGATGGAGATCTGTCGGAAGTGATAACAATTTGCTTGTTGTTTTCATAAAGCTCGTTGAAAGTGTGGAAAAGTTCTTGTTGTGAGGAATCTTTCTTTGCGAAGAACTGAACATCATCGATAAGCAAACAATCAACGTGTCTATATCTTTCCTTAAAGCTAACCATATTTCTTTTCGTAATCGCATCAATTATTTCTGTAACAAATCTTTCTGCGGTAACATATTTTATTACATGGTCCGGAAAGTTTTTTAAAATCTCGGAGCCAACGGCCTGAATCAAATGAGTTTTTCCAAGACCAACTTTTCCGTAGATATAGAGTGGGTTATAAATTCCTCCCGGCATATGAGCAACAGCCGAACAAGCCGCATGTGGAAGCCTATTTTCTTTCCCAACTACAAAAGTATCAAGAGTGTATCTTTCATTCAACATCTTGCTGCAAATCTTTTCGCCGGATTGACCTTTTTCTATGCAAACCTCATTTTCATTCTTAACTTTTCGCACTTTTTTATCATCCTCTGTCAGAAGTTTTTTAACATCAACACCTTCGGAATTACCTTTGTCGGCAAGTTTTGGAGAAACTTCGTATTTTATAGACTGAATTTCCGGATTGATTTCTTGTGCCGCCTGAAGAACTTTGACGCCGTATTTATCGCTGACCCACATTTGGAAGAATGCGCTTGGGAGTCCGACAATAATTTCGGATCCTTCAATTCTTAAAATTGTGGTGTTTTGAAACCAAGTAAGAAAGTGAGCCTTTCTGATGGTTGGTTTCAATCGATTCAAAATCTGTATCCAAAAATCTTTTGGCGACATAGTTGTATGTAATCCTTAGAAAAATCCCAGTGTCCGGAAAATTTTTTGTGCCCTTTCTCTTTTTCGGACAACGCGAATTCTATATTCTTTATAACTCCTCCACAAGGCCTTAAGAAGCCAAAAATCATCACTCAAAGGATAGGGTCATAATTCAAACAGAACACAATACGTAGTAAAATTTCACGCAAAACAACACTTATAATTTTCTTCGTCAATGCTCCAATCCCACAAACTTGACAACCCACGCAACAACAAAAAATCGCCATCGTAAAAATAACGGCTGAAAGAAAACAAACCTCTCGATTTGGAAAACTAAAGAGAATTTATTATCTTAATAATATCGCTGTAAGTTATAAGCAAAATCAGAAATATAATTAGAACATATCCGATGGTATGAATTCTTGCTTCCCATTTTTGATTAACCTTTCTTCCGGTAATCCATTCGAACAGCAAAAACATAAATCTTCCGCCATCGAGCGCAGGCAAAGGCAAAATGTTAATTACGGCCAAGCTAAGCGATAAAAGAGCCATGAATCTTAGAATAACAATCAGCCCTTCCGTGATAATGGAATAAGTCATTTGGGCAATGCCAACAGGTCCGGAAACAGAGTCAGGAACCTGTCCGGTGGTGAAAATATCCCCAATCATTCCAATAAACATCGTGGCGGTAACTTTTGAAATCTTCCACATTTCTGAGAAAGATTTATAAGCGGAAACATAGAACGGATATTTTTCATTTTTGATTTTTACAGCCGATTCTAAATTGTCGATATTGTATAGGCTAACTCCTCGATCTGCTCTATCAAACGCATTTAAAGCGGAAAGCAAAACGCCGATTTTCTTATCTTTGGGCTTAATTTCAAATTGCAAAACCTTGCCATCGCGAGTCACATTAAAAACAATATCTTTATCATAATTCTTTTCCGTATAAGCAACCATTTCGGCCGGATCGTAAACAGAAATTCCGTCAAAAGAGTTAACGACATCAAGATCTTTTAAGCCGGCTTTTTGCGCAGGAGTATCAGGATAAACCTTGGAGATGATAACTTTATCGGAATATTTATTATCAGCGGAAACATTTATCATAAGCCTTTGCCCATCTCTATAAATATCAAAGAAAATAGTCTTGGATCTACGGATTAATAACTCATAAACAGATGTGTCAAAAACTTGAAGACCGTTGAAAGTCAAAATTACATCACCGGCTCTAAGTCCTTTTTTGTAAAACTCACTATTCACATCGATGTTACGAATTTTTACACGAGGAAAATTGCCATAATCATAAAACTGAACACCAAGAGGGCTTTTTTTATCAATATTTATTTCAACTTTTTGGCCACTTCTATAAACGATGTATTTGCCGGAATCATCATAAGACACATTTTTTAAAGATTCGGCAGCGCTACCGTCCAAAACCGCACCGGCATGAGAATAAATAACGTCGCCAGCCATCATTCCGGCTTTATACCCGGCAAGATTTTCATCTATTTTTTCAATTTTTAATCCGGGCTCAAGAGTAATAACATCATTCGATATTGCAGACAAAATCTCGTCCGGCATAAGGAGCGGCTGCATTCCGTAAGTAAAACCGATTGTCAAAAACACCCACGCCAAAAAGAAATTCATAATCACTCCGGCAATAACAACCTTGATGCGCGCAGAAACAGATTTGCTGGCAAAACTTCGTTTATTTGCTAAAGTTTTTTTGTTGGTAGAATCCTCGCCGAGCATCCGAACAAATCCTCCGAACGGAATCCAGTTTATGGAATAAATGGTATCGCCTTTTTTCTTGCCCCAAAGGCGCGGCGGCAGCCCAAAGCCAAATTCCTCAACTTTTATTCCCGCTCTTTTGGCCATAATAAAATGACCAAGCTCGTGAATTAAAACAAGGATGGAAAAAATTATCAAAAAAGCAATCGCGGTAAATATGTAATGCATAGGTTTTTATGAGGGGCTAATATTTTTAAACTGTCATAACGTCTTTCTCCTTTGATGCGGCCATTTCGTCAATTTTTTTGTTGGCAATATCAACCTTGCCTTGTAGTTTTTCATCCAAGCCATGCCATTCATCTTCGGTAATCTTGCTGTCGTCTTTCAATTTTTTAATTCCGTTGTGAATATCCTGGCGCTGAGTTCGAACAGTAATTTTAGCTTCCTCGGCAAGTTTTTTTACATGTTTTGTAAGTTCGGTACGGCGTTCCTCGGTGAGCGGTGGAATAGGAATCCTGATTACAACGCCGTCATTCATAGGATTTAGACCGATGCCTGTACCAACAATCCCCTTTTCAATGGCAGAGAGATTTCCTCTGTCCCAAGGCTGAATCTGAATTGTGCGAGGATCGGGAATTGCGATATTAGCGACAGCTTTAATCGGTTGCTGCGTGCCATAAACTTCAACAGGAATATTTTCAACAAGTGCCGCGGAGGCACGCCCAATTTGCAATCTTGTAAATTGTTCTTTTAGGTGCGCACATGTTTTTTCAAACTCTTGAGCTGATTTTAAAATTAAATCATCGCCTATCATATTATTTTGAGTTAAATTTTAATTTATAAGTGTACCTATTTTATCACCTTTTATAACTTTTTCGATATTTCCTTTTTTGTTGAGATTAAAGACAATCATCGGGATTCCGCTTCCATCCAATGTAGAAGCGCAAGTCGCGTCCATAACTCCAAGTTTTTTTGAAACCACCTCTTTATACGTTAGTGATGTGAATTTCTTTGCATTCTTAAATTTCATAGGATCTTTATCGCAGACAAAATCAACTTTTGTAGCTTTCAAGAGAGCGTCGCAGTTCATTTCCAGGGCACGAAGGGCCGCCGCCGAGTCGGTTGTAAAAAACGGACTGCCCGTGCCCCCCGCAAAAATAACAATATTTCCGGCGTCCATGCGAGCCAAGCCTTTTTTCGGAGTGTAAGTCTCCATGGCCTTTTCGGCGGGAAAACTTGTGAGAGAAACTGCTTTTGCCTTAAGCTGTTTTAGCGCATTCTCAAGAGCCAAAGCGTTCATTACGGTAGCCATCATTCCCATCGTATCCGAGACCACTCTGTTTAATTTTAGATGTTTGTTGTCTCGGTATCTCCAGATATTCCCACCGCCAATCACAATTCCTATTTCCGTGCCAATATCTTGTAACTTTTTTATTTCCTTCGCCAAAGACATTAGTACTCCCCCATCTATTCCGGATTCCAATTTTCCTTTAAAAACCTCACCGGAAAGTTTGAGAAGCACACGCTTATATTTCAGCTTCGCCATAATTATTTTTTAAATAGAAAATACGCCACCACAAGCCCCAAGATTATTCCTCCTATAAAAATCAAAAACCATTTTTTGTCCTTTTTCCCATCGCCCATTGAGGCCAAATCTGCCAGAAATTCTGTGTTTAGAATAATTTCCTGATTTTCATGTTCCTGAAAAAAATCATCATTTTCGGCTCTCGTAATCATGTCCAAAAACTTTCCAAGTTTAACTTTAACCTTTTCACCGGGCTCGTGAGGATTTGGCGCAGCCATTGGCATAGCCGGCCGAATAATTTCGGGTCTTTCGTGAACTGCCGTGGCGGCCGGCCACTCCATCGGCCTATTCACCGCAATCTCCGGCCTCGCGGCCGGCCTCACTTCCGGCCCTTTAAAAAACTCCGGCTCCTCCTCTACATGGGAAATCATAAATTCAGGCTCATCCTCTTCATGAAAAGCCTTCTTTCCTTTTGTCCTTAAATCGATAATTCCGTTGTCATCTTTTTTAAACATAGGCCTTTATTATTTCAGGCCAAGATTAACACAAACCTACACCTAAAACAACTGTCCCAAGGCCATGCTGCATGCCTTATTAAAAATCTCAATGAGATCCTGTGGCATAAGAGATATACATTTCGCCACTTCGCCAATCTGCCGGTCAAACTTGTCTGGAGTTCGTTTTTGACAAGCAAAACCATGTCCCGATCGAAGAACAAAAATGTCCCCGCCAAAAACCATCATTCCTACCCTCCAGTTTATTCCCTCGCGCACATTAGAAACATGCAAAGAAATTTTACCGCCAATCTCCATTCTTGTTCTTTTTTTAAACTCCGGATGAATTTCTTTTTTCAACTCTTTCAGCCTAAAATCCCTTTCCCAAATCTTAACATATTTTTCTTCAGCTTTTTTCTCTAAAACAACATTCAAAATATCATCATCTCTTAAAACAGTTTTTATGTGCTCATCCCTGTCAACACTCGGAAAAATTGTTTCTTCGCCGATTTTTAAATCAGAAACAGGAATAGGCTCCGCATGCATTAACAAAGGATCCATAAAATATATTTTCCCATTTTTTGGAGCCACAACTGCAACATGGCAATTATCCGTAGAGTAAACAAAAAAACTTTCTTGTCCGCTATCGCCCAAAAACTCCGCAAGCTTCTCGGCCTGATATGAGCAATCTCCACCTAAAAATTCGGGCATCTGCTGATTCGTCCCTTCAAACGCAAAAGAAAAATTATTATATGGAACTTTTCCATAGACCGAATTTAAGGCATTCTGCATAACCGGATGTATTAAATGGGAGTCATTAAATCACATCCTCCTAAGTTCCTCCAGCTTTTTTCTCATAAAAACCATGAGGTTTTTATCCCCGGGAAAATCGAGCACCATTCCTTCCTGCCACAACGGCGGAGTACTGCGAATCATTCGATGCCACACAGCATTGTAATAAAGTTCTTCTCTGGTCATGCCAAAAGGGTAACCAAGTTCATTAGAAATTTTTACAAAAGCCTCGTTATTTGGACCAAGAACATCGCTAACACGTCGCAATTCGACACGAAGTTGATCTGAAAGTTGGACCGCCTCTTTAAAAATCTCTATAACCTCCGGATCGTTCGGATCTATTTTTTTATCAATCTTTCGTTTTTTACCAAAAGCTTCCGTATTTTTCACGCTCTCTCTTATTTGTTCAATCTTATAATCCATCCAGCGTTCCTCTCCTAGTTTTTCCAATTCATCCGCATGAACTCTGAGCATTGGAGGGTCTTTCCAATGGAAAAGCTGCAAAACTCTCGCAGCTTTCGGATCCCCTTTTTTCAAAACTTCCATCCAAGTGTGAAGTAGTTTTAATGAAGCCTCGCAATGCGGACTGCAAGGCGTAAAAGAAGGTGGACAAAAATCAAATTCCTCAGGATATGTTCCGGTTTTTTCAATTAATTTATTCAGCTCAAATCCAAAATTTGAATTAAATTTATCGCCCACGGCCGTCCTCAACACCTTATTTTTCTGCGGATTACAATATTCTTCCACGCAACAAGGAGGATATCCCAAAAACTCCCCTTCAATTCTCCATCCATAATCTATTGAATGCACTCGGGGAACAGTAATTCGCTGTTGTATATATTTTGATAACACTTCAGGTCTGCCAACAACATAGCCATGATTTAATTTATAGCGATCATCTCTAGACTTATGCCAATCAGTATTTAACTTATAATCAAGACCCATCTGCTTTAAAATTTTAGGCAACTTCCCAAAATCTTCCGGATATATAAACGTCCCCGGTTTCACCCCCTCCGCCACAAGCAAAAGCTGCGTCCTATCAATCTCGTCCAAGCTTTGCCATTCAGGAGATTCATAAACATCGGCATATTTCAGCTCCGGCACTTCCCTATTTTGGTCTTCTTTTGGTGAATTCATCTGTGTATTATACCACAATTCCACGCAAATAGATATACCATGGACGCAAAAATTCACGGGTTTTGATGGTCACATCAAGTCTTTCAAACTCTTCAATTTTTTAGTTTTCCCATTTTTGTAATCTTCCTCCACCTCAGAAGCAATTTCCAAAAGTTCATCTTCACTCATTTTTCCTTTTATCCACAATCGTTTCCTAGATTTTCTTATATTTTCAGCTGTCGGCAATTTTTCCGGCATAGTTCCGCCAAGTTCTTTAATCGTTTTCCTTACCTTCTTCCCGACATCATAATGAGCTTTATTCGCCTTTTGTTCGCCATAAATCTCCTCACGTTTTAACTTTGCCTCCGTCTGCGTGGACCGAAAAAGATTCGCAGCAAGTTCCTCACTCCCCATATGATCAAGAATTGCTTCTTTTTTCTTAAGCTGCTTTCTCTCATGAATATCTTTTTGCCTCAATCCTCCGTAAAGCCCCATATATCCATAATCTTGAAATTCAGCATAATTTTTAACTCCGGATTTTTTGGCCGCTATAATTAGTTTTTTGTTACTATCTTTCATTTCACCGCGCAAAAACACGCGCTTGCCATCTTCAATCCTCTGTTCGCGAAGTTCCTGCTTTCTTGTCTGCAGGACAAAATAGGTCTGCGCCAACGCTATTTCCTCTTTTCTAGGGTCTCCATTTTGCGCAATCAGGTAACAGGCGTAACGGGAAAGCTTATAATTATCAACTTCCCTAACAGCCTCTTTTTCTGTTCCAGAAGCGATCTTTATCATTTCGCTGGCGTGAGCGAAATGATCCGAAATTGTTTGCCCACTATTCTTGCATGCTTCCTTTGCTCTCTCAATTGCGGGAAGGAATTTCCCATACTCCGTATAGCCTAGAAATTTATAAAGTTCTCTCGCGCTCCAAAACTCTTTTCCATACTTATTAACATGCTTTATTTCCTCAAAAACATTTTTCTGCATAAAGATTTGATAAATTATCACCCCAAGTCTACCGCGATTATTCCAACATCAAATTAGAGCCCGTGGATTAAGGCCATATCCCGCACCCTCAAGCCCAAACAAAGTGTTGTCGCCCATTCGTCAACACCTACGGCCTCAAGCTTGGAATTATTTTAGAATTATTTTAAGAATTTTTTAAGTTCGCCGTGCATAATATCCGGCGATATATGAAATCCTATACTAAAAATTACGCCTTTATCGACAGCCAAAACCTATACTTGGCCATTTTGGCTCAAGGCTGGAAAATTGATCTGAAACGATTCCGAATATACCTGAAAGACAAATACAATATAGAAAAGGCTTTCCTTTTTCTTGGATATCTTCCGGAAAATCAAGAGATGTACAGAAAATTCCAAGAATACGGCTATATATTAATCTTTAAGCCTATTTTAAGAAGCAAAAACAGTAAAATAAAAGGAAATGTTGATGCAGAACTGGTTTTACATTCGATGATTCAATATCTAAATTACGATAAGGCCGTAATTGTGACAGGAGACGGAGATTTTTATTGCTTAGTCGATTATCTCAGTCAAAAAGACAAATTGGAAAAACTCTTGATTCCAAATTTCTACAAATATTCAGGACTTTTAAAATTATTCCCCGGAGAAAAATTAGATTTTGTTAATAATCTAAGAAATAAGGTCGAACAAAAAAGAGAGGCAATTGCTAAGGACTAACCCTTATGAATCTCCTCTCATTGGTGATTGGCCCAATTGTAGCAAATTTTTGGAAAAAGTAAAGAAAAACTCACCCGAAAGTGTTGTCGCCCCTTCGTCAACAAGCCAAAGCCCCAAGCCTCCCCGCCCTGCCCATCAATCTCCACCGCCTCATCCAAGTCCAGTTCCCCATCAGCAATCATTTAGAGGATTTCTTCAGGGGTCATGAAGGTTGGAGCTAGAGTCAATACTCCACTATGATTATATCCAAACAATCCTCATATCCTTCCGCCTTCCCACCGATAAATTCGTTGAGCCCAAAAACCTCTATATCTTCGCTTTCCCACAGCTCAACTTTCAATGTTCTTCGATAATTCCTCGCCAACACCGCAATCCGTTCATCCACCGATTTCCACGTGATTTTCTCCAAAAACCCCTTCGACATGAGCCTAACAGTTTCCTCCTCCAGATTTTGCAAATTTTCCCACAACTGAAAAGTCTGATATTTCTTGTCTTTCTTTATCATTTTCCATTCCTCCGGCTCAATTTCCACAAAATCCTCATCCTCGTCGGAATATTCTTTGCACATCACCAAAAACGGGAAATAGAAGTCTTTGTACTTATCCAGATATTTTAGTATCCGTATGGCAAGTTCTCGGGTTATTTTCATAAGCCGATCGTTGATCGAAATGAGTGGAAAGTCAAGAACGTACAGTTAAGAAAAAAATCATAGAATATATGCCATTTTATAACACAAAATCGGCTTTTACTTCTTAATTATAAGTTTTGAAAATCCATCCCAAATTCTTTTTTTATTTTTCTTTCCATATTCTCTAAATATAGCAAGAAGCTCTGAATATGTTCGAGGATTATCTCCAACAAAATTCCAAAATTCTTCATGCACAGACAATCCTCCATCAGGATCAAAGTAATATAAGACCTTCGGATTTTTATATGGCTTAGGGAACGTATTGTTGTAATAAATAGCAAATTTAGAGTCTACTTTTTTATATTTTTTTGCATAATATGCCCATGACATTACAGCCAGTAATCTTTTTTTTGCTCCAGGCACCTCAGTCGTATTAGGATCAGGGCCTTTCATTTCTAAGTAATACCAATGATCATTTTCCTTGTCGTATAACTCCATATCAAATTCATAAGTGTGACTTTCTACTTCTTTTGAAGGATTGTCACATGCTTCAATTATCTTTTCTTTTTCTTCGTTATAATTCGATAATTTTTTAGCATTACTTAAGTTGTTGATAATATTATCAATTATTCTGAAAACATTGACTGGCAATTCAACATTCACATTAAATTTTCTCCTAACATTCTCTTGCCCCCATGCATCACTTGCGATTATCTCGGCTATTTTTTCCATTTCGCCACCAAGAGAGGTTTTCACGCCATGTATCCTGTGTAATAAAGGATCAAAATCTTGAAAAATTGCTATAATAAACGGATTACCCGAGTTGCTTTTTGGGCTGCTTATAGCTTTTTTAAGATATCTTTCAACGACACCATCAATTAATGAGTAAATTTTCAGTCTAGAAGAAGGTTTGATAGTGGTCATAAAATATTATTTTTAAAGTGAAAAATAATCTCCGAATACGCCCCCTTGTCCCTTTCCGTCCTATTTAAAACCGGCCTCTTAAATTCTTCGACAATTTTTAATCCTGCCTTATTAGCTATTTCAGGATACATCCCCCATTTATCGTTTGCCACCAAGAATATAGAAAAATCATCAGATAAATATTTTTTGCAGTTTTTTAGGACAGACGAAATGCCATCAATATAACTATTCCTAGCTTCCAGCCCTTGTCCTCTGAAAAGTGGCCCAATTTCAGATTCATCTTTGCGCTCAAACCCAAAAAGATCATAAGCATAAGCATGCTGTTCGTGGTAATCAATAAGTCCAACATAGGGCGGCGAAGAAAAAATACCTTTAATCTTTTGTTTTTTAGCAATTGACGAAAGATCAGAGTGATAATTTTTCAACTCTTCAAAAATGTCTATTTCTCTAGAGTCGCCAGTTAAACAAATCTGCCCAGTGCTAGTTCTCAACTTTTCAAATTGTTTAAATCTACTCATCGTATCTTGGGAATATCGCTTCCACCATGTCAAAATTGAAAAAAGAGGCTTGCACATTTTACCATGTTTTCTGCAATAATAAGTCGTTATCTGAGGCTCTTTAAGTGTTGCTAAATCTGAATGAGTAGTCGCGCGACAAGATCTAATTGTGCGACTTAAAATGACACTTACCACCTGCTTTATATCAGGGTTTTTTATTTGCTTAACCTGCTCGAACATGAAATTAATCTCATCTCTAATCATTTGCAAATACCATTTATCTAAAAACGATTTGTTTTTGCTTTGTTTAAGTTTAATTCCATATTTTTGAACCAATGCATTATAAGTTTTTAAAAAATCCTTTTCTTTTTCTGCTCCATATCTCATTTCATCTATCCGTTTTTGTCGTATTTTGTACTTAAATTCTGGAGATGGAAAATATCTTGAATTGAATTTATTGAGCTCTATCGCAAGTTCTGATTCGAAATCTAAAGCATGTGCATCCCTTGAAAATTTCTCTAAATTATCAGTTAATTGCTTTATTGCTTGATTCAAATTCTCAAAATCATGTTTCCCAATCTTAATATTCGAAATAAGTGAATTAAAAGCCGAAATATCTATCCCTATCGCATGCATTCCTAACTCATTTGCTTGCACCAAAGTCGTCCCGCTACCACAAAAAGGGTCAAGAATAATATCTCCTTTTTTAAAATAAGTTTGTTTTTTAAAATTGTCCGTATGGCTATCTAAAAAATACTCAACGAGTTGCGGAATAAACTTTCCTTTATAAGGATGGAGTCGATGGACATGCTTTGTAGTATCAGATTCTCTGTATTGCTCGAAAGATAATGACCAATTTAAATCATTTCCAAGCGTTTTTCTCCAAGAAATTTCTCGGCTAGGTCGTTGATGTTGATAATATTTAACTAAATCCTGTTTTATCACTTGCGTAGTTCCGTTCTCGCCTGTTTTTCGCACTCTTCCGTATTGAATTAGATAGGATATATTGCTTTCTGTTACCGTGCGATTCAAAAAAGAGCTAGCCCAAGAACTTGCTTCTTGAATACTTAATAATTCATTTTGCCCATCTATAACAGTCATCTGCGTTATTCTTTTAAATTATTTTCGTTTCCGACAGGATTATACCATGTAAATATTGAATTTTTATAACAGACCGAAATAAATAAAAAATTCTTATGCTACAATATCAATTTACTACAGAAAGTAATAACAATTAAGCAGACCAAAAACTGTTGTTAACTATATGACAACACCGGCTATGCCATCATATAGTTCGCAACGATTAATACGGCTTAAACAACACGAAAGCGGACACTGCTCAAGACATGGAGAAGTTGCAGAATGGCTATAGCTAGAAAATATAAATAAACAATTTATAAAAATCGCCTAATAAAATCTATATTTTTTCATCAATATATTTCTTAATGAAATACTTGCCCTTACTGGTTGAAGATATTGATTTTTTAGAGCCATCAACAAACTCAATAAGACCATTTACATCAAGGTACACTAAAACCTCAGGTGGCATACGGAAAATTTCCGAAAGCATACCACCTGCTACCCCACTCGCAATCAATTTACCATTATGTTCATACAAACACTTCTTTAGGCTATTCATTATCTCTTTAAAATTGTCATTATTCTTAATCTTTTCAAACTCAACATCCCATCTATCTTTCTCCGGCCTTTCCTTCTCTATACTTTTCTTTATTTTTATATTTTCTTCTTCAATTTCTAAATTTCCTTTTTGTGCATCCAGAACCTTATTTTCGCGATTAAATAAAGCAATTTTTTTAGACTCTTCATTCTTCAAGTTTTTAACATAAAACTCAAAATCAATTTTAGATACCCACCAGGTTATCACAAGCGCAGAAATAAAAGGACCTATTAATATTCGCACCATGAACCAACTAAGCCCAACAATAGAAAGAGCCCATCCGTCTGGTGATAACCAATGGTACATTTCAAATAAATAATCTATTTTTAAAAAACCTGTATTTGTTGATAGCAAAGATTGATCAATAAAAAGAGTTAAATATATGGCTTCCCAATTCCAAATACACCACGAAATAATAAAAGTTCCATACATACAGCTATTCAATCTTTCTTTAAATACATTTTTAAAAGAATCAATTATAGAGTTTTCTTTCTCTGAAGTATCAGACATATATTTTGTCTAATTATCTAAAATTTAATTTCTCTACATCATCCCCTCCATCCTTTCACGAACAGCATTTCTTACTTCCCAAATTCAGTAGCAGTCAAAACCCAACCCAGATTACCAACTAATCCACCGCCTTCCTCTTCGATAAACCCTTTAACGTCAACAAAAGCCCATCCAAAATCCTCTTCAACATCGCAATACCAGACAACCATATTCCCATCCTTAGCAACAACCCAAACTTCCTCAGTACCATACATTTCCGAACGGACTATTTTCACTTTATACGGCTTGACCTTATATTTTTCATAAACTTTAACTGCATTAGCCGTAAACAACTTCTTTTCTTCAGAAAGTAGTTTAAGAAGCTCTTTCTCCGTTATTGGTTGCCATTCATCCATACAATTTTGTTACATCTCCATCCCCGGCATCCCTCCATGGCTATGCTCCTTCTTCTCCTCCGGCAGGTCGCACACCGCCGCCTCCATGGTAAGGAACGCGGCCGCAACACTGGCGGCGTTTTCGATTTCGCTGCGGACAACCATCTTTGGATCGATGATTCCGGCCTTTACCATATCGACATATTCATCCTTCGCAGCGTCGTAGCCCACGCCTTTTTTTGCATTCAAAACCTTGTCCACAACCACAGCGCCGTCTTTTCCGGCATTCTCTGCAATCTGAATCAGCGGCACACTAAGCACACTTTTTATAATATTGATTCCGGTTTGCTCGTCAGCATCGGCACCTTTTAATTTCTCCAAAGCTTCCATACAAGCAAGAAGCGCGACGCCCCCGCCAGACACTATTCCTTCCAACACAGCCGCGCGCGTTGCGTGAAGTGCATCCTCGATTCTCAGTTTCTTTTCTTTAAGTTCAATTTCCGTGGCAGCACAAATTT
>Ga0172379_10006248_pt1 | contig 16074 bp, 16 predicted proteins | sample GrowelOW334metaG_FD_119756 | JGI IMG/M metagenome (GOLD analysis project Ga0172379, IMG submission 119756) | Groundwater microbial communities from an aquifer near a municipal landfill in Southern Ontario, Canada - Groundwater well OW334 metaG | ecosystem: Environmental > Aquatic > Deep... | reverse complement strand
CGGAAATTTTCTTTCAGCATTTCCATTACTTTTTCTTTCATTCTGCTGTAATCTTGATGACTGGAATTATTGGAAAAACCAATGGCTTCCATTTTTTCCACAAATTGCGAACCAATATTGGAAGTTAAAATAATAATCGCATTCTTGAAATTCACCACTCTGCCTTTGCCATCAGTCAATCTACCTTCATCAATTACTTGCAAAAGTATATTGAAAACTTCTGGATGAGCTTTTTCAATTTCATCAAAAAGTATCACGGCATAAGGCCTATGCCGAACCGCTTCGGTCAGTTGGCCTGCTTCATCGTAACCGACATACCCGGGAGGAGAGCCGATTAATTTTGAAATTGAATGTCTCTCCATATACTCAGACATATCCACCCGAATAATCGCGCGATCGTCATTAAACATAAAAGCGCTCAGGGCCTTAGTCAGCTCGGTCTTGCCCACTCCGGTCGGGCCCAAAAAGATAAATGAACCAATCGGCCTGTTTGGATCCCCGATACCGGCGCGCGAACGACGAATAACGTCCGACACGCGTTTAATGGCTTCTTCTTGACCCACTACCCTTTTTTGCAATTCCATTTCCATTTTCTCCAGCTTGGCGCGTTCTTCCTCCAGCATTTTAGTGAGCGGTATGCCGGTCCAGCGAGCCACTACTTCCGCGATATCTTCGGCAGTTATTTCTTCTTTTAAGATTCGGCGGGATTTTTGCAGTTTTTTCAATCGCGCCAATTTCACTTCCAAATCTTTTTTCAAAAGAGGTATTTTGCCATAACGTATTTCGGCCGCGCGCGACAAGTCCGATTTCATTTCGGCGTCTTCGGCTTCCAAGCGAATGATTTCCAATTCTTTTTTGATACCCCTGATTTCCAAGACGATTGTTTTCTCATTCTGCCATTTTAATTCAAGCTCTTTTGTTTTTTCCGACAAATTGCCGATTTCCTTGTCTATCTCTTTGAGTCTATTTTTTATTTCGCTGTTTTTTCCTCCGGTTTTTATTTTTTCTCCGTTTGAAACAGTAATTTCTTTTTTCAACGCTTCTTTTTCAATCTCCAGCCGCATTGTTCTTCTGTGCGCATCTTCTAAAATTGGCGGTTTATTTTCCAGCATAATTTTTAGAGAAGAAGAAGCTTCGTCTATCAAGTCCACCGCTTTGTCGGGAAGAAACCTGTTGGTAATGTAGCGGGCGGAAAGATTGACTGCTGAAACTATAGCGTCATCTGTGATACGCACACCGTGAAAAAGTTCATATTTTTCTTTTAACCCGCGAAGTATCGCAATAGCATCTTCCACGCTGGGTTCATCAATGTAAACAGGCTGAAAACGACGAGCCAGAGCCGGATCTTTTTCTATATGTCTCTGATATTCCTTTAAAGTAGTTGCACCGATGGCTCGTAATTCTCCGCGAGACAAAGCAGGCTTTAACATATTTGAGGCGTCCATCGTCCCTTCCGCTCCGCCAGCGCCGACAATGGTGTGAATTTCATCAATGAAAAGAATTATTTTTCCATCCGATCGTTCAATTTCCCGCATAATGCCTTTTAATCTTTCTTCAAATTCTCCGCGATATTTTGTGCCGGCAACGAGCAACCCCAAATCAAGAGAAACAAGCTCTTTGTCTTTTAAAGATTCCGGAACGTTATTTTTCATAATCATCTGCGCCAATCCTTCCACCACCGCCGTTTTCCCAGTGCCAGCCTCTCCGATTAAAATCGGATTGTTTTTGGTCCGGCGAGAAAGTATCTGCATGATGCGTGTTATTTCATGGTCGCGACCAATAACTGGATCGAGCTTGTCTTCTTTGGCCAGTTTAGTTAAATTGCGAGTGTATTTTAAAAGCAATTTAAATTTCTTCGGCTCGGTAATATCGGTAATATTTTGACTGCGTAATTCCTCCAGAACTTTTAAAACTACATCTTTGTGAATTCTAAAACGCGATAAGGTCTCACGGGCTTCGCTAGTAACTTCCAATATCGCAACAAAAAGATGTTCAGTGGAAACAAAATCATCTTTCATAAATTCCGCTAATTTGGCCGATTGTTCAATAACTTGCGCCAAGTCCGGGTTCAGGTAAATTTGATATGAGGGTGAAAGAGTGCTATGACTTTCAGGTAATTCAATTAATTCCAAAACGGAGTCGGTTAAAAGCATAGTGTCAATTTCCAATTTGTCCAAAATAGAATTTACCATGCTTTCCTCTTGAAGGAGAAGCGCAGCCAATAAATGAAGTGAAGAAACATGGTTTACCCCACGTTCAATCGCAAGCTCATGGGCCTTCTTAATAGCATCCTTTGATTTGGTTGTGAATTTATTTAATGGTGGCATATATTAGATTATATTCTAGCTGTCAAGAGTTTATGGCGCAACGGGACTATTCGGCGCTAACACCGGAGCAGCCGGCATAGTGCCATTTTTTGAATCCACTGAAGAAGACTTCAAGGCACTTGTTATGATATTGATTGGAACAAAGGGAATTTCTCCGGACAAAGCCAAGCCCAAAATATTTCCGTCCAGATCAAGCACGGCTGCGCCGGCGCTCGCTTTTGATATATTGATATCACTTCCCTCAAAGATATAAGAAGCGATGCTACTGCCCACGACGATAATTTTCTGTCCTATTTTCATTTTATCTAAATCGCCGAAAGTCGGCACTGTAAAAACAAGTTTGCTTTTGCCGTCAACTGGAGCTCCTATTTTTAGTAAAGAAAATCCGGCTTCATTGATTGAAATAAAATCAGCCTTAAATTTACCGCTGTCATTTCTAACAAAATAAACTCCCTTATCAGGAACAAAACCGCCATCTACGACAACCATGCCTTCGGCGGAAATGACAAATCCCCTGCCAGCTGAAATTTCCGTAGTATTAAATTCTGCGTCTACCGCTTCTTTGGTGACAATAAAGATGGCCGATTTATTTTTGGCAATCGCGTCCACCACTAAATCTTCTTCTTTAATCACAACGGTTTGGACGGTGGTCTTGCCTTCTACTTGCTGAATTTTTTCAATTGTTTGTTTAATAATATTATTGACAGGAGTAGTAAAAGAAGCCGGCGCTTGTTGCATTAAAGTTACCGTCGTGATACCGGTGGCGATAGAAGTTATAAAACTAAGTAGCACCGCAAGCAATATAAGTTGTGATTTATTTAGATCTTTTATATCCATGCTTTAACTATACCATTTTTTTAATTTATGCAAAATTGCAGATAAAGCTTTGATTGTATAATCAATATCTCTCTTGGTCGTTTGTCTGCCTAAAGAAAAACGCACTCCGCCAATTTCTTCGCCCAATTCCGAACGTAAAGCTTCTATCACATATGAACCGCCCCCTTGTGAACTCTTGCAAGCGCTTTTGGCAGAAGCCATTATTCCCCTCTCAGACAATTCAATTACCAAAAGATCGCTCGGAATTTTTGGAAAACTGACATTTAGATTATTGGGTAATCTATTTTTTAAATCGCCGTTTATTAAAAATTCAAAAACAAAATTTTCGAGCTGGTCTGGACCCAGGCCGAGGACCCGAGAAAATTTTTGTTTTTGAATTTTTAAATTAGATAGCTCATCAAGAAAATAATCCCGAAGCTTGGTTAATCTTTTTACTTCCGTTGTTTTTATTTTTTGTGCTAATTCCAACGCTGTTGAGAATTTTAAGATTTCAGGTAAATTTTCTGTTCCCGGACGCAGTCCCCCTTCTTGATCTCCCCCGCCTAAAATACCGACAAACGGCACAGCTTTCCTTTTATAAAGCACCCCGATTCTGCCAGCCCCCTCTATTTTGGAACCGGAAAGCGAAAGCAAATCAACTCCAAGCATTTCCACGTTCAAATCCAAATAATTTGCTGCCTGTACCGCATCGGTATGCAACAGGCAAGGCCTGTTTTTTAACAGGTCTTGCCTGTTCTTTTTGTTGTAATGCCGAATCTCTTTAGAAATTTCGCGAATCGGCTGGATTGTTCCAATTTCATTATTCGCATACATTACGGAAACGAGAATTGTATTTTTCTTGATTTCTTTTTTTATTTTTTTAGGATCCACTAGGCCGTTTTTTTCCACGGAAACTATGGAAATTTGCGCCATTTTTCTTTTTTGAAGCATTTTAAAAGTTTCCAATACTGATGGGTGTTCAATGTTGGTAGTGATGATATGTGGTAAAAATTTTCCCTGGCAAGCCAAAACTACGCCCTGAATAGCGAGGTTGTTGCTCTCTGTACCACCACTCGTAAAGATTATTTCTTCTGATCTGGCGCCCAACACTAAGGCAACTTTTTTCCGAGCGTTTTGCAACCTTGTTTTTGCTTCCATTCCGACAGAGTGAATGGAGCTTGGGTTAGCTGAAACCGAAGCCGCATAGTCTAAATATATGCATTTTCCCTTATTTTTCGCCGAACTTTCATTTGATTTGGCCATAAAAATAGTATATATTGAAAGAGTATGAATACAAAGCTCGAAATAGCTTTTTTTGTTTGCACTAGTATTACTATTCTGGTTGGCATTATTTGGGTTGCCATTACTGAAAAACGCTTAAAAAGATTTTTCAAGGGTAAAAAAGCAAAGGATTTAGAAGAAACTATTATTGCGCTGGAAAGCGACATTGCTAAATTGCATAAAACAAAAGAGGACATGCAAAAAGATATTGCGACAATAAATGTAAAACTTAAAAAGAGTGTCCGTGGAATTGGCACTATCCGCTTTAATCCTTTCCCGGATCAAGGCAGTAATCAAAGTTTTGCCATCGGAATGTTGAATGAAGAAGGCGATGGAGTGGTATTTTCCAGTTTATATTCCCGCGAGCGAATGAGTGTCTTTGCCAAGCCTATTAAAAATAATAAATCGGAATACGAACTTTCGGCTGAAGAAAAAGAAGCATTAAAAAAAGCTGAAGTAAAATAAATGGATAATGATAACAAAAAACAAAATACTATTTCTCGGCCCTCGGCCGTAGGCCTACAGGCGAGGCCGCCAGTAGTGGTGGTGATGGGTCATATTGATCACGGCAAATCAACGCTTTTGGACTATATTAGAAAAACAAATGTGGTGCTTGGTGAAGCCGGAGGCATCACTCAAAATATCTCCGCTTATGAAGCTGAAGTCCCCTCACCGGATAAGGCTGGGACAGGAAAAATAACTTTTCTAGACACTCCGGGACATGAAGCTTTTTCAAAAATGCGTGAACGTGGAGCATCGGTGGCAGACATTGCAATTTTAGTGGTATCGGCGGAAGACGGCGTAAAACCGCAAACGATTGAGGCTTGGAAAACAATTAATGAAATGAAATTGCCTGTCATTGTCGCCATAAATAAAATAGACAAACCCGGCGCCAATATTGAAAAAACAAAAACAGAACTGGCAGAAAATGAAATTTATCTGGAAAATTACGGAGGTAAGATTCCATATACGGAAATCTCCGCCAAGACGGGCGAGGGTGTAGATAATTTATTGTCCTTGATTTTAATTTTAGCTGAAATGGAAAACTTCACCGGCAACGAAAATCAGAATGCGTCCGGTTTCGTTATTGAAGCAAATCTTGATGCTAAGCGCGGAATAATGGCAACTTTAATTATCAAAGAAGGTTCTCTTCACAAGGGAATGTTCATTGTGGCGGAAGATGCTATTTGCTCCACACGCATCATAGAAGATTATAAAGGAGGAATGATAGATGAAGCGGTTTTTTCTTCCCCAATACGCATTTTTGGTTTTGATAAAATACCTCAAGTCGGAGCAGAATTCAAATCTTTTAAAAACAAAAAAGAAGCTATGGAATATGTGAAAGAATTACCCCCTCGCCTTTCAGGCACTCCCCCTTATCAAGGGGGAGAAAGATCAGCTCCCCTCCTTAATAAGGAGGGGGTTGGGGGTGGTAAAAAAATAATTCCCATATTTCTGAAAGCAGATGTCTCGGGCTCATTGGAAGCGATTGAAAAAGAAATAGCTAAAATAAAAAATAAAGGGGAAATAGACAATGCGGAATTTAAAATTATCGGCAAGGGAGTAGGGCCAATTTCTGAATCAGATATTAAAACCATTTCTGGCAATGAAGATGTATTGGTAATTGGATTCAACGTTAAGGCTGATAAAAGCGCCCTGGAAGTGGCGCAAAAAAGAGATATTGCCATCAACTTCTTTAATATTATTTATAAAATGACGGAATGGCTCGAGGAAAAAATGGAAGAATTAAGGCCGAAAATTGAAACAACCGAAACGACCGGTCGGGCTAAAATTATTCGGGCTTTTAGTCGAACCAAAGAACGTCAGATAATCGGGGGGAAAGTAACAGAAGGACGTTTGCTTTTAAATGGCATAGTTAAAATTATCCGCCGAGAATTTGAAATCGGACGCGGGAAAATTGTCAATCTAGAGAAAAATAAGGTAAAAACCAGCGTGGCGGAAGAAGGGTCCGAATTCGGCATGATGATTGAATCAAAGATAGAGATTGTGTCAGGTGACATTATAGAATCATTTTCCATAGCGCAAAAATAATTAGCATATGATGGAACGAAATGAAAAAGTGGCCAATAGAATTAAAGAGCTTTCGGCAGAATTTTTGGGACGGGAAAATAATCGAACTTCCCTTATCACGGTTATATCTTGCGCCGTTTCTCCGGATTTAAAGCGCGCCACTATATTTATTACCGTGCTTCCCGATGCAAAAGAAAAAGTGGCTTTAGAATTTGTAAAACGAAAACGCAAAGAGTTGCGTGAATTTTTGAAAAAAAATATGCCAATAAAAATAATTCCCTTTATTGATATAGCCATAGATCTCGGAGAAAAAAACAGGCAAAAAATTGACAAACTGCTAAGAAAAAAATAAAAAGATCATATAGAAAACAGAAAACCACCAGAGGACGTGGTCCCCTAGCGGTTGATTTTCCTCATGAATTATTCTACCGCATTGTGCGGGCGGGGTCCCATGAGATGAACCCCGCCCGTTGTTAGTTCAAGCCTCAAAGTCAAGGCTTGGCAACGAGGGAGGCCACGAGGAGACCGATTGCTTCCGGGTCTTTGATCATCTTTTCGTCCACGACCCCGATCGTGGCAACCCTACTTCCTTTCCCGACGATCAGGACCAGTTTGGCCTTTGGGTCTCCCACCGCGGAGGCCACGAGAAGGTCAATCCAACGTTTTACATCTTTTGGTAACAAAACCTTGTCAGCCATGCACTTTCTCTTTCGTTGAGGTTTTTGCTGTCTAGGCTAGCCTGGTTCAGGTTTCGCCACAGCAGAAAAAATACTTTAGTAAATATACTTTCTGCTATGGCAAAAATTAATATCTTTATAAAGAACTTATACTTTCGTATTATGCACGTTTGAGGTTAAAAAGTCAATAGCATGTATGTGGTCAGGAATAATTTTGTTTTCGTCAAAACAAAATTTTCACGACCCTGCCTCATCTATTTTTTCTGCCGAAAAAATATGACTCCGGCTCGCACAGCTAAAAGATCTACAGCAGTGCAGATTTTTTAACGCTGTGCGCCCACCAGGGATCGAACCTGGGACATTCTCCTTAAGAGGGAGCTACTCTACCAGCTGAGTTATGGGCGCAAATATTTTATTTTCTAAAAGAACTATTCCTTGCCAATAAGCTTTCAACCTACCAAAACAGTTATGGGCGCAAATATTTTATTTTCTAAAAGAACTATTCCTTGCCAATAAGCTTTCAACCTACCAAAACAGTTATGGGCGCGAACATATTCAATTTATCATAATTATTTATATTTTGAAAGTTTTATTAAAAATGCTAAATTAGATAAATGGCCTGGTAGCCAAGTAGCATGAGCGTAGCGAACCTGCCATTCCTCTGCGTAGAGAGGTTGAAAAATAAATAACGAAGTTTAGTGGATAATTAAATGGCCTGGTAGCCAAGTAGCATGAGCACAGCGAACCTGCCATTCCTCTGCGTAGAGAGGTTGAAAAATAAATAACGAAGTTTAGTGGATAATTAAATGGCCTGGTAGCCAAGTAGTAAGGCATTCCTCTGCAAAAGGAATATACGTGGGTGCGATTCCCACCCAGGCCTCCAGGCAGAAATGCCAATGCCCGAGTGGCGGAACTGGTATACGCGCACGACTTAAAATCGTGTCTCGTAAGGGATGTGGGTTCGATTCCCACCTCGGGCACTATGCTTTTATTTTTTTATGTATCATAAACACCACAATAATTATACGGTTGAAAGCGTTACTTCTGGCCATCCGGATAAAATCTGCGATCAGATTTCGGATGCCATTTTGGACGCATATCTGACGTTGGATCCCAAAAGCCGAGTAGCGATAGAAACTTTCGGCGGGCATGGCAAACTGGTTATTGGAGGAGAAGTCACCTCCCTCGGGCGTAGCCCTATGGGCGAGCCTGAAGGAAAAGTTGATTATGTTCAAATCGCACGCCAAGTTTACAAGGAAATAGGCTATAATGATGAACTAAAAATTTCTGCGCATGTTGTAACGCAATCTCCGGATATTGCCATGGGAGTGGACACTGGTGGCGCGGGCGATCAGGGAATAATGTACGGCTTTGCTACTGATGAAACGCCGGAGTTTCTGCCCAAGGGCGTAGTTCTGGCGCATAAATTGGCAAAGAAATTAGAAGACGTCAGAAAAGAAAATAAAATAAAATGGCTCCGGCCCGACGGCAAAACGCAGGTCACTTACACTAATGGAAAACTGCATACTATTTTGGTGAGCACGCAACATTCTCCGGATGTAAAGACAGAAGAAGTAAAAAAAGAGATTACAGAAAAAATAATCTACCCTTTTCTTTCGGCCGAAGAAAAAAGAACGGTAAAAATAATTGTAAACCCGACTGGAAAATTTGTGGCTGGCGGTTTTGAAGCCGACACCGGACTGACTGGCAGAAAAATAATGGTGGACACTTACGGCGGAATTATTCCTCACGGTGGCGGATGTTTTTCCGGCAAGGATGCGACAAAAGTAGATCGTTCAGGAGCTTACATGGCGCGCTTTGTCGCTAAAAATTTAGTTGCTTCGGGTTATGGTAAAGAAATTCTCGTATCCGTTGCTTATGCTATCGGCATGACTGAACCATTGATGATAGAAGCGACAAATGAAAAGGGCGAGGACTTGGCAGAAGTTGTAAAGAAAAATTTTGATTTCAGACCTCTCTCTATTATCAAAGTTCTTGGCCTTCGTCGTCCAATCTTTCGACAGACCGCCACTTATGGACATTTTGGCAGAAAAAATCTTCCGTGGGAAAAAATTAAAAAATCTATTAAAAAATAATTTTGTGCTACAATCATCAGACATCTGAATATACCCAGAATAACGCTGGAGTGGCGGAATTGGTATACGCGCTAGTCTTAGGAACTAGTGCCGCAAGGCTTGAGGGTTCGAGTCCCTCCTCCAGCACCAAATAATGAACGCATGGATATAAATAAAATAATTACCATAAAAAAAATGATATATGATATTGTGGCCAACGCTGTTTGGGGAGAATCAAACAGTTTCATGCCCTCCGGTTTAGTCCAATGGATTACTTTGGTAGTATTAGTTTTGTTGGGAGTTATTTTAGTGAGAAAGATTTTGAGTATTGATAAAAGATACTTCAAAAAACCGATGAAACACGACTAAAAATGCTTATTCCCCTCGCCCAAAAGTCAGCCCAAAAAGCTTGACTTTTTCTGTTTATTGTGATATACTACTAGAAGATATATCCTTGAAAACTTAATCGCGCTTTAGGCGCAGGGGGAAAAAGTGACTACTCTCTTAATCGTATTGGCCATCGCAATTGCGGTGGTCGCGGTGATCTTCATCCGGCGAGCTTTCAGATCTCTCGCCAGATTCATCGCCCGCATTCCTTGGCGGTGGGTCATCGTCGGAACTATGATCTTCGCTCTGGTGGTCTGGGGAGGCTCTTGTGCCTACCATAAGATCTTCGGCTCTTCGGCTCGGGAGGAAGTCTCTCTCTCTCTCGATCAACAGCAAGAGGACGAACGGCCCTCTACCGCCGCTCCCACCGCCCCAGCTCAACAAACCTGGACATTTCAGGTCTTTGAGCAACTTCCCAATGAAGGAAAAAGGGTATACCTATACCCGGGTTGGGCGGGGTTTCCGTTGGGAGGGAGAATCAAGTACAAAACTCCCAACGGAACTGTCATCGTCGACAGCGATCGGGAGGTTTTGAAACCCACCCCTGCTGAGAGCAAAAGCATCAAGCAGGAGGGGTGGTACACCTTTTATCCCTTTGAGGGGAAAGGAGTGAGAATCTACAATCGCTGGTAGGCAGACGTCTACCAGCACGCGAGGGCGGACTCCAACGGAGCCCGCCCTTTCTTTTTTTATACTATTTCAAAAATTGACTTTTTAATAATTATATGATATATTATAAAAGGATTTCATCTCTGACAATAGAATAACAAAATTCAACCGCGCCTATGAGCGCAAACCTAAACAGCGCCACTGGCGCAGGAGAGGATACGATGACGACGATTAATTGGCTAGAAGTTGTGGGATATGTGGTGATTATTTTCGCCCTGTTCCCTTTTGTAGCACACGCACTCGCGAAGGTAGGGTGGTTCTTCACCCTCCTTGAGAGTGGAGACATTGAATTCGTCATGTACGGAGAAACCCTACACAAGATAATCTATGATGTTCGGGGATTTGAGTTGGTAGACAACGAACTCATCCCTACGGCCACTCAACAAAAACGGCCGTGGCTCGGGTTGTATTGGGTTGGAATTCCGCCCTTTGCGTCAATCCATCGCTTCCCTATTGTAAAGGAACGCGAGAACCCTGTCGGCGAGACACCGGAGCAATGGATAGATCGGGACGAGGAAGAAAAACTCGTTTCGTCACTTCGATTTACTTTTCCCCGACCCTATGTCCTTCGGAGTGTAGAGTTGGGGGATCGTACTCCGGTTGATGTACTCATCATCGCGAAATTCGAAGTGGTAAACCCCTACATTCCGGTTTTCAATTTCAAGGGAAAGTTCTTTGAGAATGCTGGAGGCATGATTCGAGCCGCAGTAAACGATATTCTCAAGCGTTTTTCCCTTGATGAATTCATCGCTGCAGAAAAAGGCGAAGTTGGGGGAATCCTTTCCGGAATGAAAGACCCTAGCGGAGTCTTCAACCAAGAACTGATCCGTCAGGTCGGTCTACGACTGGTAGGGATATCAATCCCTAAGTATGACCCAAGCGACAGAGCGGTTCGCGAGGCGATGAACGCCCAAGTTATCGCCCAGGAAGAAGCCAAGGCCGTTGGAGTTCGTGCCGAAGCAAATGCGAGCGCGCAAGAAAGGCTCGCGGTCGCTCGCGGAGCCCAAATACGCGAAACGGTAAAGGCCCTAACCACCTCGGGTGGAAATCCCGATGTGATCGCACGAGGAGCGGCTGACGTCCTCGAAATGGAGGCGGCAGCAGGAGAGAGCTCTAAGATAACCATGGTGGTCAAAGGCGGGACACCTCTTGTCATACCCGTAGGAGATAGGACGGGAGACAAGAAATGATAACCATCCGGATCGTCTTCGGGTTGATTATTGTGGGCATTATCTTATTGCTCACAGTAATTCAACACAAGAAATCGGGAAAGCCATTTCCCTGGAACTGGGTTAGGTATGCAATAGGTGCGGTAGTACTAGTGATTGCGCTACTTTACGGCAAAAGCTGGTACACCGGACGCGCGGAAGCAGAAAAGGCGGAAGCGGCGAAAGCCGACTCCGTCAAGGTTGCTCAGCGGCGACAAAATGTTCCAGCCCTTCAGCAAGACTGGACATTTGAGACCTATGAGCAGTTGTCGAAGAAGGGACTACGAGTCTACCTGTTCCCAGGATGGAAAAGCTTTCCAACAGGAGGACCAATAGACATCAAGACTCCTGGCGGGATAGTCACTAGGCAGTATCCTGGAACAGACATCACAGATTACGCTTCCCCTACTCTGCTGAGAAGTATTGAGCAGAAGGGGTGGTACACCTTTTTCCCAAACCCACCAGGGTCTGAGAGAGGAGTAATTGTATTTAACTGCTGGACATGCCAGCAGAGGCCATAATCGCGCTGGCCACGCAAAAGGGCGGACTTCGTTTTATACGAGGACCGCCCTTTCACTTTTTATATCAATTTTGTTTGGTTTTATTTTTTATTAAGGATTGTAATCAGGTAAACTTACCGTCCCCTGCTCTGGATCTATTTCGGATTTAGGTATGTTTAGAGTATTCAAGATAATACCAAGAATAGCCCAAACCCCCATCATTATCGTCAGTCCGACAACACCCCAAAGCATATGACTTTTCCCAACTGTTTTCTTCTCATCATTGTCTCCGTTAGCGATAAATTCAAATACTCCGTAAAGAAAATACACTAATGCCAGAGAAAAAAGCAATAGAATCAGCGGATTTATGATGAGCGTATCAACTTTTCCTATAAAAGAATCCAAGCTCGCATAAGCTACCTTAGTAGAGAATAAATCCATTTCTATTTTTTCTATAAACTAGGAATCCCGGGTAGAGTGATGTCAGTAGATGTACCAACCCCAAAAGTCGTTGTTAAGACTGTTACAAGCGCCCATACAGAAACGATAACAGCCAAACCAATGATACCATAGATTATTCTGTCTCTTCCTTTTGTTTTGGCATCTTCGTCATTGGAAATAACATAAGTAATGACTCCAAAAACAAAATAAACAACTCCCAAGGCAACTAAAATCGGCACAATGCCAGTTATAAGTTGGCTCAGCTTACACATTATCGCTCCGAGCGTACCAGTGGTGCAGAAAGCAACTCTAGCAGCATCTGATGCGGCATCTGCCAATGCCACAACCGGCGTCAAACCCAAAACAAAGCCCGACAATACCATTAATTTCTTTTTCATAATTTGTAATTTAAAAACATTAATAATAATCTTCAGCCAAAGGCTGATCCGCCTTTGGCGGAAATAATTCACGACCTTATAATAATAATTTACACAAAGAACCAACGCGTTAATTATATCACAATCGAAATAAAATAAAAGCAATACTAGGGATTAGCCTGGGGAGGATTAACCTGTGGAAGAACTGTTGTCAATCCAAAGGTGCTACCAAGAACCCCTACTAGTCCCCAAACGCTAACCATTACCGTCAAACCAATAATTCCCCAAATCATAAACTGTCTCCCCTTTTCTTTCTTGGCTTCTTCGTCGCTATTTATCACAAATTGCACTACGCCCCAGATAAACATAACCAGAGCCAAAGCAAAAATTAGCGGAATAACTGATCTATTAATAATACAGCCAACATAATTAAACAAGTCTCCTATTTTTGAACCAGCCGCAAGATTACAAAGATTTAACATAAAAATAATTTACAATGCAAGCACGGTATCTGATATCATTTGCGCGATAGCCCACGACCCTAAAAGTATCGCCGCTCCAATCAAAGTGTAAAGCAAAGCGTCTTTGGCTTTGGTAAGTTCTTCCGGTTTACCCCTAGCAGACACAAAAAGAAAACCACAATAGATGATGGCGAGAGCGATAATCGGCATACCGATCTTCAGCACCCCTTCCAAGAGAGTTTTTATAAAATCATTTATGTTATTTACTTTAATTGGATTGGTGAGTTTATCGGGTGTTGAAGTACCTGTATCGGGAGTAGTAAGTTCAGAAGTAGTAATTGCTTGAAGTACAAAAATCGGTACAACGAGCAAATAAACTACTAAAAAAATATGGAACAGATTTTTAGCTAAATTTTTTTTCACAAAATTCATAAATATATTATACAGCATACTAAAAGCCAATCCAAGCCCAAGTTTCTGGAGAACTTAAAATTGACAATAAAGTTTTAACAATCAACCAAGCGCCAGCGGCGCAGACTAGACCAATGGCAGTACTAGTAAAGACACTTTTTGCTTTTTTCCTGCTTTCCGTACTGCCCCCAGAAGTTACCATTAGAAAACCCGCATAGGCAAACATAATCGCAGAAATCGGCACCGCCAGATTAAAAAGAATAAAACGAATTACTCTGTTTACTAGAGCTAGAAACTCATTAAAACCACAGTTTTCAGTGCAAGTAACTAAACCATTAGTGGTAGACGGAGGAGGGGTTGTGGGCTCTAGAGCAGAAGATGGAGCGGAAACAGAAGGAAGAGTAAGAAATGTAGAAGGAGATAAAGTGAAAGACGAAGCAGAAGTTGGTTCTTGGGTACTTAGTGCAAGCTGAGTCTCGCATTGATTGGTAAAAATGTTTCGAACTTGATTTGTCTTGCTACAGTCTATAACTGGATCACATTCATTGGTCATAATGTTTAGGACTTCCGATTCTTTGCAAATTACTGAAGTAACGCATTTATTAGTCATAATGTCTCTAACTTCCGGCAATTCGCAAGTTACCGGCGTAATGCAAGCGTTGGAAAAGATATTGCGGATTTGGGGCGATTCGCAAGTTACCGGCGTAATGCAAGCGTTGGAAAAGATATTGCGGATTTGGGGCGATTCACAGTATGAGAGATTATTGAAAAGCAAGCTTCCAATATACGGGGAGCTAGTCGTTAAACTCAAAATACCTCCATAAAATTTTTGGCTAGGATTATCATTTAAATACCCTACTGCCCGGAAATAATAGGTGGAAGCAAGATGCAGTTCTGGATTGGTAAAAAAAGTATTGGATTCATCTACATTGGTATTGCGGACAATTTTTATTGTTTCTTTCCTATCCTTGGCTTCATCCAAGTTTGAATCATTTCTTTTATACTCAAAATAAGTCGTGAGGGGCTTTTTTTGAGTATTGCCAAAATAAGTTCCACTTAAGACAAAAACATCCCAACTTAAAACTGTATACTGGCCGGTGCTGACCGTAATTTCGTCTGCCTCTGTTAACGCAAAAACTTTGCTGTTAAAAACAAACGGCAACAAAAAAAGAAAAATTGAGACAATGGCGCCAGTTGTTAAGAATTTAAAACTTATCCTTTTCATAATTGCAAGAAGTTACTGGTTTATTAATAAGAGATTCAGCTTGTTGTTGGCATCGGAAATTGCGCCGGCGACAGTCATACTATTAGAAAGTACTCCGTCAATCATATTTCGAAAAATATCATCCGTATTTTGAGGCGATGGATCAAGCCAACTTTTGGCGTAAAGCGCGGAACTATAAAAGATTGGAAAATAGCTGTCCGTTGGTTTAAGGGAAAGCAGGTCCCGGCGCGCCGGAGCCACGCCTTGCGCTGTGGCAAACTTGGCAGCAAAATTTCCTGTGGCCAAAAGACTAGCAGCCGTAAGAGCAGTAGCAGAATTCTGGGAGGAGGATAAAATAGCTATGCCCGTTACATGGGACGCAGTCAGTTTTAAATTTGAATTTCTAATTTGGGGAAAAGACGCAACTGCAAAGTTTTGGTTTGGATTTTTATTGACGAGAGAAGGAAGTTCACTGGCAAATCCAAAATAAAATGCTAAATCTTCTTTAGAAAAAACAGCGTTGGAATTTGGAAAGGATCTATTCCAAGAATAGACAGTCTGGTTCGGATCGGCAAAGTCGGTGTAGAATTTTAAAATGGAATTAATGTCATATTTCTGGTTAGACATAGTTAGACTAGAATTAAAAACTCCATCTTTTTCAGAAATAATGGGGTTACCCGCCTGCATAAAGAGAGCAGAAAGTATGTCTTTGGCGTGAATAATATTTGAAAAATGTCCTAAGGCAACCGTACTTTCTATTATTTTATTTTCATCATCTTTTTTAGTCAGAACCGGCACAAGCTTGATAAGATCATCCCAAAAAGCCGGAGGATAAACAACGGAATTGGCATCTAAAATGCTCCTATTATAATACATTACCAGAGGATCGATGGAAATCGGAAAGGCTAAAATACCTTTGGAAGCTAAAAAAACTTCCCCTGCTCCGGCAAAATTAGACTTAAATGAAGCCATGGAATAACTTGAATATGGGACAGTAAAAATTTTATTAGCGTAATGAAAGGCTAAATTATCAGGTAAGAAAATCATATCCGGCCCGATATCCCTGGCCAAGGCTTCCAACAGATCTTGATCAAAAGTATTCGCGTTTTTTTGCTTATATTTTACAATAAAAGTCGGATTAGCGGCGTTAAACTCTTCAATTAACGGCGCCATAGTAGAGGTACTTACTGTTCCCCATAAAACAACAGT
>Ga0172379_10006247_pt1 | contig 16074 bp, 10 predicted proteins | sample GrowelOW334metaG_FD_119756 | JGI IMG/M metagenome (GOLD analysis project Ga0172379, IMG submission 119756) | Groundwater microbial communities from an aquifer near a municipal landfill in Southern Ontario, Canada - Groundwater well OW334 metaG | ecosystem: Environmental > Aquatic > Deep... | reverse complement strand
ACTCATTACTGATTTACTAAATTAATAATTCTCATTGGATCCCTTTGCCTTAAAGTGGCAAAAACAGGAGTCACAAATAAAAATACACAGATCGTGTATGCCAAGAAGTCTACCAAAATACCGTCCAAAAAGCAACTGCTGACGAGTCCGTAAAGTCCGTAAAGTCAAAAGTCCGTAAAGTCACGACGAAAAAACGTTATTTGCCTTAAGGCAAATAACGTTTTAAATATAATGACTTTATGGACTTTATGGACTTTCGACTTTACAGACTCATATCTATTTCGTATCTATCTCGGAATCCAACATTTTTTGTTCTTCCAACAAAGCCTGTATGATTGGTTCAATTCCCCCATCCATAATAACTTCGTAATTGCTCCATGATTGCTTTATTCGATGGTCGGTAACGCGATCTTGCAACACATTGTATGTTCTGATCTTCTCGGAACGATCTCCCGTACCGATTTGGTTCTTTCGTTTCAAAGCGTGCTTTTTTTCATCTTCCTCACGGATCATTTCTTCCAACTTCGCAGCCAAAATACTCATTGCCTTTTCGCGGTTCTTAAGCTGAGTACGTTCACTCGTACATCGAACAGCGATCCCCGTCGGTTTATGAATAACACGAACGGCCGTTTCAACTTTGTTCACATTTTGTCCGCCGGCACCGCCTGAACGAGAAAATTCCATTTCAAGATCTCCCGGATTAATCTCAAAATTCAAAACATCGCGGATCGGTAAAATAGCAACCGAAGCAGTGGAAGTATGAATACGTCCCGACTTTTCAGTCACCGGAATGCGCTGAATGCGGTGTACTCCCATTTCATATTGAAACTCTCGATACACATCTTTCCCTTCAAATTCAAATGAAGCTTCTTTGTATCCGCCAGCTTCTCCTGAAAAAGATTCGTGGATCTTCGTGACTTTCCATCCTTTCTTTTCCGCATACCGCTGATACATGTTCGCGAGATTATATGCAAAAAGAGCAGCTTCTTCCCCGCCGGCACCTGCGCGAACTTCCATAACGATCTTGTTCGGAAATTTTTCTTCTTCCTTTGCAGCTTCAACGATCTTATTCATCTGTGCAAGCAAATTCTCTTTTTGTCCTTTTAAAGATTCCAACTCCTCAGCCGCCATTTCTTTCATTGAAGGATCCGCATCAACGAGATCGTTCAATTCCGCCTCTTGTTTTTCGAGACGTTCATATTCCGATGCAAGGAAATTTGTTTTTTTATTATCTTTATATGGTTGTAGATCCATAATAGTTTTTACATTGTAATTATACCCCGAAACACAAAAAAATCAGCCCGCCTTAAAAGTGAGCTGATCTTTTTAAAAAAGCTATTTCTTGTTTTTTGCTGATGTAGCGGCAACTCGTCTCTTGAAATTCTCAACGCGGCCTTTTGCCAAAACACCTTTTTCAGAACCTGTAAAGAATGGGTGTGATGCGCTTGAAACTTCAACTTTGTAAAGCGGGTATTCCTTTCCATCTTTCCACGTTCCTGTTTCTGTTGTTTCAACGACTGAATCAAGCAAAAACTTCTCATCGTTTGAGATATCAAGAAAGATCACCGGGCGATAATTTGATGGGTGAATGTCTTTTTTCATAGTTCCGTTATAGTACCAAAGAAGGTCCGTTTTGGCAAGCAAAAACGAGTCCATAAGGTCTATAAAGTCAAAAGTCTATAAAGTCATTGTGTTTAAAACGTTATTTGCCTTATGGCAAATAACGTTTTTTCGTCGTGACTTTATAAACTTTATGGACTTTCGACTTTTGACTCGTCTACAACTTATCGATCTGACTTTCTTGAATGGTCGTGGCTTTGGACATAACCGAATTTCCATATCCCGCAGCGTTTGACGAAGCACTGCATTTACTTCCAGAGAAGTAACGACATGCGGCATCTCTTTCAGCACTGTACCCTCCCTTGCCTGCTCCAAGATCTCTCAAGTAAATTCCAGCGGCCATAAATGCATCAAGTGGCGACCATGGATTTGCCAAATTTACACCGACATATGAAGCGACCGTATCTCTAATACCCATCCATGTTGAAGGAATAAATTGTGCCGGACCCATTGCACCTCCCCATCCGATAGACTGAGGACACGATATTCTTGTATTGTATGGATCTTTACCAAGTTCGCTTGTGATCGTCAAAAATGGATTCACATCTCTATCAGGCTTCATCACTTTTGTAAAAGGAGTTCCCGTATTCATTCCCACTCCGGCACCGGTTGTTTTGTTTTTCAAGTAACATGATCCAACATTCTTTCCATAACTTGATTCCTGACTAAAAATAGCAAGAAGAAAAGCAGGACGCACACCGGTTTTTTGACTCACTTTTTGAGCATAATCATACGCTTGACCAAACTGAATTCCTCCAGAATCGCGAAGTTCAAAGAGTGCAGCACGAATTTTTGTTGAAAGTGCTTTTTTCTCAGCAAGGATCTTCGCATATTCTTTTTCTTTATTTTTGGTGATCTTAACAAGCGCAGCTTTTTCTTTTTCACTTTTTTGCACAGCTCGTTTTTGAGCTTCCAATTCCGCCTTAGCATCAACTTCACTGTTTTCCTTTTCTTCCAACAATCCCTTTTCTTTCTCTTTTTCAGTTTTAGCAGTATCTATCGAATTGATCGAATCTTTAAGCGCATTTTTTATAGAACCGAAAGAATCAACATCAAGAAAAAAATCTGAAAGATTTTCTTTCGACAACATCACCTCCACCAATGGAACCTGTTCAACCTCGTCCGTTTTTCTCAAAAGTTGCGCGATAGAATCTTTCTCGTGATCGATCTTTTCAGTAAGTTCGCTGATCGTCAGTGATTTATTGGTAATATCCTCTTTCAATTTCAAGAGTGTCAGGTCACTCGCTTTGATGGAAAGCTGTGTTTTCTTGATCTGTGTTCCAAGAATCACCACGTCTCTTTCATACGAAACCCGTTCCATTTTCTTGTTATTTAACAGTTGGTCTTGCTCAGCGATCTCTTTATTACAAGCGTCCAAAGCAGCTTGCAGTGCCACTTTATTATCCGGACTTATGTTCGCCCCCGCGACACAAGCCGACAATGCAGTCTCGGCACGCAAAAAAGACGCGGGAACAAGAACCGTGACCAAAACAAAAACGGCGGGAAAAAGTAAAAGGTATTTTCTCATAAGAAACAAGTAAAAAGTGATACAAACGAACCGGCACGACCGAAATTACTTGTACCTTTATGATACCATGTTACGGTAAATTTTTCAGTCCTTCGGTAGGATAAACTGTGGAAAATTTTATGGACTTTCCCTCGTTCTATACCGTTAATGAAAGAGGTTTAACCTCTTTCATTAAAAAACTTTGCATTTTTACCACAGGGCATCCCTATATAAATACTGATGCCAATACAAAAAAACGCATTACAACAAATGTAATACGTTTTTTCTTTAACAAGTTTGTTATGCAGATTACTCAGCGGCTGCTTCTTCCTCTTCTTTCTTTCCTTTCTTTTCAACTTCAATAGCGGCCATATCAATTGCTGTTGGAGCTGCTTCAACTTCTTCTTCAGCTTCAGCAATAGATGCAACAACTTCTTCTTCGTCGGTGATCAAGGTAATTCCTGCTGGAAGTTTGATATCTTTTACGAAGATCTGGCTGTCACCATCAACCAATGAATCAATAGAAACTTTGATAACGTGTGGGATATTCTTTGGTTCTCCTTCAACTTCAACAGTGTGAAGAACTTTAACGAGAATTCCACCATTCTTTATCGCAAGTGAATTTCCTTCGAATTCAAGAGGAACTTCAACTTCAACTTTTTGTCCTTTTTCAATAATGTAAAAATCAACGTGTATCGGTTCACTCTTAACAGGGTCAACTTGAACATCGTAGATCATAGCGTCGTGTACGCCATTTGGAGTTTCAAGCTCAACTGTTCCAGTCTCACCGATTTCCTTCCATACTTTTCTAAAATCTCGAACATTAATAATAACTGACGTTGCGGCTTCTTTGGCACCATAAAAAACGGCAGGAATACTTCCCTCTGCACGTAATTCAGCGGTTTTTTTGCCTGCAACTCGTGTTGTAGCTTTTAATTTTGGCATTGCCCCATTATATACAGCTATTGAAAAAAATCAACTGCAAAAACATTTTTGCTTGTTTTTGTAAGATCACCCTTCAAGAGAATTCGGAAATTTTCTTCCTTCCGAAGGGATCTTTGTGCGTCTGAAAATGTTCATCATAAGAAAAACCAAAAGTCCGCCAGCACATGAATATGCGATTGCGATCAAAGCAGTTTGATATTTTTCTGTCCATGGAATGACGGGTTCCGGTACAACGATCGGTTCTGCGACTTTAAAGAGCGAGCTCGGTTTTTGGACATCAAGTGTTCCCCGAACGATCTCGTTCTCATCAAAATATTGATAGACGGATTCAAAATCATAATGAGGCATATATCCATTTTCATATCCATAATACAAACCATATGTCTTGTTCGCATCCGCCAAGAAAAGAATTGAATGAGCAAAACCTTCGAGTGTTATTTTATTTTCAATCGTCAGCGGTTGGTTGTCATAATTATCAATGACAAACCGCACATATCTTTTTTTGATCGAACCGTAATTAATTATTGATTTTGAGGAATTTATTTTTGATGTTTGATATGAATAAAGAATATCACTTCCAATCGTTGACCAATTCTTATTATTATCACTACTCAAAACACTGACATGCCGTTGAAAATTTTGTGAAGAAATGACAAGTGTTGCTGAATCTGTTTCCAAACCGCGTTGACCAACATCAGCAGTGATGATTGTTTGTTTATCTTTTTCCTCTTGAATTACCGTCGGTTGATAAAAAACTTTCTTCGCGCGAGTCACTTCAAAACGTTGAGCCGACACTCCCGACACCTTAATAGCTTTTTCTTCACTGTCATCAATTCGAATTTGCAGATAACGATATAAAGATTCCGGATAAGAAATACTTGTATCTCGAGCTGAAAATTCCATACTATAATCATAGATCTCTTTCCCTTCCGAAAGCGTCTTCCAACTAATACGATCGTTACTTCCCAAGATCTTCACTTGTTTTCGAAAATTTCTGGAGGACGTCAAAATTGAAATCTCATTGTGTGCGACGTTCCCGCCAAAATCAACAATAAAACTGGTGCTATCTCCTGCAGTAAACGAGAGATCATACATCTTTGGAGAATAGCGAACAGTCTGACTCTTTGTTGTTTCTGAGCGCAAAACATACGGAACTTCCACTCCGTTATTGTCTATAATACGAAGGTCACCCATATCTTTTTTAACCTTTCCAAAAACCTCGCTGTCGAGTTCAACTCCGATTAAAGTATCTTTGCCAACACCTTCCGGCGTTATGATATTTTTTGTGAACAACCATTCTTGCGGAAGGAATTCAGCGTGTGCAAACGAAGCAATACCCAATCCTAAAACAACAACACCTAAAAAACTTTTTATTTTATTATTTTGTTTCATTTTTTTGTTCATTAAAACCTGTAATAGATCCAAGTCGATCTTTATATCGATACGACAGATATCCAACCACAAGCAATGTAATACCGAGAGACAAGAATGCAATGATCTTACCTAATTCCGACAAACTTCCGATGTCATAGAAGAACACTTTTATGATAGCAATGCCAAGAACAATGATGGAGATCTTCCTCAGAAGTGCAAACCTACTTACGAGGCCAATGATCAAAGAAATGAAACCGTACGACACGAGAAAAATACTGATATACATACTCATCTGCTGAGTTATCAAATCTCTCGCTGCAAAATCCATCCCGGGTTTTATCAAAATTCTATTATGATAATCGATGATTTCAAGCAATCCCCAGAACAACATCAGAACGCTCGCCGAAACAAAATACCCAGCCCCCGTGGTACCACCACTTTTATCTTCACGATCGTAAAACATAAATGAAACAACTGCGGTGTATCCGATCATGAGAAAAAGAACAAAAGCGCGAACATTAAACATTGGTGTGTATATTGCAAGATGTGAATAATAACCGGAGAATTCAAAGAGTGCCCACACAGCAATAAAGACATTCGTGCCGACAAAAAACATCGACGGCCACGTTATCAAATCAGGATTATTCTTAGCGCGCTGTTTGAAGAAGTATGACATTGCTCCGGTATAGGTAATTCCGATTAATAGTATAATCGTGCGAATATTGAATACCGACGTATATGTTTCAGGATTCAGACCGAGATATCGATGAAAATCTGAAACTTCAACAATACCCCACCACAAGAATAGGAGATTAAACGCAAAGAACATTCCTTTCGAAACCGAGAGCACCGGACTAAACAAACCTGGAATACCTTTGTATAAATAATAACTCACCACACCGGTGTACGTCATTAAAACGGCAAATATCAAAGTTCGAGCGTTCAAGATCGCCACATAATCTTTTGCAAAATCAAGAAAACGACCATAATCATAGAGTTCCAACCAACCACTGATAATCACCAAAATATTCGCAATGATAAATGCGATTTTTACGCGACTTTCAAATTGGCTCTTTTCCCCTTTTCTTCCAAGATCAAAGAATATGACTCCGTATGCGTAGATCAAGACCATAAGAAGCAAGAGGAATCGTATATTAAAAACTGAGTAAAAAACATGACTCCCGACATCGAGGAAACGTGAGAATATCCACAATTCATTCAACACAAGTATTCCAATAAGGATATTCACAAAAATAAATATTCCCTTTGCAAAAGGATTTTCCTCTTCCTCTTCAAATACCATTTCTTTGGAAACTTCGGTCCCACCAACTTCTTTTGTTTCCGCTTCTTGGTATTTTCTTAATTTAACAAAAGTGTACATGATACAAAACGCCGATACGATTGCAACCGCATACAAGAAAAATTGTTCGTTCAGTATCGGTTTCATATCTTTTGTTTTTGACGGCATGTCAATGAAAAGAAAAAGAATTCCGAGAGAATACACTGGCATGGCAAATTTTGCGAGACTGAAACTACGCAACATCAACGCCATAAAACCAAGCACGGCAGATTCACACAGCCATGCAACAGTCAGCCATTTTCCGTCGAATTCAAATGGAAAAATAAGTGTGAGGAATAGGACCGCCATTCCTAAAGGATACAAAGCAAGCGAACGTTCCGTTGAACGAAACGATACTCCCAGGTAGGCAATACCCGTATAGACAAAAGCGAGCACGAGCGGAATAAGACCGAAGAAAGCTTCTTTTTTATCAAAAACCTGTATCAAAAGTCCATACACAGTTGCTGCATATTGAAGACCAATAACCACCATCAGAATCGCGTCGGACTGTTTTGGAATTCGATCGTGGAAATAATAAAAGATAAGCGTCGCGAATGTGAACAGTAACCAAAAAATTGTAAGATACGAGATCGCAGTAGTTATCTTTGAGGGATCATAAAGATTTGGCGAAGCAAGCCAGCCAGTCATCAAAACTGCAGTTCCAACAAAACCACTCCACACCGCCCATGACCAATTCTTAAAGTATGCAAGCGTCAGCACTCCAATATTAAGAACGACCAAATAATTAAGTAACACGAATCCGCCGAGTCCCGTTGCAATCTCTCCAAAAAAGATCGGCGTTCCATAACCACCAATAAGTCCAAGAACCGCAATACCTCGTGATTCATAACGAGTTGAAAGCGTCAGAGAAACGGCGGTTACCAATCCCATAAAGAAGAGTGTCACGATGTCATTACCGATTTTATAATAAAACATTCCGAAGAAAGAAAGATACAAAAGTCCGATACCAGCACCCGCGAGCATATTGGCATATTTTTCATATTTCGTATGTAGAAATTCTCCAATACCAAGAAAAATAAAACCTGAGAATATACCCATAACAACCCGTCCTGTAGGACCAAAACCTGGTATTTCTTTCTCGATCGCATATTTTAAGAAAAATCCAACACCGAGCAAAACGGCAAAAACTCCAACCCACACAAGCATATTTCCGCTGATCTGAAATTCGGTTGATTCTTTTTTCAGTTCTTCTTCCCTTTCTTCTGTTGAAACAAAAACGGGAATATTTTCTGAAACGGTCACCGGAGAAGTCGCAGACATTTCATGTTTTTCAAAAGTGGGTGCATCACGCAATATTTCTTTTTGTTTTTCCAAAGACCATTCTGTTGTTTCTGTATGACTCGGTGTATTTTCTTGTACAGCCCTCTGTATAACCGGTAATTCTTTTTTCTCTACAAACATCAAAGGAGGAACAAATATCCCCGCACGAGAAAGCTCGTCTTGATCGACAACACCTTTTTTCACCAAGAGCGACACGAGACGCTCAAAGCGTATGCCGGTAGAGACTTTGTTCATTTCCCCCGTTTCACTGAGCGATTCACCTTGAGATGTATCTTGAGCGTTTTTGCTCATAGAAGAAAAGAACTTATAAACAATAAAAATAATAACGATCGGCAACAACCAACCAAACCAATCACTATCGTCGATCATTCCAAATAAAATGGAAAATCCCGCTGCGGTTAATAAGATCTTTTCAAATATTGTCATTTCTAAAAAGTTAACCGATCTCGTGAATCGGTGTGTAATAATATAACGTTAATAATACCACCTCAAATACAATAAAAAACGTATTGTGTGGATAAACAAAGAGCTTACTGACCCACCTCCCCTTGTGATATACTAAAACCATAACAGAAGTAATTAAACAACTTATGGATGAACACAAAGAATTTGATCTGATCGCAATTGGAGATATTGTCACCGACGCTTTTATTCGTATTAAGCAAGCGAGTGTCTATTACGACGATACTGAACATACTGAAAAAATATGTCTCATCAACGGTGGAAAAATTCCCTATGAATTCACCCAAGTGATTCGCGGTACGGGAAACAGCGCCAACGCCGATGTTGCCGCAACACGTCTCGGACTTCACACAGCGCTTGTTACCAATTTAGGTGACGATGACAACGGCAAAGAAATTCTCAAAGCGCTCGAAAAAGACGGCATCAATCAAAAGTTCATCCGCGTTCATCCGGGAAAGATAAGTAATTACAATTATGTTCTTTGGTTCAAAGACGAACGAACAATATTGATCCGACACGAGGATTATGATTATGTTCTACCCGATATTGGAGAACCAAAATGGATCTACTTCAGTTCCGTGAGCGAAAATTCGATCGAATACCACAAAGCGATCGCTGACTATCTCAATCAATATCCTAATGTTAAACTCGCCTTCCAACCAGGAACATTCCAAGTCAAACTTGGGATCGACATACTTAAAAACATCTACGAAAGAACCGCAGTTTTTTTCTGTAACAAAGAAGAAGCTCAACGTCTTTTAAAAACAGAAGAATCAAACCCAGCAAAACTTGCAAAAGAAATGACAACTCATGGACCAAAGATCGCTGTTGTTACCGATGGAGAACACGGAGCCTTCATGTACGACGGCGAGAATGCGTGGTCTATCGCCCCATTTCCAAATGTAGAACCACCATATGAAAGAACTGGCGCGGGAGATTCATTTGCAAGCACCTACACATCGGCGCTTGCTCTCGGAAAAAGTCATGAGGAAGCACTTGTTTGGGGAGCAGTGAACTCACGGAGCGTCATTCAATATGTCGGTGCACAAGAAGGACTCCTTACTCGCGAAGAATTAGAGAAACGTATCGCAGAAAAACCCGCTGATTACGGACCCAAAAAAGTCACCCTATAAATACCGCTCTGTATAAGGCTCATTTTTTCCAAGGGATGCCCTTGGAAAAAACTTTGCATACAAAAAAACACCGAGAACTATCCTTGGTGTTTTTTATACTTTCTATTTTTTAACCTCAGTTTTCACAACCGGAAACGACAAAATGAAATCAGTTCCCTTTCCTTTTATTGATTCAACATAAATAATTCCGTTCATTTGAGTGATGATCTCTTTGGTGATCCAAAGTCCCAAACCGGTTCCTCTGATATCTTCCGTTTCTTTACTCTTTACGCGATAGAACCGCGCAAAAAGATTCTTTTGATCTTCGGCAGAGATACCGATTCCCGTATCAGAAACACGCACAATATACTGATCTTTATCAATATACGACGTCACGGTGACTCCTCCGGTCGGTGTATACTTCACCGCATTTCCCACGACATTAATAAGAATTTGTTTCAAACGATCGACGTCGACATTGATAACACCATCTTCTTTTTTAGTATATTCCAATGTAAGCCCTTTTTGTTTTGCGGTGTATTTAAGTGATTCAACGATTGGATCTATAATTCCAACAGGTTGCGTCGGCGTCAATTTAAACGACAATCTTCCCTGTTGCAATCTCGAAACATCAAGAATATCTCCGATCAATTGATTAAGGTGATTCGCAGAATTTTCAATGTTCGCAGTCAATTTCAGATCGTCCTCAGTAAGGTGTTTTGATTCCGTAAGCATCTCCGTATATCCGCGAATGATCGTAAGCGGTGTGCGCAATTCATGTGCCGCCATACTGACGAAGTCGTCTTTCATTTGATCCACTTCTTTCAAACGCTTGTACAGCACCGCATAATCAAGCACTTTCGCTTGTCGCATCAAAAGAAATCCGATCGCAAGAATAACGAACGCCAACATGATATATGCTTTTTCTTTATTCGTATTAAAAAGAGTATCCACACTCGCCATTGAAATATCGGCATACATAATTCCCTGTTCGGTCGTTGTTCCGGTGCCCAAGAAACTGCGGACCGAAAGCCAATGTCGTCCATCTTCTTTTTGAGTTTGGAAGATGAGCGATTTTCCCGAGAGCGCAAAATCATAACTTTCGACTCTCGTTTGATCGGTGTCAATCATTCCGACTTCCTTTTTATTGAGTGATGCAATGACCTCATATGCCGTTTTCGATTTTTTCTTTAAAACCTTAAAGTCAGTGATCGTGTCGTTCTGTTCTTTAATACTGTTGATCCGCTGTTCCAAAAAAATCGGGTCGTTCAAAAACGACGGTGCAAAATCAACAAAGATATCTTGCATCAAACCGATGCGCTCTTTTTCAAGACGCTCCTGATTGTCCATTGAGACATTCAAGAATTGCTGCCCCGAGAATAAGAATGCGATCGGAATAACAATAAGCAAAAAGACCGTATAGACAACCTGTGGATTCTTACTCAAAAAGGAAAAATTTTCCGCAAGCTTTTCTGTTGAAATTTTTTTCATGATTTATTTCATCCCATTCATTATTAATTATTCCCCTCTTGAGCTGCTTTTTGCAACAGAAAGAACCAGTGCCCCACCAATAATCAAAACAATCAAAAGCCCAATCATAATCAAATATGTTTGATCCATCATACTTGGTTTTACCGTTTCAATAATTGAAACGGGTGTAATATCTGTCGTCACAGCGGCAGCCTCCTTTACGAATGGTAATGGCGAACTTTTTGCGACGATCTTTCCCCCACCATCGGTCATTGCAACATACACTTCATGTTTTCCATCTTCCAATTCTTTATCAAGAACATACGACCAATTCCCGTTTGCATCGGTCTTGACCGTCACTACGATCGGCGTACTGAAAACATACACCGTCACGAAACTGTTCGGCAATGCCTTTCCTTTGAATTCCATTTTCTTTATCTTTTCTTTACCGGATGTGTCTGTTGTTTTTTCAACAACGTTCACCTTTTGCGCGATCAAAACTGTTGCATCCTCGCTCCCGACAACTTTTGGATTTTCATAAGCAATACGTCCTTTTGTCATAATGGTCGTGGAACTTACATTGAATACAGGTTCGACAATGGCGATTGCAGGCTGTTTGTCTGCTGGTTTTCCCGGCGAACTTGGTGAGGCTGCTATAGGTTTTTCAACGATCGGTTCTTTCTTATCAAACACGAGAGGATCGGTTCCCATCAAAAGTTCCTCGCCATCTTTAATACCATCTTTGTCGGAATCTGCTCTTTTTGGATCGGTACGATATAAATTATTTTCATCATAATCTGAAATACCGTCACTGTCGCCATCCTCAAACATACGAGCTCCGACACGCTCGGTAATGACCCGTTTCATTTCTTGTCGCTGCTCCTTCAAAACTTTTTCTTTTTCAACAACGACTTTTTCATCAACGATCTTTTCTTTTACCAAAAAATTCTTACACTCGACATCATTTTTAGGATTACTGCAATACGCATGCAAGTCATCAAGTTTCTTCATTCCGCCCGGAGCAACAACACCGTCCTCTCTCGTCTTTTGAAGTACTTGTTCAAGTTTGTCTTCTTTGGCTGTTTGAGTAATAGAACGAATCGGTTCTTCCTTTACAATTATTTCCATTTGGAATTTCTTACATATTTCCATTCTTTCAGAACTTATGGAGCAAAGTTTCAAACATTCTTCTTTTGAATTACAGGTTTGATATGTTTGTTCTTTCACGGGCAACAGTACCTTCGGATCAATTTTTTTTATCGGCATAAGTGTTGTATCTATATTATTTGAAACAACAACCGTTAATCCCGCGATATCAAATGCCGCACCGTTTATAACAGCCTCGGCAACAACTTTGTATGTGCCGTTCGGCGTTTTGGTCGTATCCCATCCAAACATCCAATCGGTCGGTGACTCCGTACGAACCGGACCATCTACTCCATCAAAAATTTGTTTGCTTTTTTCATTCATCACCAAAACACGCATTTCGTCCGCCTTTAAAGACACTCCTATTTTAATTTGTGCCTTTTCAAAAACAACACCTCCTTCAAAGACACTACCTTTTCTGGTAGAAATAGCCATCTTTCCGGTAACTTTTTGCGTCGTCATATCCCCCGGCAGATCGATGACATTTTGTTGTGGGTCTTGAATAATTTTTTCAATCGGTTGTACTATTGGTTGTGTTGTCGTTGAATCCGGTAAACAACGCGGTATTCCAAAGCTACGCCAATTATCCGCATTGTTGTTCGTATAATCGGGCATCCACATAAATTTCTCTCTTGAAAAATTCTTACAAGCGGTATTGACCTTGCTTAGATATGAACGATACTCCAAATCCGTACGATTAAAAATCTTTGAGCTCATATCACCATCAACAAAAACCCACGTGTATGCGACCGTATTCACCTGCGACGGAGAGCTTGTTGAAATAAAATTTAATGGGGTTTGAGACAAACCTTCTTGAATAGTCGTTGTTGTCGGCATACAGGTGTCATACGCTGAATCATAATAAAATCCGATATTACATGTCATCGGAATTTTAGGGGTAACACAAGTATTCGTCGTAGCACTCCATGTTGTTCCTGTTGCGCAATTGTTCGGATCAAGAACGCACATTCCTTGTGTCACACTGAACACGTGTCCAATAGAACAAATCGGAATCGGTCTTGCTACAACAATAACAGACTTCGAGGAACTTCCACCCGACCCAGTACAAGCAAGCGTAAAAGTCGTTGTGTAATTCACTTTTGTTTCAAGAGTGCCTGATATACCTCTTGAACCACTCCACCCGTCGCGCGCCGCACACTCGTTTGCATTACCTGCTTTCCATGAAAGAGCAACAGATTGTCCAACATACGTTTCAAGCGTTGTCGCACTGAAAGAAATAACGGGAAGCGGCAAAGGTGTCGTAAGAGTATTTGCGGTATTGACGATAGTATTCACAATAGTCGTCGTGGCTGATACACATTTGCTTTGTATCGTATCATATTGATATCCGGTCGCGCAGGCGGTTGATGTTCCGCTTCCGCTCGAAGAATCCGGACTATTCGTTCCGGACAACACACATCTGTTGTAGGCAGTATCAAAATAATATCCCGTATCACACGTTACCGAGGTGATAGTTTGAGCAAAACCGGTATACAAAGCAAAGAATACCCCACACAAAATAAGACTACCTGCAATGATTATTTTTCTGAACTTGGACATAAATAATATATCGTGTGAAATGAATAAATAAAATTATTACTCGTTTGGAAAACTCTTCTTTTTTCCGCTCATCACCAACACTCCCCCAATGATCGCAATAATAAGAAGTCCAATACCATACAAATAGGTTCGATCAAAAAGACTTGGTGCCACATTAGTTTCCGTATTTGTAAACACCGTTTGATCAACCGTAACAGCGGCAGCTTCCTTTACGAATGGCAACGGTGAACTTTTTGCAACGATCTTTCCTTTATTATCTGTCATTGCAACATAGATCTCATGCTTTCCATTTTCCAATTCTTTGTCCATCGTATATGACCAATTTCCATTCGCATCGGTCTTTAAAGTAACAATGATCGGTGTACTGAAAAGATACAATGTGATAAAACTGTTTTTGAGCGCGACACCGGCAATCTCAATTTTCTCCTTTTTTGAAATCTCGGGTTTTGTCGCATCCGATTTTCCTGCCGCAACAATCTTTATTTTTTCAACCTTAAAACTTGGGTCTTGGACAAATCCTTCTGTTTTTGGATTCTCGTACTTCATCACCGCTGTCGCAGCTTTCTTCAAAGGATCTGTTCCCATCAAAACCTCTTTTCCATCCTCAACACCATCACTATCGGTATCCGCCTTTTTCGGATTCGTGTGATAGATCATCGTTTCATCGTAATCGGAAATACCATCTGAGTCCGTATCTTTTGAAGTATCCGTTTCTACGCGTTCTTTAATCATATCGCGTGTTTGTTCGATCATTGGCTGTAATTTTTCAAGATTGGCTTTAACCTCTTTTTCCAAGTTCGTTTTTTGTTCCGAAGTCAGTGTTACTCCGAATTCTTTTGCAACCGCATCAATGCTTTGAGAAGAATTCTCAGAAGCAATAATCAAACTATTTTGAAAACTTTTGAACAATTCATCGTTTCCGGCAACATCGGCAACAATCTTTTTGGTTTCAGCCTCAAGCAACTTGATCGTTTCTTTCTGCGTTGCCTCATCGGTAGACATCAGTTGTTTTATTGCAGTTTGACCCTCTTCGCTCTCCAAATATTTTTGAGCTTCTTGGGCGAACGAATCGAGTGTATTTTGAAGATCTTTTTTTGAAATTTCAGTTGTTTTTGTCGGGTCGATAAGAATATTCTTTGCCTCATCAAGGATCTTTTGTTGTTCCGGGGTTATGGTGGTAGCCGATCTTTTAAGCACAACATTCGTTGAAATTATTTGATACTGCAAACCCTTGTTCGAAATTATTTTCGGCGTCAAAACATATTCACCGTCTTTCAAAGATGTTGTGTCCCATTCATAGATCCACATACCTTTAATGGTATCGAATTTCGCAGAGCCGAGAAAGGTGGAGATTCCACCCTTTGGAGCAACGGACCATTGCACACCATCAGCATCTTCTGTTTTGAGATATAAAATTTGTTTACTTGAAACAACCACCAAACCGTTAGGATTTTTCTCAGCAGGTTCAGCTTTTACAGCTTGGGTCGCAGTATCCCCAAGATCAGAAATAAGAGTTGGTTTCTGTGTTGGACTTTTTACTCCTTCATTTCCCGAGCTATCCATTGCTGAAACGGCATAGTCGCAAGAATCCAAACCTTTTGGAACAGTAATAGTTTCAGGGCAGGTCAAATCTTCACAATCAGCGATCTTTATTTCTTTCGCTATTCCCCACAAAGCAGTACTGCAACGATGATAAATACGATATAAAGCAGGTGCCGGAGTCGATGCTTCACGTTCAATAAAGATTGAAGTAACGCCGACTCCATCATTCAAAACTTCAAGGGAGAACAGCGGCGCAGGACCGGTCATTATCTTTTCACCAATAAAATAAGTTTCTTGTGCATACACAAATGCGGCGTGCATGACCAAAAAAAGAATCGGGACTAAAACAAATCCAAATGAATATTTTTTAAATTTAGACAACATATATTTCTTTCACCGCTTTTTTAATTCCCTCTACGTCTAATCCGTAGTGTGCTAATAATTCTTCTGCTGTTCCCGACTGACCAAATGCATTTTTAACTCCAACGAATTTTATTTTCGTTGGCCAATGTTCCGCCAAAACTTCCGCGACTGCACTTCCCATTCCGCCATGTATCTGATGTTCTTCAACCGTCACGATCTTCCCCGTTTCTTTTGCGAGCTTCACGATGGCTTTTACATCGATCGGTTTGATCGTCGCCAAGTTCATCACGCGAACACGTATTCCTTCAGTTTCCAATTCTTTCGCCGCGCGT
>Ga0172379_10006246_pt1 | contig 16076 bp, 19 predicted proteins | sample GrowelOW334metaG_FD_119756 | JGI IMG/M metagenome (GOLD analysis project Ga0172379, IMG submission 119756) | Groundwater microbial communities from an aquifer near a municipal landfill in Southern Ontario, Canada - Groundwater well OW334 metaG | ecosystem: Environmental > Aquatic > Deep... | reverse complement strand
TTGTCGTCATTGGTATTATCGGGGTCTTGACGACTATTGTGCTGTCATCGCTTGATCAATCAAAAGCAAAGAGTCGTGATAATAGGCGAGTACAGGACATCGCTACCATTACCCTTGCTCTTGAAAATTATTATAACGACCATAGATCATATCCGCAGAATTTTGGTAGCAATCGCTTTATTCCAGATTATTTACCGGTAGAGCTTGTTGATCCAAGTACTAAGGGTGATTATTTGTATGTCGGAATAGATCCTATTTCTGACGGTTGTCGTGCTTATCATATCGGTGCAACTCTAGAGCTTACGAGTTCTAGACTTAATCCAGACTCAAATGCTAATTTTAATTCAAAGACTACTACGAGTACTCGTTGCCCGAATGGTTATCCTCCAGAAGGTTTTGATGGCTCCGGAATGGTTTACGATATGATATCGAAATATTAGGGTAGGTTAGAGCTGAGAGCTTAGAGCGAATACGAAGTCTGGGGTAGTTTTAAACTCTCAAAAAGTTGTCTTTGCGACCTGCCCGCCATCGCCTAGGACGGCTCAGTCCTTGGCAGGCGGGGGATGACAAGTCATAAAATCTAGACAGAGTTTCTATTTTTTTAAAATTATTGTTCGTTGTGGGTTGTCAGTTATTTGTTATAATTACCCCATGGCATCTGCTCTTATTTATGTTTTCTATTTTATTCTAGGGACGATTATAGGAAGTTTTTTGAATGTAGTTATACTACGTTACAATACTGGTTTTTCTCCTCTTATCGGTCACTCGGCTTGTTTTTCTTGTGGGAAAAGACTTCATTGGTATGAACTTATTCCTATTATTAGTTTTATTGCTCTTCGCGGTAGATGTTATGGCTGCGGTTCTCGCATTTCAATTCAATATCCTTTAGTGGAATTTCTGACAGCATTATTATTTGTTGCCGTCGTCTTTCACGTAGGAATATTTGCACCAGTCTCTATTGTAATTCTTCATCTGATAGCAATTAGTATGCTTGTCATTATGGTTGTATACGACATGCGACACAGTATAATTCCAAACGGGATAGTTTATGGTTTTGCTGTTGTCTCATTTATTATAATGCTGATGACGTTTAGTTTTGATACTATTTTGGCTCATCCGTATCAATTACTTTTTGCTGGAGTTTTCCTCGCCCTTCCTTTTGCTCTTATTTCTCTAATTTCTAGGGGGACCTGGATGGGATGGGGTGATGCGAAATTAGCCCTTGGCATGGGATGGTTTCTTGGTTTGGCACAGGGTTATTCTGCCGTTATGTATGCATTTTGGATAGGAGCTATTGTTGCACTTCTCATGCGAGTCATCGGGAAGACAATTCGAGGTCAAAAACTTACAATGAAAAGTGAAATTCCTTTTGCTCCATTTTTGATTGTCGGACTTTTTATTGTGTATATAATTGGATACAGTATTATCTCACCTGATATAGTCTCAGCACTTTCATTATTTTAATATTTTTCATGCGAATTAGAATAAAAACATTTTTTAATAGAGTACAGACGGCGGGGTTTACTCTAGTTGAACTTCTGGTAACTATTAGTATTTTTGCTTTGGTGACAGGGATCGTGATGTTTAATCAAGGGCGTTTTAATAGCACGATTTTCTTAACAAATTTGGCTTACGATGTTTCTTTGGCTATTCGTCAGGCTCAAACTTATGGAGTAAACGTTAGGCATTTTAATAAAAATCTTGGTCCAGGGCTTGATGCGAATACATTTGATGCTCCATACGGGGTTCATTTTAATAGTAAAGACAATACTCATTTTGTTATGTTTGGAGATATAATAAATGATGGATATTTGTCTCAAAATAATCTTGATGGTGCACCGCCGATCGAAGAGGGGGATTTTATGTCAGCAGAACATTTCTGTTCTGAACATTATGAATGTGTGAGAGTTTATGTAATTAAAAATAATAGTTATATAAAAGAATTCTCTGTTAAAAATAGTTTAGGCGGAGAGTTTGTCTCGTCGGCGAATGAATTTGATACTTTGGATATAACCTTTGAACGTCCCGATCCAGATGCTGTTATCAGATTTACAAAAAATGGCGACGAGGTGGCCGACATTGTGAGTGCAACGATTGTTTTTTCTTCAACTGATGATCCGGATGCATTGCGATATGTTAATGTTACATCTACAGGACAGATTTCTGCGGCTCGAGAATAAAAAAATATGAAATATATTTCCAAAAGATCTAATACGAAATTCACTACCGGGTTTACTCTTATAGAGATGCTTGTTTCTATCGCTGTCTTTATGATTGTTATGATTGTTGCGGTAGGGTCTCTTGCAAGTGTTGTTGATGCCAATAAGAAAGCACAGACAATAAAATCTGCTGTCAGTAATTTGGACTTTGCCTTAGAGAGTATGACCAAATTAATACGTACTGGAACAGATTATAGATGTTATCCTAGCCAAATACGAAACGAGGCATTTAATGGTAATACAAGTTTATCTTTTTCTGAAGTTGCATGTTTTGATGCTGATATCGGCACTCCTGCTATACGTTTTATTTCACAAGAATCAGCCAATCAGACAATATCAACAACATATCGTTACAGGCTATTGTCAGATGGTAGCAGTACCGGTCTGATTGAGAGATGTGAAGGTACAGACACAGAATGCAATATGAATACGGGTTCTTATGTTCCGATGACTTCTTCTGAAGTTAAGATTACAGACGCTAGATTTTTCGTAATCGGAGCAGGGAAGGGTAGCGCCGATAATGTACAACCACAAATGCTTATTACCATTAGTGGTTATGCTGGTTCTGAAGACAAAACCAAGACGTCTTACAATGTGCAGACAAGCGTGACACAGCGCATAAGTGATTTGTAAAATATGAAGAATTTTCTTATAAAAAATAATATTTCAAGATCTTCAGGTTTTGCCCGGATAGCAGATTTTGGCATTGTACGTTCCGTACGGGCAAAGCCTATGCCAAAATTCACTACTGGGTTTACCTTGATTGAAACTATGGTTGCTATCGCGGTTTTGTTGATAGCCGTTGCAAGCCCCCTTGTTGTATCTCAGCGAAGTATTTCTTCAGCGATGTCTTCTAAGGAACAGATGGTTGCGTTCTATTTGGCTCAAGATGCAATGGAACAAGTACGAGCAATTCGAGATAATAATGGATTGAATAATGCGACCAATTGGTTTTCTGCGCCGGAATCTTCTGAATTAGAAACTTTGCTGTCTTGTACTGATGTTTCTCCTTGCACCATTGATATAAATGATGGAGTTAAAAGATACGAGGATTCGTCGTTAGTACCTCCTCTTAATTTTGACTCCGAGAAAAACATATATAACTATGAAATACCGGGGACTCTTAACGCCGTGAGCCAATATACAAGAGTCTTTTATTTATCTCCTACGAATTCCAAAGAAGTTTTGGCTACAGTTAAGGTGTCTTGGGTTACGAACGGAGTATCTCATAGTGTTGAATCTAAATCTCGTCTATTCGATATTAGATAAAAGAATATGAATAAGAAAAAGAATTTACAAAATAATAAAAAAGGATTTGCACTGTTGTTTTCTGTGCTTTTGTCATCACTTCTTTTGTCTATAGGACTTTCGATCTTTAATATCTCTCTCAAGGAGGTCCAGATCTCATTTGCTGGTAGGGAATCACAATATGCTTTCTATGCAGCTGATAGTGGACTTGAATGTGCACTATATTGGGATTCACTATCTACTTCAGGTGCAGAGCATTTTGCCACTTCTTCTAGTTCAAGCGTATTGCAATCTATTTCTTGCGCAGGAATAAGTAATATTTCAATGTCTGTCGTTGCTTCTAGCACGAATAGTGCAACAAATTCTTTTGGATTTGGTTTGCTAACAAATCCTACGAATAATGATCTGGGGCAGCCTTGTGTGGAGGTAAAAGTCTATAAAGAGACCACGGAAGGGATCTTGAAGACGACAATTGAATCTAGAGGGACAAATATTTGTGACGAGAAAGGGCGTCGGGTTGAGCGTGGTCTCAAAATCGTATATTAAAGTTGGGGCGGACTACAGGAAACTTTCTTTCTTGAAGAGTACGGATTTTTCTTGCTAGAAAAATCCTGAAGTTTTCGTGCCAGCCGCACTCAAAACCCTCCCCAAGAAAGAAAGTCCCCTGTAGTTCTAAAGGTGGTGGGAAGATGCAGAAAGAGTGTAATCTTGCTAGTATATCTATAATTGTCCTATTAGAAATTCACGTACTTTCCTATGGAGGAGAGAAAACTAATAAGGATATTAGTGTTGTAAAATGAAGAGATAATTACTTATATAATTTATAATTAGGATGAAATCTGTCCCGAAAAATATACAAGACCGATATGAAAAATTGGTAAAAACGATTGAAAAACATCGTTATTTGTATCATGTTCAAGATGCACCTGAGGTCAGTGATGAGGCGTACGACTCGCTGATGCGTGAATTAGAAGCCGTAGAGACTGAATATCCCAGCTTGCAGACACCAGTTTCACCGACACAGCGTGTAGGTGATAAGCCGCTCGATTCATTCAAGAAAGTTACACACGCCGTACGCCAATGGTCATTTGATGATTGTTTTGATCATGAGGAATTGGTGAAGTGGGATGAAAAAGTAAAAAGAATGATTGAGAAGGAACCAAGTCTAAAAGGTGAGCCCATAGAATACTGTGTCGAATTGAAAATTGATGGATTAAAAATAATTCTTACATATAAGGAGGGTGAATTTGTTCAAGGTGCGACACGAGGGGACGGTCGTGTTGGGGAAGATGTAACTCAGAATCTTAAAACTATTCAAAGTATCCCACTAACACTCTTAGAAAGAGTTGACCTGATTGCCGTCGGAGAAGCATGGCTTCCAAAAAGTTCACTGGCGCGGATAAATAAAGAACGTGAAAAAACAGGGGAGGTTGTTTTTGCTAATACACGAAATGCTGCAGCGGGTTCCATCCGACAGCTTGATCCGAAAGTTGCTGCGAGTCGCCGTCTAAATTCTTTTATTTACGATATCGATAGTGTTACCATCCCTTCGCCTTTGTCTTTGCGAGCAACGCGAAGCAATCCAGAGACCCAAGATGAGGAGATACAACTTCTCGCCGAACTCGGCTTCAAAACGAATCCATATCATAAAGTCTTTGATTCACTTTCTGGTGTACAAGAATTTTATGAAAAATGGGCGAAGGAAGGGAAGAATTTAGATTACGGACTTGATGGAATCGTTATTAAAATCAATTCTCGAAGGATTCAAACTGCGCTTGGTTATACAGGTAAAACACCTCGCTGGGGTATTGCTTATAAATTTCCTGCAGAGCAGGTGACGACAGTGGTCGAGGATATTGCTTTTCAAGTTGGAAGAACTGGAGTGATTACACCTGTAGCACATTTGAAACCTGTTGTTGTGGCAGGTTCTACTGTCTCTCGTGCAACTTTACATAATGAAGATGAAATTAAGCGTCTTGATGTACGTATTGGCGACACAGTGATTTTGCAGAAAGCGGGAGATGTGATTCCAGATATTGTTTCAGTGGTGAAAGATTTGCGAACAGGAAAAGAAAAACCTTTTATATTTCCAAAGCAAATTGATCAGTGTGGGGGAGATGGAAGAATCGAGCGTATTCCGGGGCAAGCTGCACATCGTTGTGTTGTCGGTGGTTCGTATGCTCAAGAAAAGAGGAAATGGTACCACTTTGTTTCAAAACATGCGTTTGATATTGATGGATGTGGACCAAAAATTGTCGATGCTTTACTTGACGCAGGACTTATAGAAACATTTCCTGATATTTTTACACTAGAACGTGGTGATGTGCTTGCATTACCGAGATTTGCGGAACTGTCGGTGGATAATTTATTTACTTCGATAGAAAAAGCGCGCTCGCAAAGCCTCGCGCGCCTAATAATTGGTCTTTCCATAAACCATGTCGGTGAAGAAACTGCCGAAGATCTAGCGAATCATTTCGGAATCATCGATAAACTCCGCGAAGCTACCGAAACGGAGTTGTCTGCAATAAGCGGTATCGGTCCAGTGGTGGCAAAATCTGTTTCGGAATGGTTTGCTAATGTACGAAATGCAAAAATGCTAGATAGATTGCTTAAAGAGGTGAGAATTCAGAAGCCCCTCGATAAAAACTCGGGGCAGTCAGCACGAAAATTTGAGGGACAAGTTTTCGTGCTGACTGGCACCCTCACCTCCCTGTCCCGTGACGAAGCCAAAGCTAAGATCAAATCTCTCGGTGGTGATGTCACCAGCTCTGTCTCCAAAAACACCAGCTACGTAGTTGCTGGTGCTGAAGCCGGCTCAAAACTCAATAAAGCAGAACAACTCGGGGTTGCTGTATTAGATGAGAAGACTTTTCTTGATTTATTGAGGTAGACATCAATATAGGGCTAGTAATAAGGATATAGAATATATTGACAAATACATCAATAGGTGCTAAGATTATACCCAGAAAATCTCTTGCCCTGGCGTTTGTCAGATTGCAAAAGAAGTTCTAAAAACAACAAAACAGGAGTTAAGTAAGAATGAAAAGTAAGTCTGGTGTTTCGTCTGTTAGGGTGATTTTTATCATCCTTGGCGCGATGGTCGGAATATGGGTGGTGCATCTCGTGTTGTACCCGGCGAATCAGGCGACCAGGGTCTACGAAAAGATGCTGGACGCCGACAATGCCATCTACAACTACGAATTCTTCAAGCAGGCCTATCAGGACATCAAGGCAATGGACGAAAAGATCGTCACGGCACGGGCCGCGGTTGATCAATTCGTCAAAGATACCGGCCCTCGGGACAAGTGGGACTTTCGCGACAAAGAAGAAAGCGCTCGTCTCAACACCAATCTGATCGGATTGAAAAATGTCCGGAACGATATGGTGGCGACCTATAACGGTCGAGCAAAGATGGTCAATCGGTCGATTTTCATGGGGAAGGATGTTCCTTCCTCGATCGATCAAGTGGAAAAGTAAGGAGAAAATAAGATGAAGTTTCTGAAAGTTCTGTTGTCAGCAGTCTTGGTCGTTCTGTCCGTGATCGTTTCCGGGTGTGATCTGGATCAGCCAACATCCGCCCAGATCGAAATGGCTCAGAACGAGGACAATCAGCAACGGCTGATCAAAGCCATTCCGGCGCCAAAACTCCAGACATCGCTTGAGCGCAAAAACCTCGTGCGACGTTTGGAGAGAATCAATCGAGAAGAAATGGTGAGCTATGTCTATCTCATCAGCTACGGCAAGGTGATGGCTTACCACGTCATTCGCGGTAAGGTGTCGTCACTCAACTCATACTTGACGGCGATGGAGCGGGTGGAAAGATTTGGAAGCACGACTTCCACCATTCAATACATCCCAATGGAAGCCCCCGATCAAGACGGTTCCTATGGCAAGAACGCCGATGGAATATTCTTCTTTACCACTGAAGACGCTTACGTTGAGTGGAAAGGGGATTACCAGTGGTCGGACCAGCCATTTAAGCTGAGTCAACCGCCGGAGCTCATTCAAGACATCACTGAAAAGAAGTAGGATTTTAAGAATCCGAGCCGTACAGTTCCTCCGAGGAACTGTACGGCTTATTTTTTTGTTTTAAATATGTGATAATTAGTCTTCCTCCATTATGAAAATAAAAGTTTTGCATCTTAATATAGAAAGAGATAAACATTTGGATAGTGTAGTCAATTTTGTAGAATTACATAAGCCGGATATAATGTGTTTTTGTGAGATAAGAGAGAAAGATGCTGTAGATTTTTCACAAAGGTTTAATTGCAAGTATGTATATTCGCCATTATTTAATACAAAAGATGGAACTCATGGTCAAGCTATATTTTACAGAGTGCCGATTTTAGATTCATTGATATCCAGTTACGGCTCTGATTTGAAAGAGGAGCTACCGTTTATTGTTGTTGATGCACCAACTCCAAATAATAATCGCCCTGTCGATAGATTTCATTGGAATTACACTCTCCTAACTATTACTATACAAAACAGTAATGGGGATAAAATTATCATTGGAACAACACACTTTCCGGTGGCCGATCACTCAACTCCTGGCTACGAAGATCATTCATTCGATGAGATAACAGATGTAATAGATATAGATTATGTACGAGAATGTTTTGATAGATTTATGAGTGTTATTAGAAAGTTACCTTACCCTTTGATATTTACCGCGGATATGAATAATCCTAGAGGGGAATATATATATGACACTTTGGCACATAACCTTTTAGATTTGACACCAATAGATATTGAATCGACTCTTGATCAAAATCTGCACCGTCGCAAAGATTTGCATTTGGTTGTCGACACAATAATGACTAGCCCAGGAATTGAAACTGCTCGTGTTAAGATTTTTGATGGGGTAAGTGATCATAAAGCCTTAATTGCTGATGTAGAAATATAGTTTGAGTATACATCACTTATTTTTTCATATTGAGTATGGTAAGATGGTTTGATAAGACCCACCATAAATGTTTTATGATTACTAAGGAAGATATTACAAAACTTGCAGGACTTGCTCGCATTGAGCTTTCTGATAGCGAGAAGGAAAAGCTGGCGAAAGATGTCGGTAATATTTTGGGTTATGTTGATCAGATCAAGACTGTTGCAGCTACAGTTTCAAATGACAAAGTTGCTGGAGATTTACGTAATGTCATGCGTGAGGATGTGGTAACGACAGAGACGGGAGTGAATACGGAGACATTGCTAGCGGAAGCACCAGCTCGGGATAAGAATTATCTGAAGGTAAAGAAGATTCTTTGATTTAGTCTTTGTCCTTTTGTCTTGTCATTCCAGCGAAGGCTGGAATCCAGGAAGGAAAGATCGATCCCCGTTTTCACGGGGATGACAAATCGGGGAAGAGAAGACGAAAGAAAAACCACAACAAATTTCAAAACTTACATGTCAAACACAGACTTTTCAAAACTTACCATCGTTACGGCACATGAACTTTTGGTGTCGGGTAAACTTACTGCAGTTGAGCTTGCGAAATATTATCTTGCAAATATTGAAAAGAAAAATGAAGAAGTGAATGCATATCTCGAAGTGTATGATGATGTTATTGCTCAAGCTGAAGTCGCAGATGCACGAATCAAGTCGGGGAAGGATGTAACTGTGCTAACAGGAATACCGATTGCACTCAAGGATAATATTTTAGTAAAAGGGCGCCGAGTCACAGCGGCTTCAAGAGTTTTGGAAGGATACAAAGCAACTTATGATGCCACTGCCATCTCAAAATTGAAGGCTCAGGGGGTAGTTTTCATCGGTCGTACAAATATGGACGAATTTGCCATGGGAGGTTCAACAGAAAATTCTGCATTCGGTGTGACGAAAAATCCCATTGACCTTACTCGAGTTGCTGGGGGTTCTTCTGGAGGTTCTGTTGCGGCCGTGGCGATGGATGGAGCACTTGCGGCACTTGGTTCTGATACTGGAGGTTCTGTGCGTCAGCCTGCAAGCTATTGTGGGCTCGTTGGCATGAAGCCTACATATGGTAGTGTGTCTCGATATGGTCTGATGGCTATGGGTTCATCTTTGGATCAGATTGCGCCAGTGACGAAAACTGTTGCTGATGCGGAAATACTTTGGCGAGCAATAGCGGGGCAGGATCCGATGGATGCGACGACTATTCCGGACCAGGCTTCGCTAGAAGTTTCTAAAAAACTCACGATCGGGGTGCCAGAAGAATTTATTCAAATTGATGGTATTGACTCAGTTGTTCTACAAAATTTTAAGACCACTCTGGAGAAATATAAAACTCTTGGGTATACAGTAAAAACTGTTTCAATGCCAAATCTTAAATATTCTCTCGCGGTTTACTACACAATCATGCCTGCGGAAGTATCTTCAAATATGGCACGGTTTGATGGTGTGCGTTTTGGTTTACATAAAGACGGCGCTAGTTTACTAGAAGATTACACAAAGACTCGCGGAGAAGGATTTGGTCGTGAGGTACGTCGTCGTATTATTCTTGGTACATATATTCTTTCATCTGGATATTATGATGCGTATTACAACAAAGCGAATATCGTGCGTAGCTTGATACAGAAGGATTATGACAACGCTTTCAATGATGTAGATTTGATTATGACTCCGACGGCACCGACACCAGCATTTGAGATAGGAAAGAACACCGAAGACCCATTACAGATGTATTTGGAAGATATCTTTACGGTACCGATCAATCTTGCTGGGGTGCCGGCTATATCTATCCCAACAGGATATAAAGAAATTGGTGGAAAAAGACTCCCAATTGGTATGCAGTTAGTTGCTAAACATGGCCAAGAGGATGTATTATTTAAGGCAGGCAAAGATTTTCTATCAGAACTGATTGACTAACCCCACCTGCTTCGTTGTCGGCTCCATTTGCTCCCGCGCAGTACATTAGTACAGCTTGGTCGCAAGCCTCGCCGACGCCTCGCATCCGGAGTCATTCAAGCAGTTCTGACCGATTATTTTTAAAATTTGAAATGAGCTTGAATTTTGATTTCGTTATTAAATATCTATGATAGAACAAGTAAGCCAAATGGATGCGTTTCATTCGCTCAACCTTATTGATGTTATAGCGAATTTTATTGTATCTTTTTTTAATCCTAATAGCACTTCTGCTTGGGCAACTTTTACACATGATTTGGCCATTATTTTTGGTGGACTACTTTCAAAATTACATTTGTTTTCTTTAATACTCTCTTTCCTTCTATTTTTAGGTATTCTCTATACTGAATATAAGATGGGGGAATTAAAAGAAGAAGACAAAAAGAAATGGAAATTGCCACCAGCGGAATCATCTTTATCTAGAGAATCTACAAAGACGACAAAGAATGCCCGATGGGATCGCGTCGTTGTCCACAGTGATTCAGATAGTAAATCTGATTGGAGATTGGCCATTCTCGAAGCAGATATAATGTTGGATGAACTTTTGGATTCCAAGGGTTATCCTGGGCAAAGTATTGGGGATAAATTGAAATCAGTAGAAGCGGGGGATTTTCAATCATTGGATGCGGCATGGGAGGCTCATAAAATACGAAACGCTATTGCTCATGAAGGAGGAGATTTTGAATTGAGTCAGCGAGAGACACGTAGGGTAGTGGAACTTTACCGTAAGGTGTTTAACGAGTTTAATTTTATTTAATTTATATAATCCTAGGGCATTTCCTGTCAGTTAAATTTTTATCATATTGCGCTGATAGTTTTTTTCGTGTATAGTAATGACCAAGAAATTGCGGGGTAGAGTAATAGTAATTCGCAAGGCTCATAACCTTGAGATTCTCGTGCAATTCGAGACCCCGCAACATGTATGAAAAAATGCCCAAATTTGGGCATTTTTTCATACATGTTGCGGGGTAGTGAACAAATTTATTTGTTCACGTCTCGAATTGCAAACCGGAGTCATGTTTCGGTAGCAACCGAAACAGACGAGGTGGGGTCGAGAGTTTATATGAGCGGCGGCGAATATAAAACTCGTGACAAATTCGAGAGTAGGCGAAAAGCGGGATGTCTCGAATTGCAAGGCGCCCGCCCGTACCGAATGTGTTCGGATACGTTCGGGCGGGGAGCTATGTTCTATCAGTAGATAGAACAAGCGAGCCGGGGTCGAGACTTTTTCGAGGTGACGGCCAAGAAAAAAGTCGTGACAAATTCGAAAATCAAACAGGTGAGCCAAGGTCATGGCTTTTATTGAGCGGCGGCGAATATAAAACTCGTGACAAATTCGAGACCCCGCTTTTTGTTTTCTAATTGAATTTTCTCAAAATTCTGTTACAATCACCCGGTGTCATATTTTGTCGGGGTAGCTCAGTCGGTAGTAGCGCGGGACTCATAAGCCCGAGGCCGTGGGTTCGATCCCCACCCCCGACACCAGTTTTTTGTAAATACCATCTTTTGTTTTAAAAGATACTTGTATAGTGTATAATACTGTCACATGCCAATATACAAAAAGTATAATAAAAATTTCTTTACTAAATGGTCACGAGAGATGACATACATACTTGGATTTTTATTTGCTGATGGAAATATCGTGAAGACAAAGCGTGGTACACATTTTGTCGCAATATATACAAATGATAGAGACCTTTTAAAAAAGATACGTACATTTTTTGGATCAAATCATAAAATATCGGCTACAAGATCAAAAACAGGTATTTGTTATCGCATTCAGATTGGAAGTGTCCAATGGTTTAATGATTTACATTCTTTGGGATTGGTAGTTAACAAAACTAGAAGAATGAAGTTGCCATCGATACCTTCTATTTATCTAGGTGACTTTATAAGAGGATATTTTGATGGAGATGGAAATGTTTGGAAGGGGACATTACATGCTGAAAGAGTAAAACCGACACCAATTATTATGATGTCATTTACTTCAGCTTCAATTGATTTCCTAAAAGGGCTACGTAATCTTATAAGTAATGAAGGGGTGATCGGGGGATCATTATATAAACCTAAAATCGGGAATTATGGAAGACTTTCTTACTCTGTTAATGACTCTTTGAAAATATATAAAATCATGTATAATGATCCACACACCTTGTTTTTGGAAAGAAAGAAGGTGGTATTTGAAAAGTTTATATGCAGCCGTAGTTCAGTTGGTTAGAACGCTCCCCTGTAGACGTACGTGCAGCTTTCCGTTGAAAGACGGATTGAAACTCTTCGGGATAACGGTGGAGGCTAAATTTCCTTCAAAGGAAATATGCGAATACCGTGGGAACCTCTTTGGGTGGTAATTGCCAAGAGGGCGCCGTAGAGACTAGATACCGAAGCGCCTAAAAGCGAAAGCTCAGTGGTGAAGATATAGTCCATACCGATACGAAAGTATTGGACAAAATAGCACGGGAGAGGTCGCCGGTTCGAGTCCGGTCGGCTGCGCAATTAGAAAACACCCCAATTTGGGGTGTTTTCTAATTGCGCAGCCAATAAAAATTTAGTTGACAAAATGAGAACTATTTATTAGTGTAATCTTGTTGAACATTGAAAAGGGCAATTGATTCTGCATGGGTTACTGTGTGGGTTGCTATTCGATATGTTCAGTTTAGTAGGAGAATTGTCATGGCTTACACAACAAAACTAGCCAGTACATTCAAAGCGTGGAGACTAACTATCGGGGTGCCACCAGAGCACATTGGCGGTGCAATTATGCGTTGTATGGAACTTGGATTACAACCAAAACCATGTGCGTTTCAAGACGGTAGGGTTCTTTTTTCTGTCACTGTTCCTTGTAACGTCTGTAAAGATGCGGTAAGGGACTTTACCGAGGGTCCATTGAAGTCATTTCATGCCGCAGTGTTTCATGGAATAGAAGTTAAACTGATTTGTCCTATTCCAGAGTGGAATTATCAGAAAACAGAATAATTTCAAGATAAGGCGCCGTAATCCTTTACTGGCGCCTTTTACTTTGAATGAATTTGTGTTTGCCTCACATAGCCTATATGCTATAATATATATGGTTCTTTGAGATGAAGTAAAAACAAATTTAATCGCTCTGAACGCGAGGCAGCAGGTTTTATTTTAGACCAAGGTGTACTCATAGTACTCCGCGGGAGAAAATGAAACCAATAACGAAGCGAGCAGAGATGATTTAATTGTTTTTGACACCTCTCTCCCTCTCGTACTCATCTTTCTTTTGATGGGTCCAGGAAGGGGAGGGGCGGTCTGGTATTAGCCAGCTGGTTCTGCTGTCGAGCGGAATCATCAAGCCTTTCTCGGTAATTTTCATACCTATGAAAATATTTCGAGTGCTAGGCTTCGGCTTGGCTATTATCATCGTTCGTTCTGTTATGCCTGATGTATTTCATGCAATAGAACAGACCCTTCTCGCGTTCTTTAGTACATTGCAAGTTGTTCTTACTTCTGGAAGTAATTCACTTGCTGGAGGTGGCAATTTGGCCTCTCCTATAGCCAATCTTCATCTGTTACCTTTGTAGGTTTTCGTGATGAAGAAATAAAGCTGTCCCACTCTCGGGGCAGCTTTTCAATGTTTAAGACCATGAATCACCAAACCTTTTTTTATCCCCGTTTTGTCATTCCCGTGAAAACGGGAATCCAGTATTTCTAAGGTTAAGATGGATCCCCATCTTCATGGGGATGACAAGAGAGACAGTTTCGTAATTCTTAGTTTGATAATTAAATATGCTATAATATACATATTATGGATCCACAACTTTCACAGAGATTTACAGATTTAGAAAAGAAGGTTGATGCGACTTATCGTTCTTCCGAAAAGATGCGAAAGTATTTTAAATGGACGCTTATTATCACTTTTATTCTTTTTGTCTTGCCACTTATTGGACTCTTGTTTGCAATACCACAATACGTGAGTACTTTGTCTCAATATACCAGTTTGGGTCTTTAAGATTTTTTGCAAAATAATTGAAAATCGCCTATGATACAAAGGTTGATTTTGTTTTGTATTTGATAAGATAAAATTGCCGTTGTAGCTCAGTTGGTAGAGCACGTCATTGGTTATTTAAATAGCCCTTCATTTTGGAAACGAAATGATGAAGCCCGAATTACGGTTAAAGTCCATGTTTATGGGTAAGACCGTGGCCCTACACTTGCGGGGCCCGAACGACTGACAAGGGACGCTAAATCGAAAGATATGCGTAAGATACAGCCTAACCCTTTTATAAGCCGATTAGATTGGTGAAATAAAGGTATAAGTGAATGACGAGGTCACCGGTTCAATCCCGGTCAACGGCTCCAGATCTTGAAAATTTGAATAACATAGTCAATCTACGACCACATTTATTGTTGATATTGGTCGTTAGTTTGTGTATAATTGTCGACATGTCAATGCCCAAAAAACCAAGAGAGAAGTGTTTGAATTGTAAAGGAGAACCAAAGAGGGCTGGGTATGTATATTGTACTAATTTATGTCAGTTAGAGTATCAACGAAAATTGTATATAAAGAGATGGAAGGATGGGGAGATTGTTGGGTTACAATCTATGGGTATTGTTTCGACGATAATAAAAAAATATTTGCGTGATAAATTTGGGAACAAATGTTGTGTGTGTGGTTGGGCAGAAATTAATCCTAGTACACAACAGACTCCATTAGTTGCTGACCATATTGATGGTAATTGGAGAAACAATGTTGAAGGAAATCTTAGATTAATTTGCCCAAATTGTGACGCTCTAACACCAACGTATGCTGGATTAAATAGAGGTAGGGGTAGAGGAAACCGTTCCTTAAGTAAAAGAGGTAAAGAGGCTCGTTCGTTTATTAAAAATATGCCGAGATAGTTCAGTGGCAGAACACCGCTTTCGTAAAGCGGGAACGTGGGTTCGATTCCCACCTTCGGCTCCAAATTTGTTTATATTAAAGAAGTATGTTACTGTGTATGTTCTGGTCGGATACGGGAAGGTGAAACATGAGATGTTGGCTGCTCCATCCATCAGATGGAGCAAAAGAGAAAGAGTAGTAGCTTGTTTGTTCCACCTCATGCAATAAAGCAACACCGTGCGTAACCTCCCGTATCCGGCTGTTCAAGGCTCGCTCCAAAATGCGAGCCTTTTTTAATTGATATTTTTTGATATACTCATTTGCATAGAATATGGCCTCAAAAGAAGAAATACAAAAGAAGATTACTGACCTTGAAACTCGCATGACAGAGGCCGATTTTTGGCTAGATAAGAATAAAGCACAGACAAGTATTAAAGAACTTCAGGATTTGAAATCAGAATTAGAAGGTGTTGGCAAATATGATAAAGGCGGTGCTATTATGACAATCTTTTCCGGGGCTGGAGGGGATGATGCGGAAGATTTTTCCAGAATCCTTTTGGAGATGTATCGTAAATACATTGAAAGAAAAGGCTGGTCCGTTTCTGTCTTATCAGAAACACCAAGTCAAGGAGGTTATAGAAATATTTCTATAGAAATAGTCGGGAAAAACCCGCCGATAGGTCGGGCAGGCGTTTATGGGATACTCAAACACGAAAGTGGTGTTCATCGCTTGGTTCGCATGTCTCCATTTTCTGCAAAACAACTTCGTCACACTTCTTTCTCTATGGTTGAAGTCGTTCCTATACTAAGTAACGCAAGTGATTTTGATATACCTCCAGACGAGATTGTCGTAGAATTTGCAAAGGCCGGTGGCCCAGGAGGACAACATG
>Ga0172379_10006245_pt1 | contig 16080 bp, 15 predicted proteins | sample GrowelOW334metaG_FD_119756 | JGI IMG/M metagenome (GOLD analysis project Ga0172379, IMG submission 119756) | Groundwater microbial communities from an aquifer near a municipal landfill in Southern Ontario, Canada - Groundwater well OW334 metaG | ecosystem: Environmental > Aquatic > Deep... | reverse complement strand
GAAATTCCGGGCTCCACTCCAGAAGTGCCTGATCCAGGTCGCCATATTTGTCCTTAAGCGCCAGATAACGCTTGGTCGTAAGAACGTTCGCCCAGGACCAGCGAAGTGCGGTTTCAGGTTTCATAGCGGCCGATTGTATCACACATGGAACTACTTATCGGAACTTTTCAGGAACCAGTCCCAATACGAATAAGACTGATTTCATTACATTGCTTCATCGGTTTCTAATCGTATGAGCCGCACGCCTTCTCCCCGGATATCTCCTTCCAGGACGTATCCTGTTCCCCTCAAGTAATTTTTCTGGTGCCCGCGTACACTCTGGACAATATGAGATTCGGATTTGCCGCCCAATTTTCTCTGGAGATGTTCCAGCGTGATTGGTGATTCCCCGCCGTCGTTCAAGCATTCTGCGATGACGAGGAGATCCATGCGTCCAACGCCTAACGAATGCTTTCCGTCTCTTTCGCGTAGCCAAGTGGTTTCGATCATTTGTGTAAGCTGGCCCAAGGTTTTCTCCGGATATTCGCGCGCTTTCTTGTCCAATTTTCCGATCAGCAGCCCTCGTGCAAGAGAGTGAGGTACAACCGGAGGAGTTGCCTGCTGCGGTTCGGAGGCAATGGGAGCAGGTGCCATAGGTTCGGGCGCGGGAGCAGGAGTTGCCTGTATTTCAGAGACTTGCGCGAGAGCCTCGATACGTTCCTGAAACCGCCTCTGTGCAATCGGAGAAATAAGCATCTTACACAAGCTTGTCGCTTTCTTTTTTTTGGGCTTGTCTCCGCCTAAACATTCTTGCAGTTTCGAGACAATTCTTAGCTGGCCTCTTAGAATACGCCGGAGAGCCTTTTCTTCGACTTTTCTGTGATTGATCCATTTCTCAGCACGATTTAAGTGTCCTTCGTCAATGAGATACAAACAATAATCATAAGGACTTTCGCCTTCGACGCGCTTACGCACGGAAACTTCAGATTCATCGCCGTTTTCTCCTCTGTGCGCGGATTTAACTTCATGGTTCATTATTAATAATATAATATATTTTTGTATATATGTCTATTATCTGGAGCCGCTGACCGGAATTCCCGCCTGCGCTCTGCGAGCTCCGGCGGGAGCGTTATCGGATTACAACTGGCTTCTTGGTCCGCAGAGCGTAATTGTCATCACTGTCGGTCAACGGAAATCGCGTTCACCGCCCAGAATGGATTGGCTTGGGCCGTGCTGAACTGCAGCTGTAACTGACCCGTGTCGTTTGGCGTTACGGTGAACGTTCGATGCACGTATTGTCTTGCCGCCGTACTGACATCGGTCAGATTCTCCGCACCGCTTACAACGGTTCCAAAATCACTTGGCACGGTCACCGTAGCATTGGCCGCATAGCTGTCTCCGAGTGTAACCGTCACGTCGTAACTGCTTCCGGGAGTCAAACCGTCCAGTTCGAACGTCCCCGGTGATGTCGTACCGAAATTCATGTCCTGCAGCAGAGCGCTCTCGGTAGTTCCGCTCAGCGGGCCGCGGTCGCGGCCATCGACCTTGGTCAGCCAGCCGTAGCCCAGGGCGGGCGTGTAGATTGTGCTTGGGATAACCGGCACATAGCCGCTCTGGACCGGCGAGCCGGACAGGCCGAAGTCGAATGAGCGGAAAGCTCCAATCGCCTCGTTGATGCGGACGATCTCTTCCCAGATATTGAGACGCTGGGTATCTGCAACCGAAGGGTCTTTATTAGACAACCAGTCCACGAATACATTCAGGTTCGTACCCGAGTTCAGGAACTCAGATGTCACATTTTGCGTAGCGGTCTCTGATATGGCTACGGACTCCGCAATGAGCGGATTACCTGGGTCCAAACGTTTTAGAACCGTTGCCGCGGAAGCAAGCATCGCCATGTACTCGTAGTCCTCGCGTCCTTCATACGTCGCTTCCAGGTGCTTGCTTGTGTAGATATTGGAACCAGAGAAATAGAGCGGCGAGTAATTTCGACCCTTGGCTGGATATTCATTCAAGGTTCCTGTTCCCGGCCCCTGCGCAAAGCTGTAAAAGTTTTCCAGCTTAGCGCCATACTTCCACGCCACCCAGTCAAAGAGTATTGGATAGACATAGGGATCCCAAATATTCATAACTGAATTGTAAAAACCAAGCGTCTTTTTTCCTTGCTGTTGCAGGTCTGAGTAAAAGTTCAGGTTATGTCCGGGGTTGTTGAACCAGAGAAGGTAATACAGGTTTGGGGCCAAGATTTTGGAGACCGAAAAAATGTCGTCTCCGCCAAAATAATAATTATTCTCGCCGTTTCCTGTGAAGTTCGGGTTTTCCAAGGTCTGGATTTTTTTGTCTCGCATCGCCTGACCCCAGTACACAATCGTTTTCTGTTGATTTTTTGCGGTCGGTTCGTCAACGATGTTAAATCTGACACTAGAAGGATCCATCCCCTTGTCCATCAAATGCTTTTCCCAGGCATCGACCCAGGACTGCACTTTGGCGGCAAAGTCGGGGTTAATGACTTCCTTACCTTCTGCATCCGTTGTATGAATCTCCGTTCCTGCAAACTTCGCAATGCTGGTTGAGGTATCGCGGGCAGCATTGACATAAATAGAAAAAGAAGTGGGTGAGCCAAAATAGGCTGCCCAATCATCAAACGGTTTAAAATAATTCCGTTTATCAGGGTCAAAAGTGTTTCCGTCGAAATCACTCGAAAGCACATACGCAGCTTGATAGTTCATTGCCCACAAATCATTGATCTTATATTCATTCACCAGGCTGCGAAAGGCGCTTAGGTTATCACGGTTGATATCATACGAAGAGACTCTAGTAGTCCCGAAGAAAAATTTATCGGTGAAATCATACGTGCCCATCGACAGGCTGAAGGTGGATGGAAACGGCATACTTGCGATGGACAATGTCACCGGCACACTCGCATTGAGCCCGCCAGTTAAGCTGATATTGCCGGTAGTATCGCCTGCCGGCAAACTCGAAGGTGCAAACCGGAGCCAGAGTTGCTGCGTCATGCCGGCGGGGACCGTGATGCTGTACCCTCCTTCCTGCAGATCTATTGGCATCAGCATGTCGGAAATCAGATAATGAAAAGTTGTATCTGTCGGTTGGACCCTATACAGCTTCACCCAGCCCGGATTGATCTCGTTATTCAGGTTCACGGCGAGGTTAACGGTCGCGTCCGACGTTCCGGCATTCGTCAGGTTGATGGCCTCGCTGCGCCGTTCGCCGTTCATCATGTACAGCCGGACGGCTGGTTGCACATTCCCGCCCGCTGGAGCGGTGTACTGCGTGATCGGATCCCAGCGGTTGGTCTGCCAGAGGACCACGCCGCCCTGGCCCTGGCCCTGCAGGATCGAGCTGTTGAATGCCAGAAGTTCGTGCTCTATTTTTCCGATGGATTCGCCGCTGCCGCCGTTCAGCGGTTCGTGTGGATAGGTGGTCTCGAAAGAGTCAAGCTCGTTTGATGGATCGGTAAATTCGTCCACCCGGGTCTTCAGCTGATCCAGCCTGGAGGCATCGATGCCGGCTGCGGCTGCCTGTGCCCGCAGGTTCGAGATGTCCGCATGCATCCTGGCTATCCAGCCCAGCCTCGTCAGAGTTCCGGCTTCGCTGACTTCGGGGTACTCCATGCCCGCGTAGTCATTGTTTGTCCCGCCGTCAAAGATCCGGACCTGACCGACATTTAGAAACCAGCCTTCGGGATGGATGATTATTTTGACGAACCGTCCGTGGGTGTTGAGATTCAGTCCCGACAAAGTGAATAGTTTGTATGCAATTGTGCCGCTTCTATTGTTGACGATATTCCAACCGTGGCCAGCATCGTATGGTCCCGCCGGTTGCGCATTGTCTTCCATGAGGTCTTTGACATACCGGTAGGTCACATCGTCCTGGCTGACAAGCACGTACGCATCGTGCAAACCGGTAGGATTGGGGGACACTTCATATCCGAAGCTTTTCATTGCATAGATGAGGACATCGACCTGATTGATGGCTTGGTCTGTGCCTAAGTCAAATTTGATGGTCGAATAGAAGGGGTTGTACCAGTTGGCCGTGGTGGACGGCGGCGTCGACGGCGGAGGCGTGATTTCGGTGGAGAGCCCCGTGCCCTGCAGATAGTTGTAGATCCCCATGCCCCACAGGTAGTTGTAGATTCCAGTGGGAGAAAGCGTGTAACCGCCGGGGCTGTTCAGGGGAACCGTTGGATCTTTCCCCAGACAGGACAGGCCGAGCACAAGGTTATGTGGTCCGGTGCCGGCTGGAGAAGGGGGAACCGGAGGCGTGATGGTGGCAAAGGCCGCAGCAACCGTATGATCGGAGGTGATATTCGCCAGCGTGTAGGTTCCGCCGGTCCAGGATAACGTCGGTATCGATCCCGTCCCGACGGATACGCCGTCAACCAGGACATCGGAGAACCGGTAGCAGAAATCGGGCGTGATCGAAAACGTGACGCCGGTGCCCGCCTGTACATGCTGATTGCCGGGCGGCGAGATCTTACCATTCGGCCGCCCCAGCGTCGTGTTGAGTACCGATGCGGTGACGGTGTACGTACCGACGTCCGCTTTGAACAGGTTGGTTCTGTTCATGACGAACAAGCTTCCGGCGCCAAGCGCCAGAAGGAACAGCATCGAGCGGATCAGTGTTTTTTTTGGTTTTGTTTTCATCTTACTAACTATTTTATTATAACATAATTATATGTTTTTGACAATTAGATAGAAGTGTTTGAACTGGCAAAAAAGCAGTCTCAGAGCGGCCAAGATATTGATCGGAGCTTTGCTTTAAAAGTCTGGAGCCGCTGACCGGAATTGAACCGGTGACCCACGGTTTACGATACCGTTGCTCTACCAGCTGAGCTACAGCGGCTTGCTGCCGGCCAATTGTCCATTATCCATAGCCAATTATCAATTATTAATTTGCCTGTCTCCGCGAAGGCTTCCGCCAGTGATCCTTGACGATCTCCCCGCCACTCACTTGCTCTGCAGCGTGACGGTCTTCTTCGTTGTCACGCCGGCAGACACTCGCACTGTAATCGGCGCGCCGGTGGGATATTTAAGAGTCGCCGGAAAACCGTTCAGGTTGAAATAAATCACGTACGATCCGGGCTTGACCGAAAAAGCGGCGACGCCCTTGGCATCCGTCTTGACCATGCCTCCGAGAGGTTGTGGCCCGGGCTTCTTCCCAAGATCCACTTCCAGATTCTTCACAAGAACACCTTTATTCGTTTTGACTGTGACCTGGAGAACGGCACTTCCCCGGATATCTTCCTGTTTGCTCGGCTGAGACGAAGCTTTGGAGGAAGACTGTGCGCCCGGCGTGCCGAGAGAAACAGACTGCAGGGTATTGTTGAAGATCTTCAGATTTTTAGCGTACAACTCGGGAGTGCTTATGAGAACAATGACACACGCCACCTTTCCTTTGACCAGGTAAACCTGACGTTCGCTCAGCAGAGTGCCATCCGTACCTTTCGAGGTAACCGAAAGCATTTTCGTCGGTACGTCGGCGGTGCGGCCATTCTCCGTCTTCAAAACGGTGATCTTCGTACCGTCGCTGCGCAGACCGGCAAGGGTTGCGTCCACCATGCTGTCTAAGTCCGACTGCTTCAGATTTGCATCGCCTTTGGACAACGTAATGGTCATGAAGTATTGATCTGACGGAGCGGATAAAGTCACATTCACAGCACCTTCCGACGGGGGATCCTTCTGCACCTCCCATGCTTTGGGATAGAGAACCGCAAAACCGTATTCGGGCAAAACCAACGGAATGGTTGTCGGCTGAACGGACGACGCCGAACCGGACATCGAGCGACTGACGACCCCAACAGCGGTCAGGGAAAGAAGTACAGTAAGTACAACGACCGACAAAAGGCTGTTCTGAGGAGTGATACGCATAAAGGTAATGCTACCTCCCGGCTTAAAGAGAACAATTTCCTCGTAGAGAAAAAAAATTGAATTTATGTCTTCGTATTAATTGGAAAAAACGCTTTGTGAAGCTTCAAAGTTTTTTCCGGTGATCGTTGATGATTTCCCGGGTGATGTATCTCGGCCGCTGTTTGGTCTCCTCGAATATGCGGCCGATGTATTCGGCGATAATGGAAACCGAAAGCAGCTGAACGCTGCCCAGAAAGAGCACGAGAACGAATACCGTAGTTATCCCGCGCGGGACATTCGGGAACATGAAGAAACTGACGATATAGATCAGCATCCCGATGAGCGATATAAGCATGACCGCCGCCGCCAGGTAGGAGACCCATTCGAGCGGAACATACGAGAAAGAGAAAATCGCTTTCCGCGCCCAGCGGAGATTTTTGAAGAAACTGTTGGTCGAAGGCCCGGAGAAACGTTCCGGCCGGACGTACTCGACTCCGGTTTGCTTGAAACCGACCCAGGCCCTAAGCCCCCGCATCAGCCGGTCACGTTCCGGCAGACTGTTCATCCAGTCCACGGCCTTGCGGTCGATCAGCGAGAACTCTCCGGCGTCCATCGGCATTTTTACGTACGACAAACGATTGAAAAGCACATAAAACTGGTGATAGAGCCATTGGTTCAGCTTCGACATGCTGCGTTCGCGCTTCCGGCGGATACCGTAAACAACCTCGGAACCTTTGAGCCATTTTTCGACAAACTGCGTGATCAGTTCCGGCGGGTCCTGCAAATCGCCATCCATCAGAATCACGGCGTCGCCGAGAGCCTGGACCATCCCCGCGGTAAAAGCCGCCTGCGCTCCGAAGTTTCGGGACTGGCTGATGACCGTCAGCCGCTGATCTTTGGAAGCCAGGTCCCGGAGAATCGGTTCGGAACCATCCGGGCTGCAGTCATTCACATAAATAATCTCGAAGTCCGGAGTAATGCCGGAAAGTACCTTGGACAGGCGCTCATAAAGCGCCCGGATATTTCCTTCGTCGCGGTAACAGACGACGACAGCCGAGAGCTTCTTCTGGGTAAGCACGGGTAAAAGATATCGGACTTGGCTTCAGGATTAAAGGCCAGATGCGACAAAGAGCGGACAGCGGTTGGGGTTTGGGTTAAGGGTTGGGGTTAGGATATTAATTCAGTTGGCGATAAAAACATGGCACCAAAGGGAGGCGTGCGCCAGGCGGGGGACGGCGGGCGGACGTTGGCGCACACGCATTTTCTTTCTTGCCCTGAGTGAGCGAAGCGAGTCGAAGGGTGGTTCTTTTCTTTGTTGCTCGGACAAAGAAAAGAACGAAGTATCTATGGACATTTGATCCGCCCTCTTACTTCATCAACGCATTACTCGCCTTCGCAAAAACACTATCCGGAAGCCAAAGCGAAAGCCTGAGAAGAGTCGTTGTTAGGAATGGGTAATACAGGACTGATTTCCTTAAACCGGAGAATCTGAGAATGGCTTTTGCCGCCTGCCCGGGCGACGGAACCAGCCGATTCCGCTTGCCTTCCCACATCTCGGTGGCTATCGGACCCAGGCAAACAGTTTTGAAATCCACGCCCCGTTTCCCAAAAGCTTGCTTGAGCGACCGCATGGCAATGGCTATCCCTGCCTTGCCGGCGCTATAGGCCGCGGACCGGACCGAAGGGCGGAGCATCGCCGTCGACGCAACCGCGACGAAAGTTCCTTTTCCCCGCTCAAGCATTTGCGGGAGCAGCGCACCTGCGCACCGGAGCGCTCCCGAGAGATTGACATCGATCATCTGGGAACCGGTGAAATGGTCGTAACCCGATTCTTTCAGGTCATCCACCAGAACCGATGCGTTCAGGATTACCAAATCCGGCTTAAAACCGGAATTTTCCATGGTTTTTTTCCAGAGTGTCACCGAATCTTCCCGGCTGACATCCGTTTCTGACCAAAAAAATGAGCCGGGTGGAAACGACTTTTCCAGCATCTGCATACGCTCTTTCCGGCGGGCGATGCCCCAGACTTTATGCCCCGAAGCTATGGCGACCCGGCAAAGCTCTTCACCGAGTCCCCGGGACGCTCCGGTAATGCATATATTCATGTACAGCACTATACTCTGGTTTGTGGCTGCCCCAGTGACCAAAGTACCGGCCAGTGCCCTGGATCTGCGCGATCTTTCAAAGGAAATCCGCCGCGACACCTTTCAGATGGCTCACCACGCCAAGAGCGGTCACCTGGGCCCGGCGTTCTCGATCGTCGATCTTCTGACCGTTTTGTATTTCCGGTTCCTTAGGATCGATCCGGAAAATCCGAAACAGCCGGACCGGGACCGCTTCATCCTGAGCAAAGGCCACGGCTGCTCAAGCCTCTACGTCACTTTGGCCAAACGGGGGTTCTTCCCCGAAGAGGAGCTGAAAACTTTCACACTGGACTCCAGCCGTTTACCCGGACATCCGAGTTCGAAACTGCTGCCCGGGATCGAAGCCTCCACCGGTTCGCTCGGCCACGGGCTGAATCTCGGGGCCGGCATCGCCCTGGCCGGCAAGCGCGGCAAATGCGATTACCGCACGGTGGTGATCGTCAGCGACGGCGAATGCGACGAGGGCTCGACCTGGGAAGCCGTTCTCGCCGCCGGAAACTGGAAACTGGGCAATCTGATATGCATCGTCGACTACAACAAAATCCAGAGTTTCGGCCGGACGAAGGATGTAATGGACTTGGAGCCGTTCGCCGACAAATGGCGGGCATTCAAATGGCACGTTCAGGAAGTAAACGGACACAACCATGATGAAATCCTGAAAGCGCTTGAAGTCACGAAGAAGGAACCCGACCGGCCGAGCGTGATCATCGCGCATACCATAAAGGGCAAGGGCGTCTCGTTCATGGAAGACACGGTCGACTGGCACTACTGGACCCCGACCGACGAGCATCTGAAACAGGCTTTAAGCGAACTTAAATAATATGCGGACCACCTTCGTAAAAACACTGCTGGCTCTGGCCAAAAAAGATCCCTCGATCTGGCTTCTGACCGGCGATCTTGGTTTCACGGTGCTGGAAGAATTCCGCGACGGGCTCCCGGACCAGTATCTGAATGCCGGTGTCGCCGAACAGAACATGGTCGGCGTCGCCGCCGGGTTGGCCATGACCGGCAAGACGGTTTTCGTTTATTCGATCGTCCCTTTCGCCACGTTCCGCTGTTTCGAACATATCAGAAACGACGTCTGCTACCACGAACTTCCGGTTTGCATCGTCGGAGTCGGCGGCGGCTACAGCTACGGCCACATGGGCTCGACTCATCATGCCCTCGAAGATATCGCAGCACTCAGAAGTCTGCCGAACATGACCGTCGTCTGCCCCGGCGATCCGCTGGAAGTCGAGGGCGCGGTTAAAAGCATCGTGGAACTCAGGCGCCCCTGTTATCTGCGCCTCGGCAAAGCCGGCGAGCCGAAGCTGCATGACCCGGCCAAGTTCTCGTTCACTCTCGGAAAATCGATCGAGATGCTGAGCGGAAACTCCGTCACCCTGATAGCAACAAGCAACATGCTCGAAACGGCATTGAACGCCGCAAATCTGCTGAAAGAAAAGAAACTTCAACCGCGACTGCTCAGCATGCATACGGTGAAACCGATCGACCGGGATGCACTTTTCAAGGCCGCGGATGAAACCCCGCTGATCGTGACCGTCGAAGAACACATACCGACTGGGGGGCTGGGCAGCGCCGTGGCCGAAGCACTCGCCGGTCACACCCGGCGCCCGCCGCAGCTGATCTGTTCCGCTCCGGACCGTTTCGCCGATACCACCGGTTCCCAGAAATTTTTCAGATCAAAAGCCGGCCTGACTCCTGATGTCATCGCTGGGAAAATCGTTTCGGCACTTTCCAACTTATGAAAAACCCCCTCACGAATCTCGTTTCCGTGCCCTGGCTTTGGAACGGCGTCCAAACCGTTCTCGGAGCACCGGATTTCAAGCGCAAACTTTACTCGAGCAAGCTTCACCCCGGCAGCCGCATGCTCGATTTCGGCTGTGCCAGCGGGCATCTGGCCGATGCTTTTGCCGGTTTTGATTACTACGGCGTCGATCTGGATGCCGATGCAATTGCCGCAGCCAAGAAAAGATTCTCGGGCAAACCGAATATGCATTTCATCGCCGCCGACCTTAGGACCCGGCCTTTTCCCGCCGATTTCTTCGATGAGATCCTTTTCGCCGCGACTGTTCACCATCTGACCGACGACCTGATGCGCGAGCTTATGGCTGAACTCCACTACTCTCTGAAACCCGGCGGATCGATCCATCTTTTTGATCCGGTTTTTAAGCCGTCTGACCGCTGGTGGCAGCACTTTTTCCGGAAAATCGACCAGGGAAAGTACACACGATCAACCGAGGAAATCGTTGCCATCGTCGAACCGCTAAAACTCTTCGCTGTCGGGACACCGAGTTTCCATCCGCCCTATGGAGCATTGCTCCAGGATTGTGACTTTTTGTATCTGCCGCTTAAAAAAATATGATACGGCTTCGCAATATAAACACCACGAATGTTTCTTCATTGCCTCACTGATATCGGCGTAGCGATCCTGCTTCGCCGATATTGCTGGTAATATGCCTTCACATGATTAATATAGATTTAATCGCATAGCCGTATGAGCTTCGTCCGGAAAAATCCGGCACTGGTCACCGGCCTTTTGATCGCTGCCGCGCTGACCGTATACATGAATATCCCCTGGCTGAAAGTGGCTTTGGCTACCCCGGGCTATTCGCCGGTCAATATGGGAACCGTCGATGAAGACCGGGCTTATTACCTTTCCCGGATAAAACAGGCCGCCTCCGGCCGCTGGCTTATCGGCAATTCGGCCCTCTACGAACACCGCAGCGATATTTCCCCCAACGGATTCATCGAAGATCTGACTGCGGCGATAATGCGGATTTCCGGGTTATCCCTCGGCTCGGCCACAACTCTGACTGGCTTTTTGTTCCCGTTTCTCATCCTGGCACTGACATTTTTCTGGATGAACCGGATTCTTAAGTCGCCGCTCCTTACTGCGGTTTCCCTGCTAACGGTCTGGATCTCTGTCTTCGGCACAACCGGCCTGCTCAGGGAATCCAGCCCGAAAGCCAACCTGGTCTTTTTCAGCGTCTATCTGGCCGTACTGTTTGGCTTAAGTCCCGGCCGTTTACAGAAGATCCTCCGCGGCTGCCTGATCGGGATAATGATGTACAGCTACCATTATCACTGGACCCTGCTGATGGCATTCGAGGGGCTTTTAGTCCTGCGCCTGCTGCTGCTTGAACACAAAACTTTCCACGAGGTTGTCCTGGAGAGCCTTTGGGTCTGGGTTCCGCTGGTACTCATCGCCATTCCTTACGGCGCCCGGCTGGTATCACTTCAGGGTAACCCGGTAGCCGCCGAGATGTGGCGCCATTTCGGCATGATCGAAACCCGGCTGCCCGCCGCGCCGGTACTGCAAATCGCCACCGTCTGCTGGATCGCGGCGCTGTTTACTCTCAGATTAATCGGGCAACAGCGTGACCGGGAAAGCCTTTTGCTCCTGCTCCTGCTGATCGCCGGTTTGATCGCCGTAAATTCCAACATCATCACCGGCCGCGAAGCCGAGTTCGAGGGCCACTACGGCCGCATCATCCGGATGTTCACCTGGACTACCCTGTTTCTGTCCCTCGGTACTTTGCTGCCCAAAAGATGGATCCGCCCGGTGGCGGCAATCGTCATCGTCGTCATCGGGCTGAATGCCGCCGTGATGCTTTCTGCATCTATAAAAGCCTCGGCCGAGGATCAAAAAAAATGGCTGGCATCGGGCAAACAACCGGTATTCGACTGGATCAAATCCAATACGAAAAAAGATAGCGTGATCCTCGCTCCCTATACCCTGTCATCATTGATCCCGGTTTACACCGACGATTTCGTCTTCATGAATTATGCCGCGCGGTCTTTCCTGGTATCCGATCAGGAACTGCTGGAACGCTATCTGGTCCAGACTGCGTTCTTCCCGGAGGACTCCGAATCCATCGATACCGGCGTGCAATCGGTGTTCGGCAATTTTCCCGGCAGTACTTATTCGAAAACCAAGCGGATCTGGCAGATCCTGACTTTATTCCGGAAACCGTTTGATAAAACCATCGCCGATTTCATTCCCGATCAAACCAAGCGCCGGATCCTCGAAAATAGTCTCCGCTCCCCCGATATTAATGAGCTGAAGACCGTCATGCAGAAATACCGCCTGGATTATCTGATAACGAACGATCCGCTGCCGCGACTGCTTTCCCGCAATTTCCAAAAAACCGCGACTATCGGCGCTTACACGGTCTACCAGCCGATGTTTCACTGAGATGGATAAGCATTAATCCATTGTTTCAGTTCATCCGGCGTACTGACATAGCCTCTAAAATCTATTTTCTCCCCCAGATGCACCGCCAGGTGCAAATGCTTCCGCTCGCCATCGGTTTCGGTAGAAAAACCTTTGCCCAAAACCGCGATAGTTTCTCCGAGCATGATCTCATCGCCCGGTTTTAGTTTCACTGATGTGATTTTCAAATGACCGTAAAGAACCGTAACCGGTCGGCTTTGGTAGCTCCCGCCCTCAACCACGACGCCACCGTAACCTTTGACCCAACCGGCAAAGACAATCCGGCCGCCCAAAACCGCCCGAACCGGGATGTCCGTGTTCTCTTCGCCCGGCAGGATTTCGAAATCGGTACCGGTATGGTAACCCTTGAATCTTTCGGGCTGAACCGGCGATGACTCCGGTGTCACATATGTCCCGAATGGCTTTTTCAGTATTCTCTGTTCACCGTTGGCCAAAGGAACAGGGAATACCGTGCTGCTGCTCGTTTCCGATTTAATCCCAAGACTTGAGCTCGAAACACTAACCGAATTTTGGGTCTGCGACGGATTTTTAAGATGATTACAGGCGACCGTCAGAAGCAAAAAAGCCAAGAGGGGCAGGGCATTTTTTCGCATAAGCAAGCCCTATTATACATCGATGCGGCTAAAACACGTCTTTAGATTCAAAATTTCCAATAAAATCATACAAAAGGCTTTTAGAACATCGCGGTTACCGACTTTCAAGCTGGAGCCCGAGCAAAAATAGTAAAAATTTGGTATAATGGTTGGATTTACCGATAAAAACAAACAAACAAATCCCCAAAACCAAAATGTCCATCGAAGCCTGTATCGCTCATGCCATTCATAAGGATCTAGATATTTTGGAAGCGCTTCCAGAAGTATACGAATTGCCGATCGAGTCGCTTGAACCGCATATCGAACAGTACATCCAGCAACTCCAGGAAACGCTGGTTAAAACGATAAAAACCCTCGGCGAGCCCTATATCAAGGCCAAAGATCCGGCCGGCCTTTGCGTAACCTGTCTTCGGGCCGGCGTGAAATTGCCGCCGGAGATGATGCTCCGGATGTGCCGGACGATATTGCAGCTAAGCACCATTGAAGCCCGTTTCGTTGCGGACAACGCCGAAGGAACCAGCGTTTATTACATGAAGCTGAACCTGGCAGCCTGAAAGTGAGTAGTTGGTAGTGAGTAGTGAGTAGTTTTTTTATATTAGAAAAATTTTTCTACTCACTACAAACTACTCACTACCAACTCGTTTACCGTTTCGCGAATTGCGGTGCCCGTCTGGCGCGCTTGAGACCCGGCTTCTTGCGTTCTTTGATGCGGCTGTCGCGGCGAAGATACCCGGCTTGTTTCAGGACCGCACGGAGAGCCGGATCCATGAGCACCAGAGCGCGACTGATTCCCAACCGGATGGCATCGCTTTGGGCGACTTTGCCCCCGCCCTCCACAAAAGCCTGGATGTCGACTTTTTTGGCCTGTTCGGTGAGTCCCAGCGGAGCCAGCGCATTCTCGCCGAGCGTCGAGAAAAAGTACTTGTCCATCGTCATCTCATTGACCGAAACTTTCCCCTCGCCTTCCTGAAACAACCGGACACGCGCAATGGCGCTTTTGCGCTTGCCTAAGCCATAATAATAGGAACGATTTGCCGTCATGACACTTGCGGGAAGGGAAGGGGTTTTTGGGCTTCATGAGTATGATCCGGACCGGGGAAAACGTGGAGCTGCTTCAGCAGGATATGATCGCGGGTCGGATTTTTGGGCAACATGCCTTTTACCGCATGCTCGATGACTTTTTCCGGATTGTTCTGCATCAGGCGGCGCATCGGAACTTCGCGCAGATTTCCGAGATAACCGGCATGGCGATAATATTTTTTGTTCTCACTCTTTGCGCCGGTCACTTTAACTTTCCCGGCGTTGATGACAATCACATGGTCGCCGCAACGCCAATGCGGTACGAACGATGGCCGGTGCCGTCCGCGGAGAACCGTGGCGATTTTGGTACAGAGACGTCCCAGAATCTGGTCGGCCGCATCAACGACGAACCACTTGGGCTCCGCCGGTTTTGGAAATGAAGTCTTCATGGGTTAAAGAAAGCGTTATTTAACGGCTGATTTTTTGGCGGGAGAAGAAACATCCTTGTCTTTTTTTCCGATGACCGGCATCACCGCATCCATAAGGGTCAGATCGACCATCAGAGCCCCGTCACCATGGCGCATCCCGACGGGGACCATGCGGGTATAGCCCGAAGGGCGCTTGGCGTAGCGTTTCTTCAATACCTCCAAAACCTTGCGACAGGCGTTTTGATCCGTGACCATCATGTTGATTTTGCGGATCGCCAGATCGGGACGGTCTTCACGCTTGCCGATCGTTATCACCCGGTCAACCAGGGATCTCGCCACTTGGGCCCGTTTTTTGGTCGTCCGGACCTTCTCGTAGAGAAGAACCGAAGTCACCAGATTCTTCAGCACAGACCGGGCCTGGTGGGGCTTTCTGGCGAGCCGTTTGCTGTGATTGCGATGCCGCATGGGGGGAGCAGTATAAGCGAACCGGAAACTATTGCGAGGTCATTCCTCAGAGAGTTTCAGGCTGCGGGTGGCCAGGGTCTGGCGAACTTCATCCAGGGCCTTGGTGCCAAATCCGCGGAAATTGCTGAGTGTTGCCGGCGTGCACTTAACCAGCTGTTCGATGGAACCGACTCCGGCGTTGATCAGCGAGTTTAAGGTCCGGGGCGACAGGTTGAGAATCTCGATCGGCGTGTAACTCTCTTTCACCGCCACCCGGTCAGTCTCGGGGGAAACCTGACTGGTCCGGGTGAAGTCGGCCATGAATTCCTTTTCCACCGTCTCCTGATCAAGCGAGAAGAAGTTGAAGTAGTTGCTGAGCAGCTGGCTGGCGAAGCGCACGGCTTCATCGGCGGTAAGCGATCCGTTGGTGACGACTTCGATGATGAGCTTTTCCAAATTCGTCCGCTGGCCGACGCGGGCCGATTCGACTTCGAACCGTACGCGCTCAACCGGGCTGAAAACGGTATCGATATGGACCAGACCCGGCTCATTGTGCTTTTTGTTCCGCTCGGATGCCGGCTGATAGCCCACGCCTTTTTCGATCGTGAGCTCCATTTTGATCGACGCGCCTTTTTCCAGATGCACCAGCTCCAGATCCGGATTCAAAACTTCCACATCCGAACTGCACTTGATGTCCGAGGCCTTCAGCGCCTTCGGACCCTTGCCTTCGAGCGTGACCACCTCGGGATCCTTGTGATGCTTCCTAAGCTTCACCTGTTTCAGGTTCAGGGAAATATCCAGCACCGATTCGCGCACGCCCTTGAGCGTGGTGTATTCATGGTGCGCGCCGGCAACCCGGACCGAACTGATGGCTGCGCCGGGCAAACTGCTAAGCAGTACACGGCGAAGGGCGTTTCCCAGCGTCATACCGTAACCGGGCGGCAGCGGGCCGACCGAAAACACGGTATGGGTGACGTCGCCTTTCTTCACCTGGATTTGCGTTACCTTCGGCAAACCGATCTCTTCCTGAATGATGTGCATAAACTTGAGAGGAAACGGATACGAAGTGAAACTGGAAAATTAGCGGGAGTAAAAACCGATGACTTTACGCATGTCGATGGATTTTTCGAAATGCTTTTCTTCGGTCGGAAGAGCCCGGACTTCAAATGACAGAGCATTTGGATCGACTTTCAGCCAGTCGGGCGGGACATAGCGCTCATGGCCTCCGATGATCGGACCGAAAACCGGAGAGGACTTCCTGGATTCGCGGACCTGCAGCCGGTCGCCCGCTTTCAGCTGAATGCTGGGAACCGTGATCCGGACGCCGTTCAGCGAAAATAGTCCGTGCGAAATGAACTGCCGGGCCTG
>Ga0172379_10006244_pt1 | contig 16082 bp, 16 predicted proteins | sample GrowelOW334metaG_FD_119756 | JGI IMG/M metagenome (GOLD analysis project Ga0172379, IMG submission 119756) | Groundwater microbial communities from an aquifer near a municipal landfill in Southern Ontario, Canada - Groundwater well OW334 metaG | ecosystem: Environmental > Aquatic > Deep... | reverse complement strand
TTTAGATTTTGTTTTGTATGCGCGCACTTCAAGTTGGTCTTTTCCGTAGAGTTTTGTAATCGTTTTTGAAAGCTCTTCAATCGCTTCCTCACCGAGGTTGGTGCTGTCGGTACGCATGTACGTAATGTGTCCGGCTTCGTATAACTTCTGTGCAACACCCATTGTTTTCGATGGCGAAAAACTGAGCTGTGTGCTGGCGGCTTGCTGGAGCGTGGATGTCGTAAAGGGCGGGCGTGGAGAACGTTTCGCTTGCGTTTCTTTTACGTCGAGCACTTTCCAATTTTCCTTTTTTGCTTTTGTAAGAATGTTGTCAACCGTTTTTTGATCTTTCGGTTTTTCAGAACATTCCAGTGTAAATTTAATTTTGTTTTTTGTCTCGACGTCGGCTTTGATCTCCCAAAAATCTTCGGGAATAAATGCGCGAATTTCTTCTTCTTTTTCCACGAGCAAGCGAAGAGCGGGGGATTGTACGCGGCCGGCGCCGAGTCCGTAGCGGAGCTTTTTCCAGAGTAATCCGGAAAGCCCGTAACCGACAAGCCGGTCGAGAATGCGGCGGGCTTCCTGTGCTTTGCGAAGGTCTTGGTCGATCGGTCGAGGATGTTTTATCGCTTCTTTTATGGCTTTTTCTGTGATTTCATGAAAGGCGACGCGTTTTGCTTTTTTTAATCCGACAGCTTCGGCGATGTGCCAAGCGATCGCTTCGCCTTCACGGTCGGGGTCTGTCGCGAGCAATATTTCGTCGGCTTGATCGGCGAGTCTTTGGATTTCCGCAACCACTTTTTCTTTACCTTTTGAAATTTCGTAATGGGGAATAAACCCGCCCGGAATATCGATGGCGTTCTTGCTCGATTTCGGAATATCGCGGATGTGCCCGACAGAAGCGACGACTTTGTATTCGCCGCCGAGATATTTCGAAATGGTTTTCGCTTTTGATGGGGATTCAACGATAAGTAATTTCATGTTTGTTTGTTCTATTGTTCTTTCGTTCAATTGTTCTATTATTGTATGTTTTTCTATAATTACCACATGTACGCTAATAATGCAAACATTTGCCACACAGACAGACACATGTATGTCCATTGTACTCGCTAACGTTGAATATGAAAAATGAGCCATTCTGTGGATAAGAATGACTCATTATGTTTGAGCTTTGCTCATAGGTTTTCCCTTATTTCTTTTTGTTGAACATCATAGATTTTTCGATCATTTTCCAATGGTCAGAGATCTTGAGCATTTGTACCTTATCCTCTCCGTGTGCTTCCACGTGGTGAGATCGATGGATTAAATTTTCAACCTCTCTTTTACTTATTTTTTCGTCGTTGACGAATCGACGAGTAAGATCTTCGTGTTCTTTCAAAATTTCAGTCACTTCTTTTGAGTGGTTCGTTTCAACCGTTTTTGCCGGCTGTGTTATTTTGGTCGACTTTAGGATGGGCTCATTATTGTAGAGCCAATCTTTTGCGTCGAATGTATGTTCGCGTAACATGACACTTCTCCTGTCGTTGGTTATCGTAAATAGGAGGCTTTGAACTCCTGCGTACAGTATACTACAACATGAAGTTTTTGTAAAGATTAAAATGGAGTGAAGACAGCGATTTACTTGACATATTTGTACTTATGGTATATAATGGTAAACGAGTCTTGAGAATATCAAATAAATCTATTTAAAAAGGAGTGTGTGATGACCGAAGAAATTCAAACGACAAAAGATCGGCTTTTGTCTGAGATTGAAAAAAGCCGGAAAGAAATCGAAAAGTGTCGCGAAAAACTTAAACAGGGGCAGCCTTTTGCGTCAGTTATGATCGCCAAGCATCAGGAAATAATTGCACAACGCTCTTATGCGTTGCGTTGGAACGATCTGATAACTCAGGAAGAATATTCCGAGTTAACCAAATTTGAAAGCGTTGAATAAAGTGGGCGGGCGGGCGGGGATTTATCCCCGTCCGTTTTTATGTTCTTCGAAAATCGCCACCGCGTTCTACTATAAGTCCTTTGATTTCCATAACGGAGAGTAGTGTATTGCCGTCCATTGCGGAAATCCCGGTGGTACGAAGAAGTTCGTCGCGCGGCATTGGTTCGGCGAGGAGGTCGAATATTTTCTGTTCTTCGGGAGAGAGGTCGAACGGGAGTTTCTCTTGGAATATTATCTCATTGTTTTTTAGTCCAAGAATTTCGAGAATATCTTCGGCATCGGTTATCGGGTACGCACCTTGCTTCAAGAGTTTATTCGAACCGCGCGAACCGGGCGAAAATATGCCATTCGGGACGACGTACACGTCGCGGTTGTATTCGGTGGCGAGGCGGGCAGTGATGAGTGTGCCGGATTTTTCGTCGGCTTCGATAACGAGCACTGCGCGCGAAAGCCCGGCCATGATGCGATTGCGCGCGGGGAAGCTCCATGTCGTTGCGCGGAAGTCGGGTTCATATTCGGAAAGGAGTGCGCCGCCAGCCGAAACAATTTCCTCAGCGAGCGAGAGATTCGTACGCGGATAAATGACCTTCGGGTGGATTCCGGAACCGGGCACAGCAAGTGTTTTGAGTCCGGCTTTCATTGCCGCACGATGTGCGAGCGCATCGATGCCAAGCGCGAGTCCCGAAACAATCACGATCGGATACCCCGCGAGTCCTTCGATAATTTTTTCACAGGCATCTTGTCCGTAACTCGTATATTTGCGAGAGCCGACAACTGAGATGAAACTATTTTCTTCGGAAGGAAATTCTCCCGCGAGAAATAATTTTTTGGGCGGCTGAGGAATCTCAAAAAGGGCGGGCGGAAATTCCTCTTTTTCGAGCTGGCGAATTTCATATGACATAAGGAGTAGTATACACGTCTCGGAAAAATTTTGGTAGGACTTACACATTCGGCGATCTTCGCGTTAAAATCTGCGATACTCGCTTCTCTGTATTATTATACAATTCGCTCCGTTTCTCTCCGCCAGCTGGCGGATTGGCGCGAATCCTTGCCCTGCCGTAGCTCGGTGAGAGCGAAGGAGGGTCATCCGAATGTGTAAATCCTATTTCAATGTTTGACAAAAAACATTACTAGGGTTAATCTGATAACAGTTGTTTTTTTGAGAAGGAGTATTTATGAAACTACGAACAATAATGATTTTGCTGTATTTGTTCATACTTGTCGGCTTTCCTTATGTTATGTATCAGTTGAGGGAAAATCTTAAGGTTTCATCCGTGGAACGGACAATATCTTTAAACAAACAGTTTCAGGCAGAAGTTCCGAAACAGTAGATTGTATTTCGTTCGACAGACGCCGCCCATTTTTGGGCGGCTTTTTGGTGTACGCTCGGTTTTCTTCAGTCGTTGGCGATAGTATTTTTTGTGCTATACTGTCTGAATGCTAAAAAGAACGCCGCTTCGAAGAGTTTCTCTTCATAAAAATATGCCAAAAATGGTTATTCCTGAGACGATTTTACCAAAAAAAGTTTCAAAAAAGACGGGGTCTAAAATCTCTCAGAAAAAGAGCGTCAATATTGAACTCAATGAATCGTTCGAGAAGGCGCTTGATGTAATGGAACATGGGACGAAAAGCGTTTTTGTTACGGGGAGAGCGGGGACTGGTAAATCAACATTACTCGAATATTTTCGCGAACACACAAAAAAGAAGATCGTCGTTTTGGCTCCGACCGGGGTCGCTGCGCTCAATGTACGCGGACAGACGATCCACTCATTTTTTAAATTTAAGCCTGGAGTTACGCCGGCGACCGTCAAGCGCCGCGTGGATGCCGAACAGAAAAATATTTGCGAAGAATTGCATTCCATTATCATCGATGAGATTTCCATGGTACGTGCGGACTTGCTCGATTGCGTGGATCGTGCCCTTCGGCTTAATCGCAATCGTCCGGCGGATCCTTTCGGCGGCGTGCAAATGATATTTATCGGCGATCTCTATCAATTGCCGCCGGTTGTCGGAAGGGAAGAGGAAGAAATGATAAATGAATTTTACGGTAGCCCATACTTTTTCAGCGCGCAGGCGCTCGCGGATGTTGAATTTGAGACGGTGGAATTAGAGAAAATTTATCGCCAGAAAGATGTTTCCTTCATTAAAATTTTGAATGCGGTGCGGGATAATTCCATCGGGCTGACAGAATTGAATAACTTGAACGCGCGGCATGTTCCCGGATATAAACACAAACCGGGGAGCGATTTTTCCGTATATCTTGCGCCGACGAATCGAAAAGTTGCAGAGATAAATGAAGCGGAATTAAAGCGGCTTGTCGGAACGGAGTTTGTCTACAAAGCGAAAACGGACGGCGAGTTTATGGAAAATCAATTTCCAACGGAAGGAAAGCTCCGGCTCAAAGTAGGCGCGCAAGTGATGATGCTCAATAACGACATTCGCGGACGCTGGGTGAACGGAAGCATCGGGAAGATCGTCTCGCGCACGAAAGATTTTAACGGCGATATTTTGGCGGTGAAATTGAACGAAGGCGAAACGGTGCAGGTGGAGCCGTTCACGTGGGAGATCTATAATTTTTTCGTAAATGACTCGGGGCAAATCTCACCTGAAGCGGTCGGATCGTTCCGTCAGTATCCGCTCAAACTCGCTTGGGCGGTAACGATCCATAAAAGCCAGGGAAAAACGTTCGAGAAGGTTGTTCTGGATATTGATACCGGAACATTTGCACACGGACAGACCTATGTCGCACTTTCAAGATGCACAAGCCTGGAAGGTCTGACGCTTGCGAAAAAAATAGAAAAACGCCATATCATCATGGATCGAAGGATCGTGGAATTCATGCGTGGCGGGGGGTTGGATATGAATAGAGGGAATCGACTGTTTGATATCAGCGATTAATGACGGAGCACAAACAAGCCGCTTCTGTAAAAGAAGCGGCTTTTGAAATTTTGACGATATCCCCGTTAGTCGTTCAAAAAAAGTAAATATTGTGCCAAAAGTGACAGATGTTGCTCTGAAATGTCTTGGCTCACCATCTCTGTGAGTATGCTGAGTAATGGCATGAAAAGGACGATTCCTTTGTTTATTTTCATCGCCTGGTCGATAAGACCGCAGCTTTTCATTATGTTCTTGTATATCCGTTCGCTCATTTTTTCATATATTTCGGTTGTGTCCGATACTAACAGAGATAATCCATACAGATCAGTACAGGTTGCGACTCTGTCAACGTTCGCGTTTGCAAGAGATCCGGCAATTTCTTTGCGTTCGGTTTTCAAATCGCAAATGAGGTCGCCGAGGATATTGAGTTTTGTTATAGCAATCGCTTTGCTTGCGAGCATTTTTTTCTCTGAGGCAAGGAGTTTTTCCGCTGTTAAAATATATTTTTGATACGCATCTCCCATTTCTTCGGCGATTTTTTCATAAACAGCGATACCCTTGGCTGGGTCGTCATTTTTTGATATCGTCAAAAGTATTTCGCTTCGAGCGTTCGACAATGTGCCAATGATGCGAAACAAAAGCTCTGTCATTGTCGTCGTGAGGGAAATAATTCTGGGCTTTTCTGTCAAAAGCACGGTCCGAAGATCACTTTCCGCCTTTTTTAAGGAGGAAATAAGATCGTCAACATAGGTTGCTTGGTTCATTCTGCACCTCTATTTTTTGTGTAATTCCGGTTTGTTTAAAAGGACTATCTAAGTGATTACGTTTTGATTATAAAGTAAAAACATAGATGTGTCAAGCATTTTTTCGGTTTTCGTATTTTGTTTGGCTTTTTTGCAGAAAATTGGTATTATTGTCTATATATAATTGTATAAACAAAATACTATGCTCGACATAAAATTCATCCGTGAGAATGCGGATCTCATAACTTTGGCGGGGAAGAAAAAACATATCGAATTCGATGTGGCGAAGCTTCTCGAAGTTGATGACAAACGTCGGGCTGCGCTTCAGATACTTGAAACGCTTCGGGCGGATCAGAATATCATTTCCGACAAAATCCCGAAAGCTTCCGAGGAAGAACGAACGGCGCTTATCGCAGAATCGAAAGCAATGAAAGAAGATATGGAAAAAAAGGAAGAAGCGCTTCGGGAGATCATGAAAGAGTGGCAGACGCTCATGCTTTCCGTACCGAACATTCCCGATATTTCTGTTCCCGATGGTGAGACCGACGCTGATAATAAAGAAGTCAGTGTGTGGGGAGAAATCCCGAAATTCGATTTTGTACCAAAGGGACATGTGGAACTCATGGGAAATCTCGATATGGTTGATTTTGAACGCGGTTCGAAAGTTGCCGGGTATCGCGGGTACTTTTTGAAAAATGATGCGGTCCTTTTGGAACTTGCTGTGTGGAATCTCGTCGTGGAAATTATCTCGAAACGCGGATATGCGCCGATGTTCGTTCCTTCTCACGTGAAAAAAGAAACCATGATGGGTACGGGTTATTTGCCGCAAGGAGAAGAAGATACCTACCACACGCAGGATTCGACCTATCTCGCAGGAACGGGAGAAGTTGCCACGATGGGATACTTCATGGGCGAGGTAATTCCCGCCGAAAAATTCCCGATCAAGATGCTCGCGTTTTCCCCGTGTTTCAGACGTGAAGCCGGAGCCGCGGGAAAAGACACGAAAGGGCTCATGCGCGTCCACGAATTTATGAAATGGGAACAGGTTATCCTCTGTGAGGCGAGCCATATGACTTCCGTCGAGTATCACGAAGAACTTCGTCAGAATGCCGAAGATATTTTGCAGGCGCTTGAAATTCCGTATCACGTCGTTATTAATTGCGGCGGTGATCTCGGGCAGGGCCAGGTAAAAAAATACGACATCGAAGCGTGGGTTCCCTCTGAGGGGAAATACCGAGAGACTCATTCGTGTTCCTACTTTCACGATTTCCAAACTCGCCGACTCGGAATTCGCTATAAGAACGCGGACGGTAAACTCCAATTTGCTCATTCCCTCAATAATACCGCATTGGCATTTCCTCGAGCTTTGATCCCTCTCGTCGAGAATCATCAACAAGCCGACGGAAGCATCAAGGTACCGAAAGCGCTTCAAAAATGGATGGGAAAAGAGGTAATCGCACGATAAGAAAATAAAAAAATAGAAAAATAGAAAGATTGACGGTACCGTGATCTTTCTATTTTCTTATTTTCATATTTTTCTATTAAAACATGTATTCCACCCTTCAATCTCCAAGAAAGAAAAAACAGAAAAAGAGAAAGGCTGTCATTATTTCGGTCGCGGTTATTTTTGCGCTCGGTCTTTCATTTTGGGGTATTATCCGTTTTTTTTCGCATCCGTCTTTTCAAATCCTGAAGATCACCGTTTTGGGAACCAAACTTGTTTCAGAGGAGGCCGTCAAGCGCGCGGCGGAGGCTTCGTTATCCGGAAATTATTATTATTTTTTTCCAAAAAAGAATTATTTGGTATATCCGAAAGAAGAAATTTTGGGAAATATCCTTTCTTCTTTTCCGCCGATTGAGACCGCCAGATTATCGATCGGAGATTCTCGCGAACTCATTATTTCGATATCTGAACGCACTGCTGCCGCCATTTGGTGCGGAAAAGATAAGCCGGCGTCGGATGTTATTCCGAATTCGGGATGTTTTTATTTGGATAAAGAAGGGTATCTTTTCGGGGTTTCGCCCCGCTTTTCCGGTGATGCATATTTTACCTTGTACGGGTATCAGACTTTGTCTAACGGAAAACTTGTCGGGCAGCACCTGATCCCTCCCGCTGTTTTTAAAAAAGCTTTGGAACTTCGAGATTTTCTTTTAAAGCGGCATATTGGAGCGAATTCCATATATTTCGGAAAAGAACATTATGCTGAATTCATAGACTCGAAGGGGTTTATTGTGAAATGGAATACCGATCAAGATATTTCCGCCCTCGAATCAAATATGCAAGCCGTGTTTCGGTCACCGACGTGGAAAGACGGAGTGTATTTTCCGAACAGCGGAGGTTCTGAGGTCCTTGAATATTTCGATTTTCGATTCGGTAATAAGATATTTTATAAGGAAAAAGGGGTGGAAGAACCATCACTGCCAATCACTCTTCCGGATGCCGTGGTTTCAGGTTCAAGTACTCCGGAAACTGTTTCAACAGAGCCTATAACTAATTAATAAAAATATAAGCATACTCAAGCATCGGGAATCTTTACTCATTAATCATAAATCTTCGTCGCTTCTTTCCCCACGTACACTCGAATAAAACTTTTCTCCGTGATATACTATTGTATATATGGCAGTTTCCAAGATAAAAAAAATATCGCTGTTTGAGCATTATTTATCCTGGCATTATGGTCAGGCATATCGTGATATTTATCATGTTTGGATGAACTTCCTCTGGTTTTGCTTTAATTTTTTTTCGATCAATGAATTGTTCGGCTCGCTTCTCGAGCCGTGGAAGCGTATGGGAGAAGAATACCCGAAAGGTTTGGACCTTGCCAAGATCGCTCAAACGCTCATCGTGAATATTCTCATGCGTTTTGTCGGCGCGATGGTGCGTCTTCTCGTGATCGCGATCGGCCTTGGACTTTCAACGATAGTCTTTCTTCTCGGACTCGCTATCCTTTTGCTGTGGACCGTTATGCCAATATTTTTTGTCGCGCTTGTATTTATGGGAATTAGCCTGATCATCTATGGATAAAACTCAAAAAAAGAAAATAGAGGATCTTTCAGTTTACCCGCTTCTTGTCTTGGAGGAGTGGTTTCCTCATGAATTGCGTCATCGGTTTTTTAAAACGATCCTTCTTTCAATGTCGTTTTTTTTCATGATTTTCGCCATTCTCTTTTCGGCAAATCGTTTTACTCCCGTTGACCAAAATCTCTATTCCGGACTTATTCTTGCGATATTACCGCGGGTGGTTGGAATTTTTTTACTTCTGTTTTCCCTATGGATGGTGGTGTACTTGCTTGAAAGTTTTCATCGTGCCGTATATTTTCACAATCGCGCTTTCAAGATAAAAAAGAGGAAAGGTCAAGACGGCGGCGATGTTCCTTATGAAATGTCTTCAGAAGTCGCGACGGTTTTTTACTTTACCGAGAATGGCGATATCATCAAATCTTTATTCAATTCCCCTATCGGGTTCCAAATTCTTGTCAGGTGCGGTTTTTTGTCGGAAGAGATCAATGAATTTTTACGATCACGCGAAAATATTTTACAGATCGATCTTGAAGATATGTATAAAGATAGCGTCTTTGATATGGAGGATTTTGCTTTGTTCGTGTACAAAAATTATCCTGATTTTGCGGATTTTCTTTTCAAGAAAGGTGTCGGTGAAAAAGATTTTACCGGCGCAGTCCGGTGGGCGGTCAAGGTCGCTGAAGACGAATCTTTTAAAGAACGTTGGTGGAGTAAAGATCATTTAAAGAAAATAGGTTCTCTCGGAAAAGATTTCGCTTTCGGTCACACCTACATGCTTGATCGCTATGCGCACGATATCACTATCGGAGGCGCCGCTCCTTCTGACAAAGAGCTTCATTGGGAGGCGGAGGTAAAGCAAATGGAGAACGCTTTATCAAAAGGCAAAGAGGCAAATGTAATGCTTATTGGTGAAGACGGTGTTGGTGTCATGGATATCGTTTATGAATTCGCTTATCTTGTAGACGCTCACGAGGTGCCGGCAATTTTGCAGGATGACAGAATTCTTATTGTCGATACTAATCTGATCGTTGCAAGTACGAAAGAAAAAGGGGAGCTTGAAGAAAAAATTATCAGACTTCTTAATGAAGCGGTCAAGGCGGGAAACATTATCCTCGTGTTTGATCATTTTACTTCTTTTGTTACCGGTGCGAAATCTCTCGGAAGCGATGTCATCGATGTCATGAATCCGTACCTTGTGTCTCCGCAGATCCATATCATCGCTCTCTCACCGACCGAAGAATATCACCGTGTTTTGGCTCCGAACGGTGAGATGTCTTCTCGGTTCGAATTAATTCAGGTCAAACAGCCGGAAGGATCGCGTATCATCGGGCTTCTCGAGGACGGTGCTCTCGTTTTGGAGCGCAGGTTCGGCGTTTATTTCACATACGCGTCGATCATCGAAATAATAAAGTCCGCCGAAAATTATATAACTGAAGGTATTATGCCCGACAAAGCGACCGATCTTTTGATGGAGATCGCTCCTTTCGTGGTTCAAAAACAGAAGTTGCTTGTCGAAAAAAGCGATGTTTTGGAGTTCATTCGAATAAAGACAAAAATTCCCGTAGGAGAGATAAGTGCAACGGAAAAGGATAAGCTTGGGCATTTGGAAGAAGAACTTCATAAAAGAATAGTTGGACAGGATGATGCGGTAAAAGCTATCTCTGACGCAGTAAGACGTTCTCGCGCCGGAGTCAGGGATCCAAAAAAACCGATTGGTTCGTTCTTATTTATCGGACCGACAGGTGTTGGAAAAACAGAAACGGCAAAAGCGCTTGCGGCTGTGTACTTCGAAAGCGAAGACAAAATGGCAAGGCTCGACATGTCGGAATACCAGGGAGAAGATGCTCTCGAAAGGCTCATCGGTTCTTTTGAGCTCGGAAAACCCGGGACGCTCTCGATGCTTGTCAAAAATTTTCCGTATGGAGTTTTGCTTTTGGATGAGTTCGAGAAAACCAGCAAAGAAGTACAGAATCTCTTCTTGTCGGTTCTTGATGAAGGATTTTTTTCCGACATGGGAGGGCATCAGGTAAATGTTAAAAACATTATCTTCATTGCCACCTCGAATGCAGGAAGCGCAATGATGTACGACTCCATACAGCATGGAGAAAGTCTTCACGCGGTCAGGCAGCTCATCATCGACGATATCATTAAAAAGGGAACACTCAAGCCGGAACTCATTAATCGTTTCGATGGAGTGATTCTGTTTAATCCGCTTGAACGAAAAGACATCACGGAAGTGGCAAAGATCATGTGCGAGAATCTGAGAAAGCGGCTCCGTGAAGAACATTCTATCAATCTTGTTATTAATCAGCCGCTTGTCGATGCACTCGTAAAAGAAGGACTTGACCCGCTCTTCGGCGGACGCCCTATGTCGAGAGCAGTCAAAGACAAAGTTGAAAAAGTTATCGCTGAAAAATTGATCAGCGGAGAAATACAAACCGGAATGACCGTAGAACTGGAGTCAGCGGATCTGGAGAGGAAATGAAAACGAATAGAAAAATAAGAAAATAGGAAAATAGAAAGATTCCGACGGTGTCGTTCGGTAATTTTCCTATTTTCCTATTTTCTATTTTTTAATAACTTTTGTACATCTTCCGCACATCCCGTTTCCATAAGCGCTACCCGCAATTCTTTTGCGCCGTCAAAACCGGTAATATACGCTTTGAAATGCTTCTTCATGATGGAGAAGTTTTTATTTTTTCCGAAAATTTCTTCGAAGAGGAAGGCGTGTTCGAGGAGTACGGCGCATTTTTCTTCGAATGTCGGTTCGTCTATTCTTCCCGAAAACAGCCACGGGTTTCCAAAAATTCCTCGTCCGATCATTATTCCATCGGCTCCGGTTTCTTCGGATCTCATTTTTCCATCGGCAATATTTTTAACGTCACCGTTGCCGATGATAAGCGTATCAATTTTCATTTCATCGCGTATTTCGACCGTACGTTTTATATGTTCCCATCGTGCCGAAACATCAGACATTTCTTTTCTCGTTCGCGCATGGACCGTGAGTGCGGCGAGATTGGTTTCGAGAAGATTTGGAATCCATGTTTCGAGTTCATTTTTGTTGTAGCCGATGCGAGTTTTTACGGAGACGGGTAAATTTTTTGCGCCTTCTTTTGTCGCTACAATTATTTCTTTTGCGAGATTCGGATTTTTTATGAGTGAAGCGCCTGCGCCTTGTTTTTCAATATTGCGCTCGGGACAGCCCATATTAATATCAATGCCATCGAAACCGAGTTCGCGAATGAGCCCTGCTGTTTTTAGAAAATTCTCCGGTTTCGAGCCGAATACCTGCGCGACGATAGGGCGTTCTACTTCCGTGTAAGAAAGATCCCTCATTAAATGCTCCCGCCCGACGCTCTGTAGTCCGTCGCAAGCAACAAACTCGGTCCAAAGTACATCAGGTTTTCCATACTTCGCGATAATACGCCGAAAAGCCGCGTCGGTAACATCCGCCATTGGCGCAAGAGCGAAAAAAGGTTTAGGTAGCGTATTCCAGAAACTTTCAATCATTTCCAAAATATACAATAAATTTGACAAAATAACAATAAAGGCACTTCTTTAAAAGTGCCTGAGCGTATTAGTGGAGGATAAGCATATCCGCCAAGTGTCCGAGTGTGTAGCCGACGATGATAGATAAACCCGCAAGAATAAAAATTTTTAACCCTGCCCGCAGCCAGTTTTCTTTCGTATAAATGCTTGTGGCAACTCCCAGAAAAAATAATCCAAAGAGCGTAAAACAAATTGAAAACACGATACCGCTTTCAACCGGCAGAAAAAAATACGGAGCAAGAGGAAAAATACCTCCAATGAGCCACGCGAAGAACATCGCAATGGAATTTATTATGACATTTTGGTTCGCATTCGGGTCGATCTTCAGTTCGCGATACGCCATTTCTTTCAGGATCAGTTTTTCGTCGCTTCCTGCGGCGGACGCCATTTGGCACGCTAATCCCGTTTTCCAACCGTCACGGACATACTTCTGTTCGAGTTCTTTTTTCTCTTCAGCGAGATTGTTTCGAATTTCGCTCAGTTCTTCCCGTAGCATTTGCTTTTCCATCTTCTTTTGCGAAGAAAGGGACGTGAATGTTCCGATCGCCATTGATATCGCGCCCGCCGAAATAATGGCTAACCCCGACAGAAGAACGATAAAGTGATCATTGCCGGAACCGACGGCGATGCCGGTGATCGCAGAAAGCGCCGAAACCATCCCGTCCTGCATTCCAAACACAATTTCTCTTCCGTAGAGATAGGCGGCCGTTTGATGATGGATGAAACCGGCATTCCAATTGTAATGTCGTTCAGTTTTTTTCATTAAATATATCTCCGATTCAAATAGTTTCTCAAATACTTATATCACAGATCGACCGTTTTGTCATTTTGAAAGGAATTTACAAACCGAGTTTTTCTTTGAGTTCCTCTGACGGTTCCCATGGCGGATCGAAAGTAATCTCGACGCGAACCAAACCGACACCATCGAGTTTCCCAACCTCTTTTTCTACTTGTCCGATGAGCGAATCTGCGAAAGGGCAGAACGGGGAAGTGAGCGTCATGAGAATCTCGACGCCGACATCATCCGGCGTAATTTTGCGAATGAGATTAAGCTCAACAATATCAAGTCCGAGCTCCGGGTCTTTGACTTTTTTGAGCGCTTCTAAAATTTTTTCTTGTGTGATCATGTGATTTATTTATTGAAAAATAGGAAAATAAGAAAATAGAAAGATTAAAAACGTCAGCGTCGTTAATTTTTATATTTTCCTATTTTCTTATTTTTCTATTCGTTCATTCTTCTTTGAAACCCTTCTTTGCTATTTCTTCTGCTAGTTCCGGACCGCCGCTTCGGACTATTTTTCCTTCTTTCATTATGTGGACGAAATCGGGCGTTATTTTTTCTAAAATTTTTCCGTAGTGGGTGATGAGGATGAAACCTGTGCCGCCCTCTCGAAGTGTATTGATAACTTGAAAGATTTTCTCGACAGCATCGATATCAACGCCGGAATCTATTTCATCGAGGAACGCGAATTTCGGTTGGAAGAAAGCGAGTTGGAATGCTTCGCTTTGCTTCTTTTCTCCGCCGGAAAGCCCGGCGTTCACGCTGCGTTTCAGGAAGCTCGGCGACAAACCGTATTTCTCCGCCTCTGCTTTTACAAAGGTGTTGAATTCCAAAAGGGTAATATCTTTTCCCGTCAGTTCTTTGTAGGAACGATACAGAAAATTCGTGAAAGAAACCCCGTCGATTTCCGGCAAATGCTGGAGTGAAAGGAACAAGCCTTTCTTCGCTTTTTTGTCCGTCGACAGGGAAGTGATATCTTCGCCGTCGAGAATGATATTTCCTCTCGTGACTGAATATTTCGGATGTCCCATAAGAGCGTTCACAAACGAAGATTTTCCCGATCCGTTCGACCCCATTATTATGTGAACTTTACCCGAGTTGACCAACAAAGAAACACCTTTCACGATATCTTTTCCTTCTGCTTGGATCTCTATATTTTTTATATTTAATTGCATTTGTTTTGATTTATGATTTAAGATTTATGATTTAAGAATGTCGATCTTCGGCCACCGTCCGTATTCATAAATCGTAAATCTTAAATCCCAAATCGCGTTATATCGGTCCAAACCCCGGTTCCCCGAGCCATCGCCGTAACGTATTAATCGGCAAATACACGCATTTCTCGCGCGAAGGTCCTATCTCGATCCCCATCATTTCCAGTATTTCATCCGCTGAAATTCTCCCGACTCGCTCCATACTCATTCCGATGATCTTGTCCATGAGCATATCCGCCGACGCTTGGCTTATCGCACAGCCTTCGCCGTCCCAGTGAGCGTCCGAGACGTTACCGCTCTCGTCAAACGAAAGAAACACCATGAGGTTGTCCCCGCACGTGGCATTGATCCCGCCTTCATGAATATCATGCTTTTCCGGAACGCTTTTTCTTCGCGGGTGCTTATACCGGTCCAGGATATTTTCTTTATATAATTCTTCGTCCATAGTTCGTTAACAAACTATACCATAAGTTTTATAGAAACACAAAATTCTGAATAATATGGCTGAATATAATCGTAATTCAATCCGCGTAGTCGTGAGATCTCTATATTTGCTAAAAGTTTGCTTGTGTATTGTTGACATATGCATAATTATACATTACACTATATAAAGTTTAGAACCTTTATAACCACGGGAGAAAAAGTATGGAATATTTGGAAATTGCAAATTTGACTAAGAACGCGAGAGTTGCCGCGGTCAAAGATATGACAGACCAGGTGATGCTTGAAAAGTTTGTTAGAGAGGATACAGAATCGGGTGTCAAATGCGCTGCGGCGTGGAACCTGACAAATCCGAAAGTTCTCATCAAGATAATGAATGATGTATACCAGGTTCGTTGGATCGTTGAAGTCCGATTAGAAAATATTATAGATCCGTTCAAACACAAAGAACTTATCCATTCCATGTTACTGAATTCGGATGAAACTATTCGACGTATCGCTCTTCGAAAGACTTCTGACCAAAATGTTTTGGCACAATTTGCCTTATATGATAGCTCTGAAAACGTACGAGGTACTGCTCTATACGTACTTACCGACAAAAATGCATATGATGAAGCATTGTTGCAAGCGCCTCCTCATATAAGACGTCAACACCTTCGGCATTATTTAAAAATCCGTCTTTTCGGAACGCATATATTTCGTCAGGCAAAAAAAATTCGCAATGATCGTGCCGTGCCCGGGGTATTGCTTCGGGGGTTAAACGACAAACTTTCCGAATGGAATGAGACGATTTGCGAATACTCGGATCTGTTCCGCCAGCAAAAAGAATGGAGTGATAAAGTTAGAAAGATCGCCGCCAGTATTGCCGAGGTCGAAGATGCTCAAAACAGGGCGACTGACAATTTGGTACGGGAATCATACGATCCGATGCTGACCGACCTCCGCAATCAAAAAGCTGAATTGTCGAAAAGTCTGCAAATGATCGATCTTCGCCTTGAGGACGTAAAAAAACGAAAAGAAGAAATCCTAGTAGTATTCAAGGAAGCGACGAAAGCCGCGGAAATGTACCAAAAACACGGAGAAGTGATGAAGAATGTCCTAGCAAATCAGACCGAAATAAAAGGACTGCTTGAAAAAACAGAAGCGAACAGTCAGATTTGATTGCAAAGAATCAAAGCCATTCCGCAGAACGGAATGGCTTTTTTGACTTGATACCGTGCGGCAAGCCGCGCGGTATCAAGTTAAAAAAATAAAAAATTGTATTTATGTACTAACCAAGAGTTTTATGTAAGGAAGCTGATAGCGCATAAATATCGGTATTGACGTCTTCATCAGATATAGTTTTATCGATCACATCATTCTTGTATGACAGTTTCTTCCATTTGAGATATATGAGCGAACATAATTTGTCGAACGTCAGCCAAACAGCGACGCGGTCTTCGAGCGTCGGATCCGGAAAATATTTTTTGTACTCTGAAAATAATATTTTTTGGCGCTCGCCACTCAGTTCTATTCTCCATTTTCCGGAATTGAGATCGCAGTC
>Ga0172379_10006243_pt1 | contig 16083 bp, 14 predicted proteins | sample GrowelOW334metaG_FD_119756 | JGI IMG/M metagenome (GOLD analysis project Ga0172379, IMG submission 119756) | Groundwater microbial communities from an aquifer near a municipal landfill in Southern Ontario, Canada - Groundwater well OW334 metaG | ecosystem: Environmental > Aquatic > Deep... | reverse complement strand
TATTTAATCCATTCTGCAAATTGAGGGTGATTTCAAATTTTCCCTGGGGGTCGGAAAGTAATAGGCGGTTGTTTATTTTTAGTTGAATTTCCTTTTCTGTTTGCCCTTGAAGCAATATTTGGCTGTCAGCCGTTAAGTAGTTGTCTGGAGGGGAAACGATTTCCAAAAATGGTGGAGTAAAAATTTTGCGTAGTTCAAAGCTCAAATAGAAAACAACGGACAGGACGACTACGAGAAAGACAAAGTATTTGATGGTCTTTGGATTTAGAAAAAAGTTGGCCATTTTGTTCCGCCAAGTTAATTTTTTTTCTTCTTTTTTTCTTTTTATTTTTTCAAAAAGCGTTTTTTCTTTTTTGTAAATATCAATTACCAAATGGGGGTTTAGTTTTAATAATTTTGCGTATATTTTTAAAATATTTCCGGTGTAAATTTCCGCCGGTAGGCGGCCATAATCGTTTTGTTCAAGGGATCGCAAATAGTTCGGGTTAAGAGAAATTTTTTTGGCCGCTTTCTCGATGGAAAGCCCCATGTCTTCACGGTGTTTTTTTAGTTTTTCTCCCAATGTCTGAATTTCTGTTATTTTTTTGCTTTTGAATTCGGACATAAATTATACGTTCGGAATTTTTAATAGGTTTCAGCATCATCAGCAGATTTTTTTGCTGGGATGGTTTTTGCTGACGAGTATCCCGACGATTCTTTTGGTTCGTCTTTTGGCAAATCGGTTGTTTGTTGAAAATTTGGTTTTTCTTCCACCAGTTCAACGGAATCCGGTTTTTCGACAAAAGAATTTTTGCTCGGAGAGGAGGAAAAAGCGACTGATTTGTCAACCAAGATGTCTCGAGGTTTGGCGCCATCGGCCGGGCCGACTATGCCGGCATCTTCCATAAGATCAATTAATCGTGCGGCGCGTGAATAGCCGATGCGCAATCTTCTTTGCAAATAGGAAGCCGAGGCTTTGCCTGATTCAAGAATTAATTTTTTTGCTTCGTCAAAAAGTTCATCGCCATTGTCATTGCCACCTTCAAATTCAAAACTGGTAGCGCTGGTCGGTTTGCTGGTAACATTATCGAGGTATTGAATTTCTTCGGTGCAAGCGTCTTTTAGGTAATCAACTACACGTTTTATTTCATCGTCACTTACATAAGCGCCTTGCAAACGGCGCGGACGGGAAGTGTCCTGCGACATATAAAGCATGTCACCTTTGCCGACTAATTTTTCCGCTCCGCTTGAATCCAAAATGGTTCTTGAGTCCATGAGTGAAGCTACGCTAAAAGCAATACGGCAAGGAATATTCGCTTTGATCAATCCGGTGATAACATCAACGGACGGTCTTTGGGTGGCGACTACAAGATGAATGCCGACTGCGCGTGCCATTTGGGTCAAGCGAATAATGCTTCCTTCGACTTCGGCTGCGGCCGCGACCATCAAATCAGCCAATTCATCAATAATTATTACCAAGTAGGGCATTTTTTCTGTGGAAACTTCATTATAGCTGGCAATGTTTCTCTTTTTTAGTTTTGCTAACGTGTCAAACCGGCTGTCCATTTCGCCAATCGCCCAGCGTAATGCATAAACGGTTTTGGTAACATCAGTAATAACCGGAGTTAATAAATGAGGAATGCCGTTATAAACAGGGAATTCCACTCTTTTTGGATCAACCAAAATTAGGCGAAGCGTGTCCGGATTATTCTGATAAATCAAACTCATAATAATCGCGTTCAGGCAAACACTTTTGCCACTTCCGGTTGAACCGGCGACAAGAAGATGAGGCATGCTGGCCAAGTCTGCGACCCAACATTTGCCACTTACATCTTTGCCAAGAACAATGGTCGTATTGGTTTTGCGATTTTTGAAAGATTCATTATCAAGAATTTCTCGGATACGAACCACGGCCGGTTTTTGGTTTGGAACTTCTATCCCGACCAATGATTTGCCCGGGATCGGGGCTTCAATGCGCAAAGGATGAGCGGCCAAAGCCAAGGCCAAATCATTGTTGAGCGCGGTAATGCGCGAAAGTTTTATTCCATCCGCCGGCTTCAAAGTGTATTGAGTGACAGTCGGACCGACTTGCACTTCGCCCATTTCTACATTGATATGAAAATTTTCCAAAGTTCGATGGATTCTTTCCATTCCGACATTGATATCTCCACTGGTTGGTTTGGATTTTTTGTCGTCCAAAAGTTCAATCGGCAAATCAATATGAAATTTTGGTGCGCGAATGGTGGGTTCTTTTATTTTTTCTTCATTATCAATTGGGGAATAAAAAGGTTTTTCCGTTTCAATTTTGTTTCCCGAAATTTCTTTGCCTGCCATTTTTGTTGCAGTTGCCAAAATAGCTTGGCTTTTTGCTTCGGCGATTAATTTTTGTTTGAAAGAAGCTCTTTCCTCTTCTTCGGTTTCGGTGTCGTAGTATTCCTTGAATTTTGGTCCGGGAAGCATTCTGAGCAAATTTAATTTTTGTAAAATTTTGCCAATGCTTGAATTAAAAATAAGGATTAACCCCGAGAGCAACAAGCAGATCATGATAAGAGTGGAAGCAAGGAATCCGAGGTAGTTGTTTAATGGAAAAGAAATTAGATAGCCAAGTAATCCTCCGCCCAGTCCGTCATAAGAAAGCTCAAAAGATGATGTCTGTGGCAATTTTTGGTGAAGAATTCCTTGAAAATTAATTAAAAATAAAAACAAGCCCAAATAGTTGAGCCAAATCAAATGGTATTTTGCTCGGATTTTGGTAAAGGCGACAAAAAGAAGGAGCAGTGGCAAAAGATATTTTCCCCAGCCAAAGGCAATGCTTAATCCGTAATCAAGATAAGTTCCTCCCTGTCCGGCCATTTGCCAATAGCTCAGAATAATAATAATGGCAACGAGAAATAAAAAGATTACGAGAATACCTTTTTTGGCTTCGTTGGAGAGTTGGTAAAATTCTTCGGTGGTTTGTATTTGTTTTTTTGATTTTCTTGGCATGTTTTTGTTTTTCATTAAAACTATTTTTGAGCGATCAAAGTTGATCTGGAATAGTATTATGGATAAACTAATTTTATCATATTTTTATCTTCGAACCAAGTTTTGTCAAAAACAATAAAGGGAGACGGTTCACACGGAACCGCTCCCTTTATCAAATTGGTTTTGAAGAGTAAAACTCCTCAAATGAGTAGACAATGCTTTTGCGAGTAAAGAACAATTTGGCGCAAAAGCCAAGGAGAAATTTCTCCAAATGAAGTTTTGTCCACTCATTTGAGTGGTTTTTTGACTTTGAGCAGAAGATGGTAGTCGGGGCAAAAAGCAAAATTTTATATATATTGAAAATTTATAGCCTAGCCGCAACTTCCCATCTATTGTTCAAAGTCAATTTGGCAATGAGCAAAACGATGACGAGGAACAAAACAAGTAAATGGGCAAAAATGAAAATTTATCCCGGCACTTGTTGTATATTGTATGTTATACCAAAATCTGGCGACTGCCGGATTTGAGTAATAACCAATTATCTCCTCATACATCGGTATACTCATTGTTTGTCAAATAACATAGAATTATAGCACATATAGTATATTTTGTCAATTATTAAATTCGTGAAACTTATTAAATTGTTTAAGTTTACACAAAATAACTAAAATTGGTTGATTTGACTTTCCATAGAAAATTGGCTATAATTTTTTAAGGTAAGCTCTGAAAAAGATTACTTCGTAATAATTCTTAATTCTTAATTCTTAATTCTTAATTGATTTTAACTAATATGCATTTAATTCCAACAGTTATTGAAAAGACAACTTACGGCGAACGTGCTTATGACATTTATTCTAGATTGTTAAAAGACAGAATTATTTTTCTTGGCACGGAAATTGATGATAGCGTGGCCAATTCGGTGATTGCGCAGTTACTTTTTCTCGAGAGTGAAGATCCAAAAAAAGATATCAAATTGTACATCAATTCTCCGGGTGGTTCGGTAAGTGCCGGTTTGGCAATTTATGATACCATGCAATATATCAAACCTGAGGTTATGACTATTTGTGTTGGTTTGGCCGCCTCTATGGCGTCAGTTTTACTTACGGCCGGAGCCAAGGGAAAACGGTTTGTTTTACCCAACTCAAAAGTAATGATTCATCAAGTTATGGGCGGAGTTCAAGGCCAAGCCAGTGATATCAAAATTCAAGCTGAGGAAATATTACGAGTAAAGAAAACTTTGAATAGTATTTTGAGCAAGCATTCCGGGCAAAGTTTGGAAAAAATCGAAAAAGATTCTGATCGAGATTATTATATGACGGCCGAAGATGCCAAGAAATATGGGTTGGTAGACAAGTTGATTTAATTTTGTCAACAAAAGGTAACAAAAAATCATTTAATTTTAAACGAAAATAGTCCTGTTGTCAGCTCTTGACAAATGTTTTTTGCGGTGCTATGATGTAGTTTCAAGAATAAAAACCCCCAAAACGGACAGACACGACAAGCATGGGATTTTTACTTTAGGTAAAATCAGGCATTGCGCTCGATTTCGCCTGAGTACAAATCTCTTGTCTGTCCATTTTGAGGGTTTTTTTAATTGCAAAAAAAATTCCACTTTTATGTGGAATTTTTTGTTTTGTTTAATTTGTTTCGTTGTTCTCATTTGGCGGTTGTTCGATGATTGGTTCTGGTATTTCTTGCCCAACCATAAAGACTGCGCGCCATGGAATATAATGTGAACTGAAAATTTCTTTTTCTTCCGGTTGGTCAATCTTTTGGATATATCTGGTGAATTCAGCGTCCGCTCCGGCGTGGGACTTTTCCGTTTGGCGACGTTCACCCGGTTTTAGTGCGGTGGTGATAACCTCCAAGGCCGGACCGGGATTGGTGATGTTGAATATTTTTGGTTTCAAATCTTTGATGTCAGCAACCGTATTCAGGCCTTCAAATCTTATTTTCCTTCCATCTGCAGTTCCCCAAATTTGGTAATAAAGATTGTCTCCGGACAGTTTGGTTTGGATCAAGATATGATTGGCGGTATCATTGATAAATTTAAAGTCAGGCGTAGGGTTGTAAATGGTGGCGTCAGTGCCCGCCGGCTCATAATAAACTACGCGATAACTGTGATTTCGGCGAGATGTTATTTTTAATCCTGAGTCCAGAACTCCGCGAAAAATTGTCGTGGCCACTTGGCACAAACCTCCGCCGTATTCGGGAACGGTGCCTTCTTTTTTTATCACCAACTCAGGGAGGTAGCCGTTTTGGCTGTCAATTTCTCCCAACGATTTTACCAACGAAAATTCTTCCCCCGGTTTGAGCAAAATTCCATTGAGTGTGGCTGTGCCAATGCCAATATTGTGTCTCCGATTACTTGGTGAGCCGGCAAAATTACTGATACCTGTGCCAAGCAAGTCTTTGATTCCCAAGTCATTGGTTTTTTCTACGGAAATTTTGGGTTCGGTTTCTTTGACAATAAGCTCGCTTGCGTTTTTGTTTTCTTCAAAAATATCTTTTAAAATTTGTTCTTTTGATCTTTCGATATCCAGTTCTTGTCCGTTTTGGCTGGCGGAAAATTCAATTACTTTGTTGTCTTTGATATTTAATTTGGCATCGGTAGCCGGCCGGTTTATTTCTTGGGAAATGGCTTCTAAAAATTCTTGGAGCATTTTGTCTTTGAAAGTGACTTTGAGTATATTCTCATTTTTTGTTAGGACTAGCCAGTTGGGGATTGTTTCCCAAGAAATTGGCCATGATTGGTCTTCGTAAAAAAAAGTGATTTCCTCATTTTTCATAATTCTGCGAATTTCGTCTGTCCTCTGTTCCGCTTCGTTTTGGGTGATTGTCGGGTAATCAATCTGTTTGCTCAACTCGATTTTGGGGTTATTAAAAACCGGCAAGGAATTTTCGATTGCCTGAATTCCTCCTTTGACATAAAAAAGCTCGCCTGTTTTTTCTTTGGAAAAATTCAAGGAAAAGGTTTTTTCTTTGGCATTGATAATGGTGATTATTGGTTCAGAGCTTTGCGCCGGTTTTTCGTAGATACTAAAAGCTTCGGATATTTTGCTTTTTAGAATTTCTTTGTCAAAACTGTATTTGAAATTGATGTTTTTTTTGAAAATTGGAAATAATAAAACTTGCCAATGCCTTTTTAAAAATGAGCCTTCGTGTCCGAGAGCAAAAGCTGAGTCGATTGTGCCTTCGGCGTCAAGTTTCAAAATGTTGTCGTTGGCGATGATTTTTTCATTGTTTTCATAAGAAAAAACAAAACCATTGCCATAAATTTGTTTGAATTGTCCGTGCAAAATTTTGTCCGCTTGTTCCGTAGTCAATCCGCCAACTTTGAGGCCGGAAATTTTTATTCCCGGATAAATTTTGTTTTTGTATTGATAAGCCAAGCCTCCGGCGGTTAGGGTAATGATGCCTATAAAAATCAAGCAAAATAAAAAAAACAGTTTTAACCATTTTGGGATTTTGTTTCGCGGGGATAATTTTTGTGGAACTGTTGTTTCGATTTCTTGTTGTTCGGGCATAAAAATATTATAAGCTATGTTTTTAAAACTTCATTCAGAACTTGTTTTGCCAAATCATTTTCGTCAACGAGGGGTTCGTTTTCTTTGGTTAAGCGCAAAAGTAAATAATCGCCAAGCAGTGGTTCGGAGACTGTTTCTCGCGGAAAGACAAATTCAAAATCATGGTCGTCAATTGCAAAAATTTTTTCATTATCGATTTTGGTAACAAACAGTTTTTTTTCAAACATAACAAGTTTTTTATTCTTCGTATTTTATTTTTATTTGCACCTTTTTGGCTTCCTCTGATTTTGGTAAAACAATTTTCAGAACTCCATTTTTTAGAGTTGCGGTGATTTTGTCGCCGATTATTGGCACGGGTAGCACGATCGATCGGCTAAAATTCCCCCAAAAACATTCTTTGTAAATAAAAGAATGTTGGATCTTTTCAAACTCATTTTGTCTGCGTCCTTTGATGGTGAGAATGTCATTGTCAATCGTCAGGTCCAATGAGTTTTCTATTGCTCCGGCCAAGGGGCAAAGAATATAAAGATTATTTTCGTCATGATAAATGTCAACATTAAGCGACGCTTCTTCGACCAGTCCCGCTTCTTTTATTAATGACGGTGACAAAAACTCTTGATCAAGATTGGCCAGTTGATCCGGTTTTATTTTTTGGTGACGAAAAAAATCTTCACCGTAAAATTTTTCTAAATCAGTGAGATGTTCAAACCAAGGTAATGTCATATAATAAAATTTATAAACTAACAAAATTATAACCTTATTTTCAAATTTTTACAAATAAAAAAACCGCACGTGACGGTTTTTTTATTTTGTGTTTTTTTAATTTTGGTGTTGGCTGGCTTTTAGTGCGTCTTTTAATGTTTTGCCAGCTTTGAATTTGACCACTTTTGTTGGGTTGATGGTGATCTTTTTTTCTGGGTCTTGCGGATTAACGCCTTCTCTGCCTTTGCGTACGCGAGCGGAAAATGTGCCAAATCCAGTCAAAGTAACTTCACCGCCGGTTTTGATGGTGTCAATAATGGTGTTGACCAAAGAATCAATCAGTTCTTCTGCTTGTTTTTTGGTAACATTGACCTTGGTGGAAAGAATCCCCGCTAACTCTGCTTTATTCATAATTTTTTGGTTATGATTTTATTAATCACTTGTTATATTTTTTTTGTACTAAACATCCACAGACTCACTGATTCTTTCTATTTTTATCGCTTTGCCGATTTCTGGCTTAATTATAACAAAAATTCCATTAACTTGGCAAGAGCCATGTTCCGGAATTTCATGAGCGGTGGATATCTGGGTTAAAAATTTTTTGGTAACATTTTTTAAATCAACGCCCAGACTGCCTTCGGCAAATCCACACATCCCGGCGTCTGTAATAAAGGCCGTTCCTTTTGGTAAAATTTTTTCATCAGCAGTTTGGATGTGCGTGTGCGTACCGACCAAAGCATTTATTTTACCGTCAAAATAATGACCGAGAACTTGTTTTTCCGAAGTTGCTTCGGCGTGAAAATCAACAAAAATGCCATGAATTTTTTTTTGTTCGTTTTCTTGTAGAATATTTTCTAGCGTGGTAATTGGATTGGCAAAAGATTCTGTGAAAAAAGCTTGTCCTAGCAAATTGGCAAACAAAATTTGATAAACGCCGATATTAATAATACGATAGCCGTCACCGGCAACGGTGTCCGGATAATTCGCCGGTCTGATAATCGGGTATTTTTTGTCCGCGAGGATGGATTGAGCTTCGTCATTTTGCCAGACATGATTTCCGGAGGTAAAAAAGTCAATGCCAACGGCCAGCATTTCATCAAGAGTTTTTTTGGAAATGCCTTTGCCGTGCGATAAGTTTTCGGCATTGGCAACCACAAAATCTGGTTGGTACTGTTTTTTTAGTTTTGGTAAAATTTTGGTGACGGCTTTGCGGCCGATTTTGCCGACAATGTCGCCAAGAAATAAAATTTTGATTTGCGCCATAATTTTCATTTATAAATCAATTATAACAAATAGCGCAAAATTAGGCAAATATTTTCGTTAAGAGTGCAGTGGATTGACAAAACTTTAAAAAACAGTAATATAAAGTTTCGTTGAGTTCTTTACAACAGGATAGGAGCAAAACATGATCAGAAGAACTCCCAAGATAAAATCCTCGCCGATTGTTTATTTTCAAATGACCGGAGGTCATGTCGAGAGCTTGGATGATTTGGAGTTTGTGTTGCAATTCCCCTGTCGGCACGGAGCGAGAGCGCCTGAGCTTTGTGAATTAATTTTGCCTAATGACAGGACTTTGCGCAATCAGGCTGGTCGAAAATTACGACGAAAATTGCGAGCATTGATTTTTAATCAAGAAAAAAGTATTTCTGACAAAGAAATCATGCAACAGATAAAAAGGGTGTTGAGTAGTCACCGAATTGTTTCTATTGTCGGAGCCAGAGGAAAAAAAAAGGAAGCTCTGGCTAATCAAGAATATTTGGGTTATTGCGACTGCTATTTAAAAGTCGTGGAAATAACAAAGCGAGGTGATTTTTCGCTCGGGCATTGTTTAAAAAGGGGATTTCAAAAAAAGAAAAGGAGGTAGCGATGGAATTGAAATTTGATTCTACATTGCAAGGAGCATTAAAGAAGGTTCTGGAGATCAATGAAAGCCTTGCCAAACTGGCGCAAGAAACAAGAATAGTCAGTGGGCGCAGGTTATCCGGTTGGGATTTGGAGTTTGGTCAAGCAATGGAAACGGGGGACAATGAATATTTGGATACTTTGAGAGAGCGATCCAGTAAGGAAGTGAAAATGCGGGATCTTCTGCGTGAGGTAGAAGTACTTAGCGAGAGTATTAGACGATTTTCTGCCTCCCAAATTATAGAAAGGGAGGATTTCTGGACGTGGCTTGAAGAAGAAAGATAATTTATTTACCCCGAGCGCAATTCGCTCGGGGATTTTTTATTTTTTTATTAAAACAAAAACCGCACCCGAAAGTGCGGTCTTTTAATTTTATCTGGCGTATTCAATAACGCGATTTTCTCTGATTACTATAACGCGAATTTCACCCGGATATTTGAGTTCCGACTCAATGTCTTTGGCGATCTTTTGAGCCAATTTTTCCGCTTCAATGTCATTGATCTTGCTTGGTTCCACAAAAACGCGAACTTCTCGACCGGCTTGGATAGCATAAGTTTTGTCCACGCCGTCATTACGTTTGGCAATGGTTTCCAATTCTTCCAATCTTTGCAAGTATCTTTCATAAGTATCTTTTCTGGCACCGGGTCTGGCTCCGGAAATGGCATCAGCCACTTTTACGATAACAGATTCGAGTGTTGGTGGCTTGTCTTCGTGGTGAGTTAAAATTGGAAAAATAATTTCTTCCGGTAAATTGAATTTTTTGGCAATATCTCGGCCGATTTCCGGATGAGTTCCTTGTATTTCGTGATCAACCGCTTTGCCAATATCATGCAAGAAACCGGCTTTTTTGGCGACCGTTACATTGGCACCGAGAGTTTCGGCCAGCAAAGCGGAGAGGTGCGCGACTTCAATGGAGTGCTGCAAAACATTTTGGCCATAACTGGTGCGATATTTCAAGCGTCCGACAATTTGTACAAGTTTTGGATCAAGCCCTGCCACACCAACTTCAAAGCAGGCATCTTCGCCGGCTTTTTTTATTTCCATAGCGATTTCTTTTTTTGATTCTTCAATTGCTTCTTCGATTCTTCCCGGATGAATACGTCCGTCGAGAATTAATTTTTCAATCGCTTTTTTGGCTACTTGGCGACGAATTGGGCTGAAGCCGGAAACCGTGATTGCTTGTGGCGTGTCGTCAACAATAATTTCCACTCCTGTGGCTTGTTCGATGGCGCGAATATTGCGACCTTCGCGGCCGATAATTCGACCTTTCATTTCATCACTTGGTAAATCAACAATTGATGTTGTTGATTCAACGGCATGGGAAACCGCGCAACGTTGAATAACATTGGCTAGAACTTTTTTGGCTTCATTTTCAATTTGCACAGAACCTTCATCGTCAAGTTTTTTGATTCTGCTCATGAGCACATCGCTCATTTCGCGTTCCACGTTGTCAAGCAAAATTTTGCGTGCTTCGTCTTTGTTGAAGCCGGCAATTTTTTCCAATTTGGCCAACTGTTCGTCTTTGATTTGTTGAATTTGCGTTTTGATCTCTTCAATTTTGGTTGCTTTTTCTTGTAGCTTGTTGGTTTTGCTTTCCAAGTCAAGCAGTTTTTGGTCAAAAAGAGCTTCTCTTTTTTCCAGTCGTTCTTGTTGGTTGCGTAGTTCGTTTCGGCGAGAAGCTTCTTCTTTTTTGGCTTCGTCAATTATTTCGAGAGCTTTGTCTTTGGCTTTTAATAAAATTTCTTTTTCTTTGGCTTTGGTTTCATTGATCAAATTTTCCATTTTTGACTCGAGCGAATTAGCTTCGTTCTGAGCAATGGTTTTGCGAATGAAGTAGCCGATTGTCAAGCCGGCGACAACACCCGTGAAAATTAAAATTGGGTATAACATATTTGTTTACCCTGATAAAAGATGGAAGCTAGAAGAAATTTAGACAGCACGAAACAAAGGCGCAAAATTATTTTTGACCGGAAGATAGGTGGAATTTTGGCGAAATTTGCTTCATAATATGGTTTCTCCAACCGGAGAAAAGAAGTGATAATAGCTAAATTTAATATTTTCTAGACAACCGATTTTATCAGGAGCAATCTTTATTATTAATTATCGTGATTAGAGTGTAGCAAAAAACCAAAAAACTGTAAAGTGGCGGTAACGTAAGGTTCTCTTCTCTCAATTAATTTCAAAATAAAAAACGCTTCGGTAATGAAGCGTTAAGTTTTTTTATCCTTTTATGGAACCTTTGGCCAGAAATTTTCTTTTGCGAAAAAGTCAAAGCATTCCCAATTGAAAATGTTTTGTTTTATCCTCTTCTTTGATTTCGCTTTGGGTATTGCATAAAACAGACGATAGGTGTGGAAGCTAGGATTACGAAAATAAAGAAAAGTGAAACCTTTGCACCAACGATCAGTTTCTCCGTGACCAAAAATTAGGCATTTCTTTTTGACCGTTTTGCTTTCTGGGTTACTTAATCCTTTTGGAAAAAATTGCAAAATGGTTTCTTCGTCATGCAATTTTTCCTTGGTGATTAAGACGGTCGGTTCAGTCTGGGATCTTCGGTGAAAATATTCTATCATTTGAAGAAACAGTTCTTTTCTTTCCGGAAGTAATTCCTCAATGTATTTTTCAAGGTCAAAAAGGAAACAATTTGTAAGTACGATGTATTCATGAAATAGCTGATTAATCTGTCGAATCGTTCTTAAATCCCAAGTTTGCTGATTGTCTCTTTGCTCCAGTTTTCTAAAAATATTTTCTAGTTTGGCGATTATTAGAAAATTGGCAAAGGAAAGTGTTAAAAATGTTGGCCGTTCCAGCCGAGATTCTTGCTCGTGGGTAAGAACATTTTTATAAAAAGATTTTTTTAATGAATTTAAACTTCGTATCATTGGCTTAAGGTCGGGCGATTGAGATTTTGCATCATTTTTTTCTTTATTCATTTACTTTCTCCATTTGTTAGTCAAAGAACAGGGAAATGGTATTTTACCGCAAAATGATGATTTGTCAAGGATTGGTTAAGTTAAAGAAAAAAAACAGCACCGTTGGCACGGGCTGCTTTTTTTTGAATATATTTCGAAAAATTATTCAGCTTTTTCTTCTTTTTTGGCTTTTGGCTTTTTTTCTTTGACCGCAGGGGAAGCTTCCTCTGTTGTCGCGGAGACTTCGGCAACTTCTTTGTCAGAAGTTTCAGAAGTCGTTTTTAAGCTCAAACCAAGTCGATGCTCATTTGGCTCAATGGAAACGATTTTGAATTCCATTGTTGACCCAGGTTTGGCAAAGCCATCGATCGAAGCGATTTTTTTGTCGCTGAGCTCGGAAATATGAGCCAAACCATGAATGTCATCGTCCAATTGGACGAATAATCCGAATGGTTTTACTTTTAAAACCTTGCCTTCGACCATGTCGCCGATCTTGTATTTTTTGTTGATATTAACCCACGGATCCTCTTTTAATTTTTTTGAGGACAAGAAAATTTTGCTACCTTCAATTTTGATGATTTCCGCTTTGATTAAATCACCGACTTTGAAAAGGTCGGCCGGATCGTCAATTCTTTGCCAAGCTAATTCGGATATGTGAATTAATCCTTCGAGCTTGGTGCCGAATTCGACAAAAACTCCGAAATCGGTTACTGCGGTAATGGTTCCGTCGACGATGTCGCCGACTTTGAACTGACCGAGTGTGTCTTTTTGATTTTCTTCCCAGCTGGCTTTTTCGGAAACAATTAATTTTTCGCTGTCCGCATCAAGATCCAGAACTTTGACATTGAAAGTTTGTCCGACATAGCTCTTTAATCTTTCCAAAATTTTATTTTTGTCTCCGCCTTGAACGCGAGGGTAAAATTCTGGACTTAATTGTGAAACAGGTAAGAAACCATGGACATTGTTGACCGAGACCAAAAGTCCGCCTTTGTTGGCATCGAGAATTTTGGCTTCGATATTCTTGTTTTCTTCTTTTAGTTTTTGCAAGGTTGACCAAGTTTTTTGGTGACCGGCAAAACGGAAAGAAAGTTCCAAAAGTCCCATTTCGTTTTCGAGTTCGAGCACAGTGGCTTCGACTTCGTCGCCGGATTGCAAATTGGCAAAATCAGCGGATTCGTTATAAAGTTCTTTGCCTCTGACCAATCCGGTCATGAGACCGTCAAAATCAAGGTAAACTTCTTTTTTGTTACCGGAGATGACTGTTCCTTTTACAATGTCGCCAATTTTTGGCAATGTTTTTAATCGGTTGTCATTTTCCAGCAATTTTTGGAATTCGCTGTTTTCTTGGGTGTTATCAATTTTTTTGCGCGCCATATAGTTGTGGCACTCCTTTCTATAGTATGTTGTGATTCTAGTAGATTTTGTTAAGGTTGTCAATAGCGCGCGCACTTTTAAATTTAATAATCTTATGCTAAAATGGAACTGATTTTATTAAATAAAAGAAAACAAATATGAACATTTCTTGGTTGGGGCAATCATGTTTCAGAATTGAAGACAAAATCCAAAATCAACCGGTGGTGATTGTTACTGATCCATTTCATGATGAAGCGACGGGGTTAAAATTGCCAAAGATGGAAGCTGATCTTGTTTGTGTAAGTCACAACCATGATGATCATAATAACATTTTGGCCGTTGGCGCTATTGACGGCAAGAATCCGGTAATTATTGATCGACCGGGAGAATATGAGATTAAGAATGTTTTTATAAAAGGAATCGGTTCCTATCATGACAAAAAAAACGGCGAGGAGTTAGGTAAGTCAGTGATGTTTCATATGTATGTTAATGGTATCAACTTGTTGCATTTGGGTGATTTGGGAACGACCTTGTCTGACAGCCAACTGGAAAAAATCGGGGAAGTCGATATTTTGTTTGTGCCGGTTGGTGGCAAGTGGACGATTGACGCCATTGAAGCTGGCGCTGTGGTCAGACAAATTGAACCGCGAATTGTTATTCCAATGCATTATGCGATTCCGGGATTAAAAATTGAATTGGATTTGGTGGAAAAATTCAAAAAAGAAATGGGTGGGAAATTTGAAACCATGCCAAAATTAAAAATTTCCGCCAAGGATTTGCCGGTTGATGAAATCAAATTGATTGTTCTCGATCGCGATTAATTTTTACAAAAAATAAAAATAAAAATAATTTTATGGAAAACAATGAAAACAACCCGAATCAGGATAATCGATATGTGACTTTTTGGTTGTTGTTTTTGACCGCTGCGGTAATTGTTATTGTGGGCTGGCTTTTTATGGTAAAATTTAATTTTCAAAGTATCAATAAAACCATGACCAAAAATGGTTTGACCACGGAGCAAGCCATCCAAGAAATGCAAAATGTTTTTTCCGAAGCTCGTGAAGTTCTTGATAATGCCGGAGAAGAAATAAAAACCGCGATGGAAGAAGAAGAAAAAGCCAAAGCGCAAGAACAAGTTATTGCTGGCGAAGAACAAAAAGCCAAAACGGAAACTGTCCCGGCCGAACAGATTTTGCCGACTACGATACCTGAATCTGAAAAATTAACCAATTAATCAAAATTTGAAATATTTAAGCAAGTAATATGGATAGAAAAAAGAAAGAAGCGGCCGCGGCCTTGGCACCGGTCCAAGAAAAATACGAGGAAGTTTCGATTATCAATGAAATGGAATCCAGTTATATTGATTATGCCATGAGTGTTATTGTCCAACGCGCTTTGCCTGACGCGCGCGACGGTTTGAAACCTGTGCATAGACGTATTCTCTATGCTATGTGGGATATTGGTCTGAAACCCGGTGCCAAATTTAGGAAATCGGCGACCGTGGTTGGTGAAGTTTTGGGTAAGTATCATCCACATGGTGACCAAGCGGTTTATGACAGTATGGTTCGTATGGCGCAAGATTTCAACATGCGCTATATGTTGGTTAACGGTCAAGGTAACTTTGGCTCAATGGATGGCGATAGTGCGGCGGCCATGCGTTATACGGAAGCAAAATTGCAATCGATTTCTGAAGAACTTTTGATTGATTTGGACAAAAATACCGTTGATTTTATCCCAAATTATGATGGCACGCAAAAAGAACCGGCTGTTTTGCCGGCCAAATTACCGCATTTACTTTTGAACGGTAGTGTTGGTATTGCCGTTGGTATGGCGACCAAAATTCCGCCACATAATCTTTCGGAAATTTGTGATGCTATTTCTTATATAATTGAAAAACCTGATTGTGCAGTCGAAGAGTTATTGGATATTGTAAAAGGTCCTGATTTTCCGACTGGTGGAATTATTTATGATGTCGAAGAAATCAAGAGAGCTTATACCACCGGACGCGGAAAAATTGTTATGCGTGGCAAAACGGAAATCGTTGAAGAAAAAGGCGACCAATTCCGCATTATTATTTCCGAAATTCCTTATCAGTTAAACAAAGCGACCTTACTTGAAAAAATTGCTGAATTGGTAAAAGACAAAAAATTGGAAGGAATTAGAGATGTGCGTGATGAATCGGACAGAGAAGGTGTTCGGGTTGTTATTGAACTAAAACGCGATGCTTATCCCAAAAAAGTTTTGAACAGACTTTTCAAATTAACCCAACTGCAATCCAATTTTGATGTCAATATGTTGGCGTTGGTTGATGGTGTCCAGCCAAAAGTCATGAATTTAAAAGATATTTTTGATGTTTATCTGGCTCATCGCCAAAAAGTTGTTAGGAGAAGAGCGGAATTTGAACTCAAGAAAGCCGAAGATCGCGCCCATATTCTGGAAGGTTTGAGCAAAGCGATTGACAAAATCGATGCGGTTATTTCCACAATCAAAAAATCCAAAGATCGTGAAACAGCCAAAGAAAATTTGATCAAAAATTTTAAATTTACGGAAATTCAAGCGGTGGCGATTCTCGAAATGCGTTTGCAAAATTTGGCCAATCTCGAAAGATTAAGAATTGAAGATGAATTAAAAGAAAAGCAAAAACTGATTAAAGAGTTAAAAGATTTGCTTGCTTCCGCCAAGAAAATTTTGAATGTCATCAAAAATGAAGTGGCTGAATTAAAAGAAAAATTTGGCGATGAGCG
>Ga0172379_10006242_pt1 | contig 16083 bp, 11 predicted proteins | sample GrowelOW334metaG_FD_119756 | JGI IMG/M metagenome (GOLD analysis project Ga0172379, IMG submission 119756) | Groundwater microbial communities from an aquifer near a municipal landfill in Southern Ontario, Canada - Groundwater well OW334 metaG | ecosystem: Environmental > Aquatic > Deep... | reverse complement strand
ATAATTTTTTGTTGAACTTTTTATAGCATAAGTATAGTACATACCAGCTAGGTTACATCACGATTTTGAGCCTGCCTGCCGGCACTTAAGCCTACCCATCGGCAGGCAGGTCGTGCGCGTCTATCAATTCCGCCACTCGCCCAAGTAGTATTTAATTTTTGATCCGACGCTGGCTAAGGTTACAGATATCATTATAGATAAATGTTGTTTAATTGTCAAAGGCCGATTTTTTTATTATAATATAGTTATCCCTGTTAGAAATTTTGCTTATTGTAAAAAGACGGGGAAATTATCGCCAAATCAATTTCTGAATAAGGTCTTAATTATCACTTTAATAAAGAATTTTTAACGGGTATGTCACGAACTATTGCGATTGTGAATCAAAAAGGGGGAGTCGGCAAAACGACCACGGCGGTTAATTTGGGCGCTTACCTGTCTTGGCTGGGCAAGTTTGTTTTGCTAGTGGATATTGACCCTCAGGCTAATGCCACTTCCGGACTCGGCGTTGACCAGTCAAAGATTGAAAAAGGCGTTTATCATACCTTAATTGAGCCGGTCTCCTTTCGGGAGATAATTTTAGGCACCAATCATTCCGGTTATAAAGTCGCGCCAGCCACGCCGGAATTAGCCGGAGCCAGGGTTGAACTGGTAAATTTGGATAATCGGGAATTTCGGCTGAAAAACAGCATTTTGGAAATCAAACATGATTATGATTATATTATTATTGATTGTCCGCCGTCTTTAGATTTACTCACGATTAACGGTTTGGCTGCGGCAGACGAAGTTTTAATTCCGGTTCAGGCCGAATATCTTGCTTTGGAAGGTTTGGGGCAGCTTTTAAATACCGTTAACTTAGTCAAAGATAATCTAAAGCCGGAATTAAGCATTTTGGGCGCGGTGGTGACGATGTATGACAAGCGCAACAAGCTTTCCGGCCAGGTTTTGAATGAATTGCAACAGCATTTTCCGCACAAAGTTTTTAATACCATTGTGCCGCGCAATGTCCGGCTGACGGAAGCGCCCAGCTTCGGCCAGTCGATTCTTTCTTACGACCCTAAATCACCCGGCGGCAAATCCTACGAAGATTTAGCTCGGGAAATTATTCAACTTGAAAATTTTATTGTTTAAACTATGTCTAAAGTTCAAGGCCTCGGCAAAGGATTAAGCTCTTTAATCCCGCCCAAAATCGATAAGAATATTTTTTCGAAAGACTCCGCCGTTTTGCCGGCAGGGGAGATGGTAATCGCCGTGCCGATTGAAAAAATCAGCGCCAATCCGCATCAGCCTCGCAGCTATTTTGACCATGACAGCTTGGAAGATTTGACTAATTCCATCAAAGAACACGGCATTTTTCAGCCGTTAATTTTGACTAAATCCGAAAAAGGCTACGAGGTTATTGCCGGCGAAAGGCGATTGCGCGCGGCGCAGATTTTGGATTTAAAAACCGTGCCGGCCATTGTCCGTGAAATCGCCGAACAGCAGAAATTAGAACTGGCTTTGGTGGAAAATTTACAGCGCCAGGATTTAAACGCCATTGAAGAAGCGGTGGCTTACCAGCGTTTGATTGACGAGTTTAATCTCACTCAAGAGGAAGTGGCGAAACGGGTCGGCAAAAGCCGGTCAGCCGTAGCCAATATTTTGCGGATTTTAACCCTGCCTTCGGAAATTCAAAAAGGTTTAATCACCGGAAAAATTAATTACAGTACGGCTCGGGTAATTGCCGGACTGCCGCCGCAAGAGAGAATGAAATTTTTTCAAAAAGTTTTAAAACAGGATTTGACGGTTCGGGCCGTGGAAGGCCAAGCCAAAAAGGTCATAGTCAGGCAGCATCTGCGCAAAACCAAAGATCCAAACTTGGCAGTTTTAGAAGATAAATTGCAGGCGGCCTTGGGAACCAAAGTGACGGTCAAAAAATCCGGCGAAACCGGATCAATTATCATTGATTTTTATTCGGCTGAGGAGTTGCAAGATATCGCTAGAAAAATTGCGGGCTAATATTTAGCCGCTTTTGACCGGATTTTATCTTTGGCCGCTCCGGTTTTTACAAATTTAAGCCAGTCCAAAGACGGGCCTTTGCGATTTTTATCGGTGATGATTTCAATGACATCGCCGTTTTTTAGTGTCGAATCAAGGCTCGACATCTGGCTGTTAATTTTACTGCCGCTGCAATGGTCGCCGATCCAGCTATGGACATGATAGGCGAAGTCAACCGGCGTGGCGTCTTCGGGCAAATCAATCACGTCGCCTTTCGGGGTGAAAACGAAAATCCGGTTATGGAAAAAGTCAACCGATAATGATTTTAAATACTGCTGGTTGTCTTGGATTTCTTTTTGCCATTTGACTAAATCCTGGATCCAGTTGAATTTTTTCGGCAAGGTATAGCCCTTATCGCTGATTTTTTTTGAATTTTTATTATTTTCTTTATAATGCCAATGGGCGGCAATACCGTATTCAGCCTGCTCGTGCATATTTTTGGTTCGGATTTGAAATTCAACGATTTTGCCGTCGAGACAAAAAACGGTGGTGTGCAGCGACTGGTAGCCGTTGGGTTTTGGCTGGGCGATATAATCTTTAATCCGGCCGGGCAACGGCTTCCAGAGCCGGTGGATTATGCCTAAAACATGGTAACAATCGGAAATCGTCGGTAGGATTATCCTTAAAGCGACTAAATCATGAATTTTTGTAATGTCGCTGTTATATTGTGGCCGGGTTAATTTTTGGTAAAGGCTGTAAAGCCTTTTTTGCCGGCCGTGAATTGAAACAATTTTTATTTTTTCCGCTACTAATTCTTTTTCCACTAGCTTAATGACTTTTTCGATATATTCCATCCGCAATTTAATCTGCGGCAAAATATTTTCTTTGAGCCATAAATATTTTTCCGGATAAACATAAGGAAAAGCCAAATCTTCCAAATCGCCTTTGATGCTGCCCATACCGAGTCGATTGGCAATCGGGGCATAAATTTCCAGGCTTTCCTGGGCGATTCTTTTTTGTTTTTCCGGCGGCAGCGAAGCCAAAGTTTTTAAATTATGGAGCCGGTCGGCCATTTTGATCATTACGATCCGAATATCCTGAGCCATGGAGATGAACATTTTTCTCAAGTTCTCGGCATATTTTTCCATGCCCCGGTATTTGATAATTCCGAGTTTGGTTATCCCGGCCACTAATTTTGCCACTTCCGGCCCGAAATTTTTTTCAATATCAACTAAGCTGTAATCAGTGTCTTCCGGCACGTCATGAAGCAACCCGGCAATAATTGTCGCCTGATCCATGCCGATTTTGGCTAAAGTAATGGCGGTTTCTAATGAATGATTAATGTAAGGTTCGCCGGATTTTCGGGCTTGGCCTTCATGAGCCTGTTTGGCAAAATCATAAGCTAATCTAATCAGATCTAAATCATATTCTGATTTAGCCCGGCGCAACAAAGGCAGCACTGGAATTTTATTCCCGCGGCTTTCTTCTCTGATGGTTTTGATTAAATCGTTGATTTCCGGCACAGTTTTTTCTATTTTAGATTTTATTGGCGACATAATTATTGTAAAGGAAAAGCCTTTAAAAATCAATTTGTTTTTGGCCAACAGGTGCCTTGACAAAACCAAAAAGATGTGCTAACATACTCTTGTTGATGTTAGGTATAGACCTAAAAACCGGAAAACACCTTGTGGGATTTCACGAGGTGTTTTCTTTTTGTCTAAATTTGATTTTTTTAAATAGACCTTGTAATATTGATAAGTTGTTGGTGTTTATAGTGAGCATCAACAATTAAACCGAAACCACAACAGGCGACGGAGGAAAGGCCAAATGAGAAAGACCACCTAGTCCAGAGAGTTTTTTTCGCTGTGTTTTCTCTCTTGTCTCCATAACGGGGAGACACTTGGGGCCCTAAGGTTGGGCAGCAAGTAAAACAAAAAACTACAGCGGTGTAATTCGCACTAACGTGCGAAGGCGAATGCCGGTTTGGATCCAGCAAACATTGTTTTGCTGGGTTACTCGGATTCCAATCCGAACCACTTATCAATGGGTGCTTTGGGTTGCCCGAGGTCCAAATAATAAAAGGAGAGGAGCCTGAACCTCTGCACCGACAACAGGCCCGTGACGGGTAAAGTTACTGGAAAATAACCAGATCAAAAATTCGGACCTAATTTCGGTTGGGTCCGTCTTTTTATCTTATTGCCAAAAAAAACTTTATTTGTTATCATAATTTTGCGGTCTGAAAGGAGAACCCTAGCATCAACATGGTTTCAGGGTCCATCTCTCTTTCAGCCGCATTTTAGATAATTTATTTTTCAATCAAAAATTCAAGCTTACTTATGTCGGGTCGGCCAAAAGCCGGCCTTTTAGTTTTGTCAGATTTTTAAATTTTAAGAAGCCGAATGGCGGTGGTGGAAAAAAGTTTAGCAGGCAAATTATATTGGTATTATTAGTTTTAGGGTGAAAAAAATTGACTTTTTGACTAAAATATGCTAAAATAAAAGCACTAAAAAACTGACAAATTTTATAAATTATGTCACGAGGACTTGAATTCGGCAAAAATCCAATGTCGAAAGCAATTGAGTTACCATCCCCCGAAAACGAGGAAGACCATTCGATAAGAGGCAGACAAATTTTAGGCAGGAGTCGTTTTTTTGCTAATGGCAGGGCTTATGGCCTTGGTAGCCAATTTGAAAATGATACCGTTGTTCGGTTGGAGGGTAACACTTACGGCATCGCCCAAACTGTTGACGGTGAACCAAAAATCACCCACCTTTTTCAAATTCCCGAAAACCAAAATCAAGATGATGGAAAAAGATATTTCCGGATAAATAATGATCAGATTTTTGATCTTTCCCGAGAAATTCCTAGTAGTTTAGAAACAGCGCTACCAGTCGTTGATGATTATAATCAAAGATTGGCAAAAGATTTAGTTATTGAATCCGGTCAACCAAAAAAATCGCTGTCGGAAAAAAGGCAGCAGGCGGCTGAAAAATTATCGGCTTATTTAGAGCAGAAAAATTTGGTCGAATATGGGCCGGAAGGTGAAATTATTTGTGATCCAGAAACTATAGCCGGTTTATCGTCTGATCAGCTTGAGTCCGATCGAGTTAATCTTCCCCGCCTACCAGGGAAGAAAAATGAGATAAATTGGCAAACCGCCGCGCTTGATTTTTTTAAAGATAAATTAGTCTATTCAAAAAAAGATTGGCAAAAAAAACAAGAGGGCGAAGAAATCAACGCCAAACCTTTATTTTACCTTCCCTCAAAAAGAGAAGCTTTTGATATTAACCAGATAAAAAAAGGCAGCTTTTATTTAAGCTTTTCCGACATCGGTGGCACATGGAGCACTTTTAACGATTACTGCCAGCGAGACTTCGGCTATTCGGCCGAAGAAGCGGAGTTGGCTCTAAAAATATATCATCCGGAATTCGGTTCTGGCTATCGAGATGAAACAGGAAAATTGATGGTAAAAAAATCGCCAGGATCGGAAAAATTTATGCCATTAAATTCCGATTGGATAACGAATAAAGCGGTTCGCTTTAGAGGTCAAAGAGAAGAGAGGGAAGAAAGCGGGATTAAGGTAGCGACTAGGGGCAAAACCAAATCAGGAAATGTAATTGCTAACTGGTCTTCCCCTAAGAAAGCAATTTTAAGCCAGGAATATGATAATCTTAGGCAGAGTGGAATTTTGAGAATGGATGATTTTTCTCAATACGAAGGCAGTAACACGTCAATTTTACATCGTGACGAGAGAAGAATTACTAGTCGGGCAGGAAAAATTTCAATCAGCACGACAATTAGGGATAGAAATGGAAAAGAGGAGACATTCAGTCCGGGGTACGTTTTGGGCAGCCGATTAGAAGGGAAGCTGCTAGTTAAATTGACTGACGGGTTATATGGAATTGTTGACGAAGTCCAGGGGCTTAAACGGATGACTCACATCTTTCATCCCGCTAGTCCGGAGATGATCCAAAAAAAAATTGAAGCATTTGAAGCTAGAAAAGGCCGAAAACCAGTATCGGCTGATATATTTTTTGGTCTAGAAGATGATAATTCGCCAAAACTCATTCCTTTTAACGAAACTGAACTAAGTCCAAAACGAGACGAAGAGACAACCGAAGAATATGCCGAGAGGGTAGCCACCTTTAATGCCGTCAGAGAATATAATAAACTTGAGCAAATATCAAAAGATTTAACCGAGCAAGCAGGCATCGGCATCCATAACCTGTCGTTTCGGGAACAAAACGCTTTGGCCACTTACGCTTTTAAAAGCGATAAAAATTATGGGCAAGCGATTGGTTTTGCCAAAAAATTTGGGAATGATGGCTTAAAAACTTTTTTGGCGTGCGAGTATGGTTTAGATGCCGGCGACAAAATTATTGATTTAGGTGAGAGCTTATCGTCGGCGGATGCCGAGAAAATTTTTGCTGCTTACAATGAGCAGATCAGCCAAGCTCAAAAAAATGCCCAAGAGATTTTCGCTGAAATCCAGCAAAGCGACCCCCAAACCGTAATTAGCATTGAAAATATTATGGAAGCCTTGACTGCCCGCGGCAAAGACCTTCTGATCGAACTTCATCAGGGTTTAAGTCAGGTCCCTGAAAAGGACAGGTCAAATTTAGTCGAGAAATTTTTAGGTGAATTGAAAAAAGAAACCCCAGACCAAAAAGCCGTCCGTTCGCAATTTAAAAAAATTGCCGGCGTTTTCGGCGGCAAGGAAATAAATTTAGCGGCGCTGAAAAAATCTCAGACGCTGGTTTTGAGATCGTTGGAAAACGAAGGTGGTACCGCCAATTTATTAAGAACGCTTCAGCGTTTTGACCGGCTCAAACCGATTCCGGAAATTCACTGGCGAGTTGACCGGACTAGCGAAGAGTATAATCGGCGGCTTGGGCTTAATATAACGGATTTTTTAGGAGATATCGCTCCCAGCCAAGGTAAAAAAATATTGCTTGAGTTCGGTCCTGGCAGCGGGATGAGCAAGAAACAGCGGTTTAAAGCCGGTACCGGCTACAAATATGATGAATTTGCCATGGCGGATTGCGTTTATTATCCGATTGAACCGGTAATCAGCCAACTGATTGATTTTGAAAAAATTGAAAATGATTTAGGCATTGAATTGCCGCCGGAAGAGAAAAGAGCGCTGACCGAGTTTATTTATAAAACGATTTACATTAAAGCCGGCCAATCAGGAGCTGATCAATTTGAATATGACGAGGAGACTATCGCTAAAATCTCGCAGGATCCGAATTTTATTAAAAATGCCTTAATAGCTGATGGCGAAAAATTGGCGGCCGCTGACGCGATTCCGCAGACGATAAGTTCTCGCGATGCTACCGGCCGCGTCATTTATCCCTACAAAATTTTAAGCGGCCAGCAATCAGAAAATTGGCAAAAAGCCAAAGCCGATTTAGCTTAAAATCCGATAATGTATTTGCGCGACGATTTTGAAACGGTTGATGTTAATGAATTAATAGACACTTTTCCGGCCGGAACCATGATCGGTGATTTTGGCCAGGTAAAAAAAATAAAGCCGGATCAAATTGATGTGGCTTTAGGAGTACGCTCAACTGTTTATTTGCGAAATGAGGAATACGTAAATTTTTTGACTGATATTAGTCAGGCATTAAAAACTGATGGTATCTATATTGACGATAATATCAGAGACAATGACGGCTGGTATTATCGCATCGGCGAATTGAATAATTTTGCAGAATTAATGGCGGAAAAGAGGCAGCGCGGAGAAATAAATTATCAAGTAGATATTTCAGTCATTCTCGGACCTGGTTTTCCCGGCGAAGATTATCGCCAAGATTTAGTGCCCTTGTCGTTATTGATTACCAAAAATGGAACTTATGACAATATTGCTGCCGGACATCTCGGGCCGGGCTGTAAAATTGTTAAATTAGATAAACTAGTCAGTGATCCTGATTATTTATCTTCACTTGATAAAACCGGTCACACGTTGGCAATGGCGGAATATAAACTGCCTGAGGCTGCCTGAGTTTTACTGGTTTCCCACATATACTCAAATAAAATTCGAAAATTATCAGCAATTTCTTGGTGATCAATTATGATACCGATAGCGGTATCTTTTTTAAATGTGATTAACGATACTTTATCGCCGACAATTTTTATGTCCATGGACAAAGGGAATTTTTCCACCGAAATATTTCTAGTTTGGCGGAGTTCGGCCTCGTCGGTTTTATTGATCGGATTTCCTGCCGGACAGACTACTCGGTTATAAATGTTTGACGTCATCCTTTTTTTTATGAAAGTAGGGAAGTATTCAGGAATGAACTTTGCCATTTCGCCCTTGTCTTCAATACTGTCAATCGGTTTTTTTTCAGCCAATAACTCCTCATAAATTTTAATTATCCCTTCTTTGCCTTCGTAAAACCTGACATTGGGCTGGCCGGAAACCAAATTATAGTCAGATATAATGGAAGGCAGGATACCGGACAAAACCAGCTGGCTGTCTTTTGCCTGTTGTTCTTGCTTTTCGGCCAATTCTTTCAGTTTAAGCGGGTGAGCGGCCGTAAAGACGGCAGCTTTGCCCGGCTTTTCAATTTTATCAATTAAGCCAATTTCTGCCATTTGGTCCAAAAGTTTGTAAACTAAGCCTCTTTTTAAGGTTGATTTTTGGCTTATTTTGCCGGCTTTTAGTGGGCCGTTTTTTATTAATATCTCATATATTTCCGCCTGATCCTTGGTCAGTCCGGCTTGGGTGAGGGTTTGTTCGTACATATTATAGTTGGTCTCTCGACTAGCTCGAGACAAGTAAGTTTATAAGTTACCGAGTCTTAATCTATTTTCATTATACACCTGCTACATTTATTTGTCAAGATAGTATGACAATATAATAATATAATTTAGCCATTTTATACCTCTAAATTTAGCAAAAATATAAAGTAGTAAGTAATTATTGCCATAATTCATTGACAATATTGTTAAGATGTGCTATAATGATTCGTTAAGCTGAAATAACGAAAAAGTTTAACCGGTTGTGTAACACAGTCCTCGCCGAGTTTGAAAGCCATCAAAAGAGAGAACCTGCCTTCGCCAAAAGCTGCGAACATTACAATTATCAATAAGTACTTTGGAGAGAGTACCTTGTCAGTTGATAGCTTATAGCTGTTAGCTTTTAGAAAATAGGCTCTCCCATCGGAGAGTTTTTTGTTTGAATCCCGAACAATGAAAGTTAATACGGGATAAACCGGAAGAATAATGTAGAGGAGAGGCAATCGTATCTGACTTTCGCGCTTTAAGCGCCCTCGCCGGCCACGATTGAAAAATGAATAAATAAGACGGCATCAACTAATGAAGTTAAACGCAAAAGGCCAAAGTCTTATCAAAAAGAGTTCCTCTGCATTATTCTCTCGGTTAAAAATCGGCAGCCAAACCAAGCTAGCCGAAATTGAGAGAAAAAAATAATTGTTCCTTATATTCTAAGTTGAAGTCTGATGGTTTCGCAAATTGTGAAAACTAAGGGAGAGAATTAGTCTTTAGTTTAGACTTCAGTCTCATGCGATTGGCAATAAATCATCGTTGTATGACGATAGTTGCCCTAAGGCGATTGATCGGCCAAACCACTTTTTCTAAAGTGACTCTGGCCCTAAAGCTTTACGGCTTTGCCGAGCGTTAGTAAAAACTGACGTTTTCAGTCAGCGGTCTAACCAGCCGCTGGCTGAAAAAACAGTCTTTATTAGCCCGCGGGTGTTAGGAGCTTATGGTGAGCGACTAGTAATTGAAGAACTTTGACAATGTGATACTAATCTACGAATTCATCCGAATCTACGAATGATACGAATATTCTTTGATGTCGTTATTCGGATAGTGAAAATCAACAAATTAAATTTTTATTTATGATTAATTTGGAGAAGCCGGTAACTCCGGCTTCTCCTTCCAATTGGGTTTATGAGCAACATTCTTGTCTGCTGATAAATCCTAAGGAAGTACTCCCTAGAGTCGATTGTCGACTCAAGGGAAAACAAACATTGTCTCATTGACGGCTCATGAAGCCTGAGAGAGACACGGCCTTGGCTGGCCGCAACTCTGTGAAGGGAGAAAGCCATGAAAATCATCAACCTGACGCCCCATCCCGTCATCGTAGTTCGCGATGACCCCGACAGTTCCGCCACCGGCTTCGTCGGTATCGGCCCGGCCGCTAAGGAGATCAGATACTCCGTCGTGGCGGAGATCAAGCCGGCCGGTCCCGTAGCCCGCGCTCGCCAGACCGATGATGTCGTCGGCAACGTCCAGGTGAACGGGTATACCGTGCCGTTGGTCACCAGCAGGTACGGAGATCCGACCGACCTCCCGACGCCCGAGAATGGCACCTTCTACGTGGTGTCTATCCTGACGGCGCAGGCCGCGAAGGCGGCCGGGCGGGATATGAGAGACCTGCTCGTCACCTCGGACCCAGTCCGAGATGCGGCGGGCAAGATAGTCGGGTGCCGCAAGTTCTCATTGGTGTAATCGGCACCACTCCTGAATCGGCAGGAGAACAGACGAAACTTTGAGTGAGCGCCGATTCGCTCACTCAAGAGGTGTGTTGTCCCGGGAAGGAGGCCAGAAATGGCAAAGATAGCGATTGGCGGTCCTCCTCACTCAGGGAAGACCGTGCTGATGGGCTTGTTGCGGGCACTGCTTCCCCGCGATAAGTTCGTGGTTGTTGAAGCAGCTCCAGACGGAGAAGGCATCACCGGCTGGAGTTTTGAAGGCGATCCGGTGCTTGTCAAAGCGGTCCGCCGCAAAGGCAAGTTTCTGGAGGAGTTTGTTAACTGGGTTTGCGATTCAGTTCGCAACTCTACGATGCCACTCACACTCGTCGACCTTGGCGGAATGCTACTCGATGAAGCCGGCAAGTTTACTCCTACGGGAGTTCGCTTGAGAGACACGGCCACATCTCGGCCGAACCCCCCCCTGAAAGGAGGAAGAGATGAAGGAGATTGAGTGGTCAAATGGGATCGGCAATCGTGAGAGGAGGTCGTTTCTTCTTCGTGAAAGGGGATGAGGTTATCCCTTTTAAGGAGAAAGACATCACTGGTGTGGTCGTGGTGAAAGGCACCGACTACACTCAGAACGGTAAGTGGTCGCACACCACTTACCGCCTGCAGTTGGCGGATGATATCCGTCATATTGCCGGACATAACGGCTGGGAAACCTGCCGGTTTGCCGAAGGCCTTGGCACAGCCGTTCGCTGTAAGACGCCCGACACGTGGGTGGAGACAGCGAAGGCGCTTGGGGTTTCGGTTCCGAGCGCAATGCAGTTCCTTCGGAGTTGGCGGCCGAAGGCGGCGGAAAAGCTCGACGAAGTCGAGCAGGCGTTGGCGAAATTGGAGGAGGCTTCCGGTCAGGAAACCGACTCCGTGATCGTTACCGTCTCGTTCGGCTCGCCAACGAGCCGGGATGAAGCGGATGGCTTTTGGGAACGTCCCAAAAGAATCCGCGAATTTCCCCCAGCGGAAATCCGGCTGATTGATCCGGAGGCAGGGTGGAAAGAGGGCAACGTCACGGTCGTCGGCATTTCCGGCACCGTGCTTACGGTTAAGCAAGGTGACGGGATGCACGGCGGGTACTACGCCGTGTCAGTAGGAGTAATCCCCGGAACGGAGAGCGAGATTCCTCCGTTTCAAACCGCCCGCGAAAAGGCGGCGGATGAGAGCGACCTGCCGAAGGATTTGTTCCACGCCTTCGATGGGGATATGGAACGGGTCAGGGAGTTTGTCGCGAAAGTCGCGGCGCTTCCAGCAGCTTTACTCGACTACCACACCCTGAAGGAGTGTGGTAGGGCCAAGGTGAAGGCTCACCTCGAAAGTGTCTCGGGGGATTCAGGATTTTTCCTTGGCAGCGACCCTAATCAGGTCGTGACGTATGTCGTCAGCCAGCATTTTGGCTGACAACAACGAAGTAACCGACTTGGTCGTCGGTACTCAACGGTTTTACGGACGGGCGCGCAGAGAAATCACTCCGTGTGCTCGTCCTTCCAATTGAACTCGTAAGCCTACAGCTTGTTGGTTCTGAGGAAGAAGAAAGTACCGCTTCGACATGGGTCGGAGTGGAGTTAGTTTGTCTCTCGGTATAACGGCCTATGAAGCCCGAGAGAGACACGGCTGTGGCAGCCGAAACTTCGGAAGGAGAAAGCCATGATAGAAAAATTTCGGTTAGAAATTGAATCGGCAACCAAACCCTTGCTTCTTAAGACGGATGAAACTGTCGCTTTCTTAGGACAGGGAATAGCAGCATGGGTTCGATTTCTTGCCCTTCTAAGGGCGGGTGATCCTGGCCCCGAGAAGAGGGGGGAGTGGTTGAAAACGATCAAGTTGTTGTGGGATGAGGGGAACGGTTCTGGAGAGCCCATTGTATTGCGGGTGCCACCACTGAAGGGACTAATAACCTCAAGTGGGGAGGTTATTAAGTGGAGGGTGAAGGACGTCACAACATCAGCGATGAACCCACGGTACGATATAATTGTATGGTACCGACAGGAAGGAGGAATAGTCAAGATAAAAGAACAGGAGAACTACAGGGCATGCCCTGTAGAAGAAATAGCGACCCTGGAGCTAAGAACAGAAGGTCGTTATATACTATACGAGTGGCACCCAGACGGGTGGCCCAGGGAATGTGACTGGGAGCCAGAGATTAGGTGGCCCAGGGAATGTGACTGGGAGCCAGAGAGGTCACATCCATCTCTGACAACAGAGAAAAGGATTCTGGGGGAACTAACAGGAGTAATCCCTAGACAGTGGCCACTATAAGGCTCTGTCGCCGAATGAATTGGCGACAGCCCATATAAGTAACCGACTTGGTCGTCGGGTACTTCCACGGTTTTACGGGCGGGCGCGCAGTGGTTCTGTGTGCTCGTCCTTCCAATTAGCTTCGTAAGCCTACGGCTTGCTGGGCTTGAGGAAATTTTTGATGGGAAGTTTGTAATGGCTTCTCCCTCCGCTTCACTCGGCAAAACTCTCTCCTCTTTTGGCTGAAAAATAAGATTTTATTTTATGGTCAAAAGCTTTGCCGGGTGAAGCCGGGGAAAATAGTTGGGATTTTTTTGCCGGCTTGAGCCGGGAGCCAGAAATTGGCGGTAAGAAAAAAAATATTAAAACAAAAAGACCGCGAAATTTATTATGGCTATACGTTGCCATTGCCGGCAAATAAGGCTTTCTGGATTCCGCATCAAGTCCGTCTATTAGCAGACCAGTGCGGAATGACAAATTGAAAGGAATTTTTAATTTATTTTAAATTTTAGGTTGACAAAAAAAATTAGATGTGCTATACTGATATTATCAAGGTAAAGATAGGCGCCAAAAGTCTATCTTTTTAAAATTCCCTTATAGCCCTAAGACCATTGGGCACCAAAACAAAAACCAAAAGAGCAATGAAAAGCGGATTTTTTCAAAATTTGTCAGTCAGGTCTTGAAACTCGGTTTTTAGCTGCGTTTTTTTGTCCCTTAAAAACCTATTTTAAAAGTCTAAAAAATAAAAACAAAAATATGGAGCAAGAATGCAAGTGCCAGCAAATTAGTGACATGGAATTTGACATTACGAGGACATTCATTGTTTTGACGGCCACACTAGTCTTGCCGGTTTATCTGGCGCTGTCGGTAGTCTCATATTCGCTTGGCGCCATTATATGATTTTTTATTTGTCATAGTCAGCAAAAAATCCCCCACTGGGGGATTTTTTGCTATCGTCTTTAATGTCATTTTATTCTTTGTATTTACATTCCCGGCTGCTGCATTTAATTATTTCTTTTGGTCCATAGACTAGGATTGAGCCGCAGTCCGGGCATTTTTTTGGTTCAGTCTGGCCTTCCTCAATGACCGGCTTGCCCCACATCGCAAAATTGCAATCGGGATAAGCGCTGCAGCCGTAAAACCAGCCCTTGCGGCTGCGCCGGCCGATGATTTTTCCTTTGTTGCATTTGGGGCAGGTACCGAATTCTTGCGCCGGTTGTTTTTTAATGTATTTGCATTTGGGATAATTGGAACAGCCGACAAATTCGCCGTAGCGGCCATGCCGAGTAACAAGCGGGCTACCGCAGTCAGGACATTTTTCGCCGGTCTCTTTGGGCGGTGCCGGTTCGGTGCCTTCGCTATTGAGTTGCTTGGTATTTTTACATTCGGGGTAGCCGGTGCAGGCTAAAAATTTTCCGTACCGACCCATTTTAATCACCATTGGCTTGCCGCATTTATCGCAAACTTCGTCGGTTGCTTGTTCGGTGATTTCTTTTTTATCCAGCTCGATGTATTTATTGTCCAAATTTTCTTTAAACGGCTGCCAAAATTCTTTGATAATCGGCTGCCATTTCTTTTTGCCGTCGGCGATTTTATCCAAATCTTTTTCCATATTGGCGGTAAATTCATAATCAACGATATTAGGGAAATGTTCAACTAACAAGTCATTAACCAAAAAAGCGATTTCGGTGGGCTTCAGTCTTTTTTCTTCCTTGATAACGTAGCCGCGATCTTGAATCGTGGCGATGGTCGGCGAATAAGTTGACGGCCGGCCGATACCGTGTTTTTCCAAAACCTTAACCAAGCCAGCTTCGGAATAGCGGGCGGGCGGCTGGGTAAAACTTTGAATTGGGTTCAAAGTAATTAAATCCAGCAAATCCTGAGGCTTTAATTCCGGCAAGATATTTTCTTTGGTAGCGGCCGGATAGACTCTCAAGTAGCCGTCAAATTTAATAATCGCGCCGTTAGCGATAAAAAGATAAGGCGTTTTTTCGGCCGCAATTTCAATTTTGGTTACATCAATAATGGCCGGTTCCATCTGGCTGCCGAGCGCTCGCTGCCAGATTAGCTGGTAAAGCTTGAATTGCCGGCTGTCTAAAAATGGTTTAACGGTTTCCGGATCATTGAAAGGATCAGTCGGGCGAATGGCTTCGTGCGCTTCTTGAGCCAGTTTTGATTTGGCTTTATAGCTTTTTGGACCCAGGCTGTAATCGCCGCCGATTTTATCCTTGATATATTGCTGGGCTTCGGTTAAAAATTTATCGGCTAAGTTCAACGAGTCTGTTCGCATGTAAGTAATCAAGCCGGTTAAGCCGGCGGCGCCGAGTTCAACGCCTTCGTAAAGCTGCTGAGCCAAAACCATGGTTTGTTTCGTCGAATAACCGAGCCGGCGGTTAGCTTCCTGCTGCAAAGTCGAAGTCGTATAAGGCGGCAGGGGATGTTTTTTGGCCTGTTTTTTTTCAACGTCAGTAACAGTATATTTAGCATCTTTTAAATCCGCTAAAATTTTGTCAGCTTGCTGCTGATTTTTAATTTCAAATTTATCAATGGTTTTGTCGTCAATTTTTGCCAGCCGAGCGTCAAATTCAATCGGCTTATCGCCGGCGCCGACTTTTTGCGGGCCGAAGGTCGCTTCAATATTCCAATATTCTTCCGATTTAAAAGCCTGGATTTCCCGTTCCCGTTCAATGATTAATCTCACCGCCACGGATTGAACCCGGCCGGCTGAAAGGCCGCGGGCGACTTTTTTCCATAAGAAAGGCGAAAGCTGATAGCCAACTAGACGGTCCAAAACCCGGCGGGCTTGCTGAGCATCGACTAAATTTAAGTCAATGGTTCGGGGATTTTTTAACGCTTCCTTAATGGCATGCTCGGTAATTTCATGAAAAACAATTCTTTTAATTTTGGCCTTAGGCGTTTTTAAAATTTCAACCAAATGCCAAGAAATCGCTTCACCTTCGCGGTCCTCGTCAGTCGCGAAATAGATTAAGTCTGATTTGTCGGCTAATTTTTTTAGTTCGCTGACTCTTTTTTTGGCCTTAGTTGGGACGACGTATTGTGGTTCAAAATTATGGTCTAAGTCAACGCCAAGCTTGCTTTTGGGCAAATCGCGGACATGGCCAAAAGAGGACTCGATTTTGTAGTCGGATCCTAAAAATTTGGTAATAGTTTTGGCTTTAGTCGGACTTTCGACAATAACTAAATTTTTTTTCATTAAATTGTCCTTTGCTCTAATATTTTTTGTTCCGGCCGCCAGATTTGTCTTAATTCACCCGCTAAATAAAGCGAGCCGGTAATTAGAATTAAATCTTTTTTTGTAGCTAGTTTTAAAGCCTGGTCATAGGCCATTTTAGCGTCAAGAAATATTTTT